>Ga0247843_1004290_pt1 | contig 21557 bp, 20 predicted proteins | sample LaCruzMarch2017__FD_192420 | JGI IMG/M metagenome (GOLD analysis project Ga0247843, IMG submission 192420) | Freshwater microbial communities from meromictic Lake La Cruz, Castile-La Mancha, Spain - LaCruzMarch2017_8m | ecosystem: Environmental > Aquatic > Freshwater > Lake | place: Spain...
TAGAAATATGTTGTGGTGCACAATGGCTCAACATATGGGGTTCGAAAGACCAAGCTATCTGACACGACCTTAGGTCACTGTGGCTACCCACATATGAGAATAAGCGTGGTCTTTTTATTTTGAAACATAAGTGTTTCATTTTAGAAATGACCGGGTGTACGAGAATATTATCTAGTTTAATATCACAATGTGCAAATGAATATTCATTTGGTGGTTTATAAGCATTTGGTAAAAGATTTATAGTAGCGTTGATAATATTTGAAATTATTCCAATTTCTCTTTTTTGTTTGATTGTGTTAACTATAAAGGCTGTCAAGTTTGTACTATAGTATGGCATCGTATAGGCGGGAATTTCTTGGATATAAAACCAATTATTCGAAGAATTACATTTTTGAATATCATTCAACGTATTTATGGTACAATTCGGAATAATAGGGCCAGGACATGTAGTTTTACGAATTCCTATACGTGTCTTAAAATCGCTTGTAGATTGTATCATCTGGTCAATTTTATATGTATTGGTGACAGTTTTGATTACAATAGATGAATCTCCTTTTACAAGTATATACACCTTACCATTACCTCCTTGAGCCGTATCTTTTACATCGTAACCAGATCCATCTATAAAAGCATCTATATCAAAGCTTCTTTCCTCTATACTTGTTTGTTCAATAAATTTTATCGACTCGATTGACTCGTCAAACTTATAATCAGCAAATGCAGACATTTTAATTGGTTTTACCTCTTGTTGTACATTTGCAAAAGGAGAAGGAGAAGGAACTTTGTGTGGTGAATAGCTCATGACAATTTTATTGGCAATCATTTCAAATACAACGGGACGATCATTTGTGCCTCCACTTTGTTTTACAACCCTTGGTAATTTTCGAATGTCTTTTACAAGTTGTATTACCGAGAGTCTCTTGTCGCCACGTACGTACAAACAAATCTTCTTCTTTAAAAGTTCAGAAATGGTCACATCCGACATGAGAATAATGTGAAATTTATTTGTAATGGGTTTGTTTTTTAAAAGAAACTTTAAAAACTTGAAAATGTTCGACACCATTGTTACATCCCCTTTATATTTTAAATGACAACACACGCCGCCGCCAGCGCATCAATAATCCCCTTGACAATGTCCTCTGGAATCTCGGCAAAGCTCATGAGCTTCCTGTTCAACACGTACTGCTCTAGAACAGCGGGATTCTCCAACTTCTTGTTCAAAGCCACCTGGTCGAGCGCCAGCTTCTTGGCCGTCTTTTCGCCGATAAGGCGACCGATCGACGGGATATTGTCAGACACGTCTCCGCGGATAATCTTGTACTCTAGGATTACCTTGAGAATCTCGTCATTATACTTGGACAGGATAAGCTCGTCGTTTCCATTGACAATCGTGGTAAACTCGTCGTACAGCTGAAGGTAGTCATGATCATTCGTCACGATCAAGATCTTGTCATTACCGTTGCCCCTAATCATCTTGTGCGCAATTGCAATCACATCGTCCGCCTCGGCCCTCGGATATTTGACTACCGTCCAGCCTCCAGCAGGCAACACCGTCTCCAACACGTATTTGAAAATGGCCGGATCGAACGCTTGGTTCGCGACACGCGCCCCCTTGTACGTCGGCCATAACTCGTTTCGCCAAATCTCGCTCCTCGGACAGTCTTGCGCAAAATACAACTTGACCGGCTCTGTCACCTCGTACTTGAACAACAGGGACTTGATGCTCTTGTTAAAAGACAGGGCGAACCGCTCAAATACTTCCTCTTGTGTAGCATCTTCCTTTTTAGACAGCTTGAAATAACGGAGCACCGCAAAGTACCTATGAATAGTGAAATAAGACAGGTCGACAAACACGTGTTGATGAAAAGTGGACATTTGTGTTTGTATGTGTACGTGTGTTGATCTTTTATATATATAAGCCGTCACTTTTTATATTTGAAGTTATGTACACAAGTAAGTTTGCTAAGTCAAGATAGTTGTAAAAGCAAGTAATTATAGTAGTGTTATATGATGACAAGGAAAATGTATTACATATTATAATAGAAATATGCTAATTGCAAAAAAAGGTAATGAAATAAATTGGTTGGATGAAGTAAATGATCAAACTGGTTGTAGAAATGATATTATGCATATTAAATGTAAACCTACACAAATACAAAAACAGGTGTTATATCAATGATTTTAAATCAAAACGACACAATGTGGTATGGACAAATTGAAGTTCCATCATATAATTTTCACGATACTATAGTTGCAACATCAAATAGACCAATTTTGCAGTTGACATTTGATAATGCAATTCCTTGTGTTTTATTTAATGTATTATGGTATACGGTGTCTAGACAACAATGGAAAAAAATAGAGGTATTTACATCAATAGCTACGTTAGAGATAAATGAACAAAAAAACCATATATTATGTTATTTAACAATATTAATGATGGTGGACTTCCCGTAGCAGAGATTTCGGAATATTTTGGCAAGTGGACAACTGACACGACATTTGTTATAAATCCAGCGTTACAAAAAGGTGGATCAAAATCATCAAAATCCCCTCTAATTTGGCATTCTACCGGTCGCCAAGTCCGTGTAAATAACAAGATACGCACCCTCTTTTCACACCCATCACACCCGGAGCTGCGTTTGCGTAAAATGGTCGAGCGAAAAGGCAAGGTGGTTGCGACATATATCAAATATAAGCAATAAAACGCAAATGCATTTAAAAAGAATACGACAAGGGACCTGGAGAGATCGCAAGGCTTTTACGGTGGTCGGAGTGTACAAGAAGATATGGTTGATAGTGAAAGTGATGATGATGTTTGGTAAAACTGCTGAATAATTCGTTTTCCTTGCATTGTTTTTATGTTTTTAATTTTTTTCAATTTGACGAGCATCAGTCACTGAAATTAGTTGTTTGCGATACATAATCAATTGTTTACGACCGACCTTTGTGACCGCACGTTGACGACCTAGTATAAACTTGGTTGGTGATTTTCCACCTTGATGGGGTCTTGTTTGCTTGTTATTTTCAGTGAACAAAAGTGCGGCAAATTTTAAAAGGCTAGTCATATTATCTTGAATGCCAAGTTGCAAATCTTTGTGTTTATCCCCCTCGAAGAATCCACCACTTGAAAATCGGACAGAGATTCTTGATATTTTCGCCCAATCACCTGGTGTAATTTGAGGCATTATATGACTAGCTATTGTCTCCTTGGCTGTACTAACAATACTTGATATTTCACTACTTTTCAATTTAGTTTTTTCATATTGTTTGTAATTTTCTGTTTTATATTGTGTGTAATTTTCGGTTCCTTCTTTGTTTATCAATTTAAAGTTATCAAACAAATATTCGTCGAATATAATTGGATAGTCTTCTTGTTTAAAGCCTATTGTTAACAATTCAATTACTTCTTCAATTTTCAACTCATCAGCCAAAATCATATCGTTAAATTTCACAGGACTTTGGTCGTTGTATGTATAACATAATGTAAAATAAAACCGTTTTTCGTTTTCCCATCTAATATTTATACTGTAATGTTGTGTGATTACAAGTCTAATAAAATAAGTACCGTTGAACCATCGCTTTAAAGATTGCTCTATATTTACGTGTACATCTCGACACATTTTATTAGCTCTTGCACAATATTGAACAAGTGATTTAATCAAATATGTGAGTATTTGTTTGGTTGTTGCATATTTTTTTATTACATCGATATAATTTTTTTTCGTAAAAGCTACTGCTACTTTTAATGGGTCGTCTGAACTGTCAAGTATTACAATAATAGAATCATGGTCTAAACGTTCCATTTAATCTAATTGTATAATACACATATATTAATTAACAAACCGAGATGGGCAACGACAATAGTAATGATGTTTGGTAAAACTACTCTACTTTGGTTTTGAATTATTCTGAAAATTTATCAAGAGGAACAAATAACAAAAACAATCCCTAACAATACATGTTGACCACGTCACAAATCTTCTTATTCTTCTTAAAGCCCGGCCACTCGTTCTCCGTGAAACACTTGTGAACAAAAGGGCTCAGCTTCATGGTATAGCGGTCTAGGACCAAGTCCAACATCTTGACCACCTTGTCTTGGTTATACTTGTCCGAGATACAGTCGTGACCCATGATGATCATGTCCAGAATGCCAAACGTGTTGCCGTTGATCTCGTCGGATACAGCATTGACGTCAGCACCCAACTCGAGCAGACCCTTGGCCAACTCGACGTCCCTGTACTCGCCGGTCGACACGAACAAGGTGGAGCACAGGTCCCCGATCCAAGCACAGCGATAGTCGACATCCATCTGTCCTGCCGCAATCATGGCCTTGACCATACTCGCAACAGGCCACCTCGTTTATAGCCCACGAAAACACATCCTCCATTTTCACGGGATCGTCAGTGTGCAAGTGCTCCTTGGCGTAAGCCACGAATTCCTCGACAGTAGAGCATGCGTACAGGTTGACATGATGATCCATTATTTGTAGCTGTACATTTACTGATTTACAAGGAATTCACTTTTTTATATAACCATGCATTAGTGCAACAGTTTATACATGATTGCAACAACCGCCACAATTCCCAGTGCAACCACTAGGTACCCGACGATCCATGCATACATATTACAATGTCCCACGACTGAACAATTTACTACATAAAGACCAAGGATGGCTATAATAATAAAGCCGATCAAGTTGGGCAGAAAAGTCTTGATACTCTGCGGACGTTGGGCGAGATACACGATTTGCGCGACCAGTAGGATTACGTAACCGATAAAGGCCACTTTTGTTTGCGGGACGATTTGATAGGGCTTGTATTTGTTCTCTGTATTCGACATTTAATAATAAAAGAGAAAAAGAAAAATGGGGATTCCATTCTACTTTAAAAAGTTGTTTACAATCTTTGGAAAAAAACTGCTCGACAAGGTACTATTGGGAGCGTCATGCCATACCCTATACCTGGATTTCAACTGCTTGATTCACCAGTGCGCCAATGTGGTCGTAACAAAGTCACCCTCTTTGAAACAAGCCGAGTATGAGCCGCTAGTGATCGAAAGCGTGATCACGGGTCTCTTGTCCCTGGTCAACATTGTCCGCCCCACAAAGCTGCTATACATCGGTATCGACGGGCTCTGCCCAAAGGCCAAAATGTGCCAGCAACGCAAGAGGCGCTTCATGTCGGTTTGGCGCAAGGCTCAAGATGGGTCCCCGCAGCCAGACTGGGACAGCAACATTATTACCCCGGGAACGCGCTTCATGAAGGCACTGGACGAGACGTTGGAGCAATTCATCGAGACCAACAAGCAGCTTTTCAAGTTTGAGATCCAGCTGTCCCCCAGCAGTGATCCCGGCGAAGGAGAGCACAAGATCTTTGATGTGATGCCCGCCTTTCAGCCAGACACGGTCATCTATGGCCTGGACGCAGACCTGATCTTGTTGTCCATGGTGTCGCCCAACAGTGCCAACATCAGGTTGCTGAGAGAGCGCCCCGAGTTTGGCCTACCGGCACCTATAAAGCAACATAAGCAGCAACATCATCCTCAGATTCAGCAGCAGCAGCTTGCCATCGCAACTCCCAATAACGACTACATTTTTCTCAAGATCGACACCTTGATGAAACACATGACTGAATACTTTGGCCTAGTCCACGTGAACGACTATGTGATGATGAGCACCCTGTTGGGCAATGACTTTTTGCCACCCCTGTCGTACCTCAATATTCGAGACGATGGCATCGAAAAGGTGATTGACGCCTATAAAAAGTGCGAAAGCCTTTGTCCAGGCACTCGACTCGTTGGACCTGGACCCACGTATGAGTTGAATACAATCATGCTTGTTCAAATGATCAACGAGTTGGCGAGGACCGAGGACGCACGCATGGACGAGGCATGTCACAAGTATTATACAGTGAACAATCACATGAAACCTTCGGTCGACAGCTACCCCCAGTACAACAAGCACTATCCCATGATTTGCCCAGCACAGGGACCCAAATGGCGTGACACGTATTACAAGACATTGTTCACACCCAATACATCAACACAGCAGATCCAGTCTGATTATGTCGAGGCCGTCATATGGGTTCACGCATACTATTTCAGCAGGAATGCGTCGACAACTTGGAGCTATCCGCATGCGTATTCGCCACTGGCAAACGACTTGGCTGGTGCCACAGACTGGTTGTCTATCGCAACTATCGAGAGAAAAATGAGGATCACTGACAAACAAGTGTACAATGCGCTGCTATCCAACCCGATCTTGCAACAGCTCTCGGTACTCCCTCCGTCACAGACTTTTGACAAGCAGCTGTTTTCCATCATGAACGAATTGGACCACGGATGCGTCCACATGTACCCGAGCCACTTTTTGATTCATACGTTTTTAAAGACGTACCTTTGGGAGTGCACACCAGTCCTTCCGACGCTCACATTAAAGGACATTTACACGTTGCATTTAGCCAGCCAACAGTCAGAAGTCAGCAACTACTAGTTGAAATATAATATCTTTCGCTGATCTGTTTTGATATTCGTCATGTGTTCAAGTTCCTTGTCTGCTTCCAGCGTATAAAATATTATTTTCTTGTTACTTATATTTCTCTCTTTCGAGGCAATATGGTATTCAAACAACCTTAGAACTTGTCGTAGAACTGTCACTGCCTTTTTCTCAGTCATGTCGTCCAAGTATAGTTTCGACTTGCATGGTAAATAGTATTCGTCGAGGATCTCTTTAATTTCATTGATCCGTCTAACCGTTCCAAACGCAATCAGATCTTGTTTCTTGAATGAACGCCGATCATTCAATCCATTCAGTCCATAGCACTGCATTAGCTGTAGAAGAACATCGTCACTCATGCTCTTGTTGAATAACTGGTTTATTTTCATGAGCCATTACAATACACGTATACATTATTTGAACGCGGCAAAGTAACCAAAATTAAAATCTCGGCTTATTTATCAAATATCTTTTGTATTTCGTCCTTGGACTCGCGAGTTTTGCAAACATAAGCTAGGCGGGTGTTGTCAAACAATGTCTTGACAGTGTCACTAAACTCTAAAATGGATATCGTTGCTGCGGCTCCAGCTGCTCCAGCTGTTGCTCTATCCATGTTTTCATATTCAGCCCCAAAGATCTTGCTTTTAAGGCGTTGCATAGTCATCGTCATAGGATCCGTAGTCTCTTTATATCGTCGGAGCCTTTCCGAATACTTTTTTACCGTCGCCATGTTTATTGTCTTGAGCGCATCGACTTGCTTTTTGAACGCACGTAAAATACTTGACAAGTTACCATATTGTGTCTTGAATTCCATTATAAAGGTGCCAGCACATGCATGGGCATCGTGTTTAATATGAATAGAATACACCTTGCCCTTTTTCTCTCGCACTTGCTCTGTCAAACGTATAGTTAAAATGAACGCGATCAAGCTGGCCACGTTTGACCTAATGTCGAATTTCGGAAAACCTAGGTAAGCCAACCTACATAATTCCAGTTCGTCCTTTTCCTTGCAAATTGTGATGAATTGATATTTTTTACTGCTCAGGTGCCGATTCATATTGATATCAATGTTTTGACTGTCGCCCTGTTTTACCTCTCCTATTCCCAACCACTTTTCCACGGTTTTTATTTGATTCTTCGGACAAGAAAATGTAACAAAGGGTCTGTTGTAAAAACGAGCATGATAACTTTTAATGTCGTCCAATTTTATATTTGCGAGGGTCTTTTCCGTTCCCCTTATCGAATTGAAATACGGCGTACCTCTGTGAACCATTCTAAACATGTCTTCGTTTACGTGCCCATCCGGATAAAGGGAAATCTCCTCGATCACGACCTTTTTTTCCATGTTGAATTCAGCAACTGTGATGTCATCAAAAGAACTCACAACTGTTAGTAGCAGCCTGCATGCCTTTTTAGCATTGTTCATTGCGCAAGACAAGTGATACATCGTGTAATCAAGAGACGTTACCGCATTCCACTTGACACCCAATTGTATCATCTTTTTCATCACGTCTTTTTTCCCTCGAAACATTACATGCTCGAGCAAGTGACTAATACCTGAATGTTTCTTGTCTTCGTTTATCGCTCCACATCGGAACCCAATGGCCAATGTAAAGACATTATTTGATAATGGGACGTAATGGGACATAGCCAGAATAGTATACTTTTTCAAGAGATTTTAAACGATTACGTCCTTCTAATATATCGTTGCAAGAAGGGACCCACGATTTGTTTCTTGATACTGGTTTTGGACTAGGGGCATTTATTTTCAAGACTCGATTTACAAAAGGAGGTGGCGGAGGTGGCGGAGGACCTGGAGGAGGGGGTGGGGGAGGCTGCTTCTTCCCCTCTTTTCCATCTAGACAACTCGGATCTTGTATTCCCTCTATTCGCATCCTTTGCCTGACCGCATCCAATGGCACACCCAATTTCAACATTTTTTCATACTTGTATTCCAATTTGACTTGCAAAAGCTGTATTTGCAGCAATTGAAGAGACAATCCCCATTGCGTCGCACTCGTCCACACGTTTTGTACATGGATGATTGCCTTGACCTCGGTTCTTTTTTGCAGCATGACCAAGTGTACAGGAGAACCGTCTTGATTAGATATCGAGAGTGCAGACTCGTGAACGGTAAGCCGTAACGTCTCTTTCCACAAGGGCGAAAACAGACGGGACTCGGATGACTCGGATGACTCGGATGACTCGGATGACTTGGATTCTTTATAACTCCTGATCCTTTTTCCAATTCTTTGTTCCAAGTCTGTCAACCACTTGAACTTGTCCTTGCTCGCAAAAACGAGCGATATACGGCGTTTCTCATCCGTCAAGGGGGTATAGCATAAAAACATGTTTTTGGTTTGCACAACAAGAGGACCATGGATCTTGAACAAAAGGTTATTGGAACACCCTAGGGATACGGGTTTGTAAATGCGAATCTTTGTAAGATCAAGTTCGCTTTCAAGTACCAAACCCATTTAGGACTAGTACGCGCCTTGTGTATAAATGCAAATCCAACAAGATTGTAAAAAGGACATTGACGCTCTTGCACACGAAAACAGTTTAAACACTCGAGTAAAAAAACTGATTAATTATTTAAAAAAAGTAGTAGATAACTTGCCAGATACATTTCCAGAAAAGTTTCAAACACGATGGATGCAAAAGTAGACATGCCATCTGACAAACCGTCTGACATTGGATTTGACATGATTAAAAACATCATCATTGCCCAAAACAAGCAACTGATCAAACAAATCGCCACTGATTACATGAGGAACGAGACGAGGTTGCTCGAACGTTATCTTAAACCAGAGTATTATCTACCAATTGTAAAGAATGAGTAATCAGCCTACAAAAAGCATGGAAGTCATTATTCTCGTCCTAGCAATCCTATATCTAGTCTACATGCTACGGATTGACGACCAAAAACCCGGTAAAATGTACATTTTGAATATTTCCTTTAGTATCAGTGTTCTGTTGTTGATCACAGGATGCGCACTCGGACTGTTGTATGATAAAGTGAATTTTGTTCAGTTTTTCAAAGTAGCACTCGTGTGTTTTACATGCGGATTGTGTAGCTACTTGTGCTCGCACATTTATTCACAATTCCTTACCAGTCCGACAACGAGCGAAAAGGATGTCAACAAGTGTGCCACCGTTTTACAAATGATATTATTCATCATGTTCTTCGTCCTCGCCAAATTCGGACAGCTACTCCTATGATTGCAAACATACCAATAACAACAATAATCCACCAAGTCGCAAACGTATTACCAAAACAATTCAAAATGTAAAACATGATGACGAATGCTACAACAAGAGCCGAAAAGAGTTCCAAGTAGATTGCTTTTGACTTGCTGGTCGTCACTTTCTTACTCTTTTGTTTTGATTTGTTGTTACTGCTACCAACATATGCGAATATCGCCGCAAATACAAAAGGGACGACGAGCAAAGGTGCCTTTATCGACAGGTACTCGCCAACTGTCTGTTCACATGTAAAGATATATGGAAACTTCCAAGTATCGTGAAGCAAGCTTTTAAATCCATAAACAAGTGCAGTAAACAAAATGGTACCAACCAATGAAACAAGACACGTATATGTCGCAAGACGCCCGGTCGACATTGTTGTAATTCTCGTCATGTATTCTATTAGTCTTCTTAACAAGACATACTCGATCGATGTCCACGTTACAACATCATAAATATTATTGTCAGTTTTAAATTGACTCTTGATCAAGTCTAAAAATGAAAATGTATCAACAGGTGTATCAACAAGACTCTTTCTACAGTTTGGACTAACCGATTTCTCTAACAAGTACATGGCAATAAACTCGTCTGGTTTATAATCAGTTCCTTGATCATTCGCCATGTCCCACAGGTGTTTGAGATATATGCATACATAGTATACACTGCGTACAACAGTTATGACGGCTATGAATGCAGTAACATAGTTGATCGAAAACAGATCATTGAATGTTTTAAATGTATACATGTAATTCACACGTCTTGGTGATATTTTTGAATATATCCAACCATATACGAGTGCAAACAGGTAAGGACCAATACCAATCAAAAATATAATCCAACACAACAATCGTATATGCCATCGCCTTTTGCACTCTGGACCACGCCTTTCGGTCTCGTAATAATAAACAATGTTTCTCCAAATAAAGGAATCCGAATTAGGGTGATTGCTATTGTCCTTGGGACGGACACACGATGCGTGGGCTGTTTTAATGTTCGATGGACTGATAAGAGGGGGACCCTTGGGTAGATCGCCAGGTAATGGTGCCTTGGGCAGTGAAGCATTGAGTGCATTGGGAGCATTGAGTGCATTGGGAGCATTGGGTGCGTCAGGAATGACAGATGATGATGCCTCGGTACTACTAGGTAGTGCACCGGTTGCTGGCAACATGCTAGAAAGTGACGTGGGAAGACTAGGTATTGACCCGAGAATACCAGTTGGCAACTTGGGGAGACTGCTAGAAAGTTTCCCCATTGATCCAGGCAACTTGGGCATACCAGTTGGTAACTTGGGCATCGAAAGTGACTTTGGAATGCCTGGAATGCCTGGAATGCTTGGAATGCCTTTGCCTATGCCTCCTTTTCCCTCGTATATGCTACTTGCTTTTTCATAATCTGTATTTATCAACATGTCGGCATCCCCTTGATCGAGTGTAATCGTGACAATACCTGCATTCACTTGGTCCATGACTCGGCTATTCATGTCTTGTATATCTTGAATTTGTCTTGGTGTCTTGTCCGTCACATCTAGATCCACATTTTGTATGACCGACTCGAAACATTCAAAATACATTAATTTGCGTGTAATCACATATAGTGCAACTGGCAAAACAATATCCATGATCAAAAGACAAATCCAATATGCAAGTTTTTTGAATAATTCCATGTGTATAATACGGATATTTCTATATAAAAAAATCGACTGCACTAATATAGAAAGCAAATAGCATAGAGCATCGTTATAATGATATTTACAATTGAAGGTAGCATCGGCGTCGGCAAGTCCACTCTGTTGGCCCAGCTTTCAACAAACGTGAGCTTTTCGAAAAAGCACATTGTTGTGCTCGAGCCGGTCGACGACTGGATGAAGTTCAAGGCTAATCCCGAGGACGCCGAGTCCCTGTTCGAGATGTACTACAAGGACCCGACCAAGTACGGATTCTCTTTTCAGATGATGGCCCTACAGACTCGCTTCGAGAACCTGATCAGCATGACTCAGGGCACAGACGCCAACACGATTATTATATGCGAGCGATCCTTCTTGACCGACTACCAGATCTTTGCCAAGATGTTGTGGCGTAAAAAGTTCATTACCGACATCGAGATGGCGGTTTACAAGAGATGGCACGCGTTCATTCTGGACTTGATCAAGCCCAAGATCATGGGCACCATCTATCTGCGCGCGCCCCCCGACGTTTGCGCCAAGCGTATCAACACGAGGAACCGCAAGGGCGAGGAGGACCTGGACGCTGATTACTTGAAGGACTTGCACGAGGCTCACGACGACTGGCTCCTGCCTACCGACTCGCTGATTATTGACGCATCCGGTGCAAGCATCGACCTGTCCGCTATTGTCAAGTATGTCGAGGAACGATTACACGCATGTATCGGTCCCGTACGTGGACTGTAATCCGGCCGAATATGAATCGGTATCGCTTTGTAGAGCATTGATAAACAGACCGACAACCGATATTGTCACGGCACACCCTAGTAATTTTATCAAGCTCTTGTTGATCAAGACGTTCTTATCCTTCCTTTGACCAGCAACCGAATGATCAGACGAGGATACAAGTTCTAGGTCCTCGGACCACTTGGCCAATGCATCTTGTGTTCCTATTTTTTCAGTAACACCCACTTTAGTCACATCATTTTGATAAATCTTCTTCATACGCTTTACCTTGTCATAAATTTGAAACCGCTCAGTCGGTTGAAATCGGTCATATATGATATAAATGGCAAACAGTGAAACGATGAGCACGAGTCCATATAGAGTACACTCGACAATCGGAAAGGGCATCCTCTGTCCTTGAAGCTCAAAAATGCTATTGCATCTATCGTACGCTTCTAATATGACAATGTATTCATTGTACACTTGTTCTATAGAAGCCGAATTCGATACTTTTACATTTATACTATTGTCCACGATCGATCCTCCAGCAATAGCCGTGAATACAGCATCAATCTGGGGCTCGTGTGCCGTTGCCTGGAAATACGGATCAAGCGTGATGTTTTCATCGAGATGTGGGCTGGGCGCGTGAACACTGGATTTGATGCCATAATAGTCGTTTGTAATAATGTCCCCATATAACACTTGGACACAGGACCTACTAGCCTGTTGAAGTTTTGTCGCATTCGCCGTCATTGCCGTGTAATTAAAACTGACATTTGCATTCTTCTTGGTCGCAATATTTTTCAAAAAGGAATAAAACACCATGACGAAACAAATCGTAAAAACCAATTTGATAGTAAATGGAACCCACGGAGACGTTTCTAAACCGTCCAAGAAATTGTCATTTGGTTTTTTTGGATCCTTTTTTTTGCATGGTTTTGATGAACTTGAAGATGTTTTGTGTCGTGAAGGGTTGGTAGATTTATCAGTGGATGACTTGCCAATACAATCTTTTACTTTTTTAACTAGGTCAATAGCAAGAGTTAGCATTTCTTTGTTTTTTTCATCTAGTTTTTTCTTTTCTATTTCTGTTTTTAGATCTGTTATAAATTTATCTAGATGTGTTTGAATATCACCCAATCCATTCAAAAATGGTATTTTATTTATTAGGTCACATAATTTTGATGAATTACTTATTAGCTGTTTAAGACATGTTGTAACATATTCGATAAATTCTTCAGGTTTTCCGTTTTCAGCTTCTGTAAAAACATTGGGTCCAATTTGTGTAAGACCAAGTGTATTTACTAGAAATGTATTTATAGTACTATCATCATTTGTTGTGTCTTTTGATAATAGAGGCAACATTTTCTTGACGATTTTCTGACCAAGCTCAATACCCTCTTGCATGATTTTCCCAAGATTTGTAAAATTTTGTGGTACTAACAGAGACTTTTCACTATGTGCATATAAATACCTAGTAATAAGACCTGGAATTTTTGTAATATCACCTATTAGTCCTGTGATTTCGCCAACTTGACCAACAGTTTTAGTAACCTCTTTTATAAGTCCAGTATTTGACATTAAACTGTTTTCTGGTGGTTTAGTTGTATCTCCTTTTACACTACTATTACCTACTGCTGACACCCCGCTCGCAGGTGTTTCTGCCCCCGTTTCAGGCATCCCTCCCCTCTTTCCTCCTTGTTGCATCAGCTCTTTCCCAATATTAGCAAGTGCATCCATACACACGGTGCAGTCTCCGCCCGAAGTGGGAATAGACGCAAGGGGGGCAGGAGCAGCAGCTATAGGCTCGGCTACAGGTTTCTTGGCACAGTCCAATTCTTCAAAACAATCCAGTAGAAATTTGAAAAAGCAAATCACAACAACGAGAATCAATGTAACAAGTAGCCATTGAAGTCCAGTATTTCGACATTCTGTATAAAACATGTTTTCTTCATATGTGGTTCCATAATTGGTAGTGAGTGTATTGATACCACTACTGGTCGCGCGAATCTCGTCCGTGTTGAATACCAGTTGCGTGATAAAGTCCCTGCTATTCAATGCCATTACTTTTTGTTGAAACCGATCGACCGGAATGTATTTTGTAGGGACCACTCTGGACACTGTATTTCCCATTTTTTGAGCCAGTGTCAAAGGAATCTCGGTCAACACATTGGTCAAAGGTCCGCTCATTAAAGAGAATGCGGTTCCCATCCTAGAGCTCACATGTGCCAATATATAGTCTGAATCTTCTTGGTCCAGTGTAAACGTATTGGTCGTGTCTGTCTTGATAATAGTGTCGGATATCTCACCGACTAGCCACTTGCTCAAGAGCGTCACTACTGACAAGGTGCCATTGCGCGAATTATCAGATATAATATTACTCGTATTGCCATAATATGTATAGTTGGAGGCAGTAGCAGCAGTAGCAGAAGTAGCTGTAGCTGTCAAAATATCCGTATACGTGACATTCCCCGACGTCGCAACATATACATTGGCGCCATTTATTAAACACCCATTCGTATTGGATCCGCACGTGGACGATGCAAACGAGTTGAAATTGGATCCTACACTCCCGCCAGTAACACCTAGATTGAAACCCGATTTTATTAGCATCAAGTTGCTAGATGATGCGCCCGTGTACACGAGATTTGTATCAGATTTGATGAGCTTGCAAGACCCATTCGCATACGACGCACCCATGTACGAGGGCGAGTTCATGCATGCCGCAAAACAGTCAGCCGCGCTCGCAGTCGTCGTACTCGTCACACTACTAGGCGCAGCCACGTCATGGACAACAGTAGCCCCGTCCAAGATGATTGCAACAATCGCGTCTCGTAGCTCTTGCCTTGACTTTTCCGAAATCGTACTCGAAATCGTGCTGTACACTTGATCGCTTGACCGCAACAAGAACGACTTGATATATGCAATACTGTTTGACAATCTGTCGAGTTGCCCGTAAAGGTCTAGCTTTTGAATCTCTTGTTTCAATATAAATGGTTCAATGGTATCGAGAACACTGTTGACAAAGGGATAAAGCAATTTAGAGTCGTGAACTGAACCGGTGCACTGGGACTTGGAAGGCTCAGAGGGAGCAACTGTATCTGTAGCATCTGCTGTAGCATCTACCTCTACCTCGGCATCAGGAGCATCGACAGTCAAATCCATGCCCAACAATCCCTCTTGACCAGGTTTCGGCACCTTGTCTGCAGCGCTATCATTATTTTGAACATCCAAAAATGTAGAATCACAAGGTTCAAAGGTATCCCATGTCACTTTTACCGATTGGTTATTCTTTTGATAATAGTACTCGTATGCAACATTCGCAGAATCCAAAGATATGCCAGTTGAATTTGCAGACGTCACCCTAAACATGTTGACCAGTCTCCCAATATTATTCGTCTCGATCAAAGAAGTATTATACAGTTTGGAATTCAGTGTCGAATTGAAATTATAAATCTTGACAATATAACTAATACTAAATCCAATGGACGACAAGACGATCATGGCAATAGAAAACCGGATGAATGAATTTGGAATAGTCGACTTGAATTCATTTTGTTTATAATAGTTTTCCAATTGGTCGTAAATGTATTTAAAATTTCGAGTTTCTGGAGAATATTCAACCTTTCCTTTTGGCTCCTTTGTTCCCTCGTCCACCTTTTTAAATGTTTGCCAAATACCCAGACCAACTAATATAGATATCAATACAACTATAATGGACAGGACAAGAGCATAGTACATGTCGGCCAATGATTGCTTTCCCATGTACTCGTTGTTTATTCCATTTTTTGTATTGAAATAATCAATCAAGTTTTGTGTCACGCTCAAAATCGTACTCACATTCTTGGCCTTGCTAGGTTTCAGTTTGGCATTCCCATCATCATTGGGATCCATGTAAACAACAGGTCCGTATTGCAACGTATAGTCTTCAAACGTCTTTTGGATATTATATAAACTTGGTAACAATGTTACAATGTTCAAGGCCATGTCTTCTAGATAAGATTAGAGAAATTATCATGGTATACTTTTACGCTACAGTCCGATGGCCATCCACATGACCTGACAAGGCCAGTATTCTACCTGGATTCGCGCGCCCGCACCACTCTTTAAAGTTATAAAAGCGTGTGCATTACATTCACCGTAACTAGTGACGAATACCAGGGGAGGGTCGGCATATGGTTGTGTAAATACAATATCGTATATATTACTCGATATGTCAGCAATCCCTCTGAGAACGCTCACTTGACCCAAGGCTTCCGGAAAGAAACAACCCCCCTTGGAACTCACCCGATTATCAGACACAATATCGCCTGTACAGTGTATTGTTCCGCTCACACTTATATTGGATGTTGTGATCAAGTTGCTCACCGTCATGTTTTTAGAAATGGTCATGTACTTGGTCGTAATATTCGAAGCAAGATGACTGTACGAATACATATTGGATGCCCACAACACATTATCGACAGTCATATTCGACATGTTCAAGTTGCTCGTCGTAATGACATCACACGTGACATTCGCCGTAACAAGACGTTGCCCCACGATCAAATCACCGATTGCATTTATAGTTCCAGTACATGAAATATTACTATTGATAAAAAGGTTGGACGAAAACATATTGGCCGCTGTCAAGTTGAACGTGGTCGTCCCTTGTCCAATATACATATTATCAAAATTTGCCAATCCAGCACACAAAATAGGTGATGACAAATTAGACGTGACTAGTAACGACCCAATGGTACCTGCGTTGGACAATGGGTCGAGCCAAGGACTATTATCAAATCCGACACCAAATCGCGGTCCTGTAACCAGTGATCCAAAGACGGCTGCATTCCCCAGAACGTCTCCCATAAATTGTGCAGTTTTAGTGACATATAGTGTTTCGTCTATCACGAGATTGTCGAGTTGAACGTTGCACGATGATTGGACCAGAGGATATGCATAATCGTTTGTGGTTTCAACCGGTCCTATTCCTACACGTTCGCTGAACAGTGCATCATTGACCAACACATTCGAAAAGGTTGCATTGTATCCGGTGACCTGACCTTTGAATTCAGAGGTATTTTTTACAACCAAATTACAAGTAGTAGTGCATACATCAACTAGCGCATTTCCAGTGACATGAATGTTGCAAATTGTGAATTCGGGTTGCGTCAAGTTGTAAATGTATTTCTTGATAGCATACTCGGTAATCAGACCCTGGAAATAAGGTGATGCGCTCTCTAATGGTTTCCTAGGGTCGTCGGTAACGTAATACATGCAAACATCATTCCATTGAAAACGTCCGGTTTCTTGACCAAAATCTAGATTTAAAAGTTGATGCACTGTGAGTTGGTCGATATTCTGTTCTAAAGAAGATGCATGACCCAAACCTATTTCATCCACATTTGCAATACGTACATCATTGTTTCCGAAACGATTCACATAGTCGACAAACGCAGCTTCTTTACCTAGGGGGCGAGCATCCGGATAAAGTAATGAATATAATTCATAATTAAACGTGGGTACAGAGTTGACCAGGACATTTGGTTCTATATCTAATTCGAATAGTCGCAAGAAAGAGATACGTGCGAGCCTTAAAGGATCATATAGTCGAATACCTGTTAATATGCCACCAGCCCTTATCGGAGCTTCCACTTTGAACGTTTGCCAATCCACAATGGCAGAGACCCGAGTATACAAAGGAGTTGCCGCACCCAGAATCAGTTTCACATAATCACCCACTTGCAAGTTATTGGCCGTGATCGAAAACACGTTCGAGTCTCCTGGATTGTTAAATTTGAGCGTATTCGAGAGCCCTGTATAGTATACATTTCTATAAATGGTCGGAATTGAAAACGTCGACACACGGCCTAGCTCGCAATCGCTATACCCTTCATTACTCATTGACATGCGGATGCTCTCGTTCAATCCACTTACATTGATCACATCCTTTTGATCCCCAATGAATACAGCCGGATCGAATGCGCTAGGTATAAAATCTAGATTGGTCCAAAGATTAGATAAAGAAGGATTCCAAAAGTCACGTGCCCTTTCAACTGTTGATATGTTTTGATCAAGACACAATTCAGGATTCAAATACATGAAACTGACTGGATTGAATCCAGTTGAAAAATTACTAATTGTAGCCATTATTATATTCGATTATTTGAAATCACCATAATTGGCCCATGAAGAGACAAGAGACAAATAGATGGAAAAAGAAATAGTCGTAATTATACAGGTCAAAAGTCATTGATTATTCATTGAGCATTCAAACATGTACAATTACATTTTAAACTTGTTATTGGATCAAGAGGACGAGGAGGTTGATTTGGTGGTGAATATATAGGGAATGGAGGAAATGGGGGCGGAGGTTTTCTTGGGGGTGATGGAGCAAGTGTAGGGGTCGGGCTAGGAGGTGGAGGGTTAGGTGGAGGTGGATGTGACAAAGGGCTAGGTGGAGGATTAGGAGGTGGGGGGCTAGGTGAGAGTGACAATGGGCTAGGTGAGGGTGGTGAAAAGTGCATTGGCAGTGGTAAAAGCGTCCACGGAATAGGTGAAAAAATAGGTGTCGTCATATTGCCCCCTAGGAACGAGCATGTTGGACAACACGCGTGTGTATATGGATCGTAAATACTAAACATGCATGGCGCACCATTGCAAAATGTCAAGATATCATTGCACGGAGGATTCACAAATATGCAAAACGTTTGATCCGTTACCGTGAGATTGTTATAGGCCATTGATGTGACTCGGAGTTCCGACTCGTTGTATGTATTATAAATGTCGAAAAACACACCACCACCCTTTTTTTGGCCATTGATATTCACCTGTCGAAAATAGGGTTTGCACTCGGCCTTTGTTTTAATCACAAACTTCATAAACAGTTTTTCAAAAGTGGCACAACACGGACCCTCGCACGCTTTCGGTACCACGTTGAAACAAAAAGCGCCCCCTACATTGTCGATAAACGACCATGTGAAATCATAGGGAGACCAAGAACAAGGTTGAGCGGCACAGCTTCCGGCAGGAAAGTATGCGCTAGCGCCATATCCTCCAGCAAACCAAACGGCCAAGATCAAGAAGAATTCCATCATCATCATCATACAACACTTGATGGTTTTGTTTTTAAGTACAAATAAAATCCATTCAAACATTCAAACATTCAAACATTCAAACATTCGGTTAAAAATCACGTACCCTGATAAAATGTCCAAAAATAGTAAATGCCGAGATCTGTTGCAGAATCAGTTTCAGTCTTTAGCAGGCCAGTCACCGTATTGATGGAGTATGGTAATTACCTGACAGAGGCTCCTTATTTGGCCACGACAAATGTGACTGCATATAATGACAATGGCAGTAATGCTCATTCGCTCACCATTGGTGCAACGAGTAATGTCATATTCGAGGCCGAGGACAAGTTCCTAATGTATTCGTCCAACGGTTTCTATCTACATGACACGAATCTGAGTGCCGATGGATCATTTACCAGGTCGAACGACATGATCTTCAGCCTGAATAGGTCTGCCGATGCATCGAAAACCATGATGGATCTTGGTGCCAATCACAATGTCCTCGTGTCCTTTTCAAACCAGATCAATATGAATTCCACATTTATTAATACGACAAATGGGGGTTACGACAGGATCCAGACCAGCAAATCCAGTCTCGTGATTGGTAACAGTACCAGCTTTGAAAGCAATGTCGCCATCATGGGTAACTCGGTCACTTATGGAGCAGTTTTCGGGCAGAATTTCAACTTGTGGTCGAACAAGAGCACGGCCAGTAGCAACGTGAACGAAGATCTCAGCAAGATTGGGTTCGGCTTCCGTATCAATAGCAATGATCAACTCGAACTGATCAAGATGAGCTACTTTAACGATTCGTCAGTGGCAAACAAACGTGTCGCCGTCTTTGGCATGACCGAGGTGGCGCACGGAGCGAGTGATTCGTCGTCCAACTATCTCGTGTTCGATGCCATGAACACCAATTCCCCCGTGAGCACCAACTCTGGAGGCTCCCTGATCACCTCTGCCTCGCCCCTGGACGCATACATTCACATGACGGGCTCTTATGTCGGTATCGACACGTTGTCTGCCGAGTACAAGCTGGATGTCAACGGAACCGGAAGGTTTGCTGATAAACTGGTTGCGGCCAACGGTGCCGAACTGGGTGCGGATCTGTCCTTCTCGGTCGACGATGCCACCAACCTAGGATCTGCCACTAAACGCATCAAGAACATATACTGTAGGAGCAACATTATTCTAGGGGATGACGAGGTCTACATTTCGGCAGACACGGGAACGTTCCGAGTCACTGACGCGGCAGGTGTCCCCCTCTCTTCCGCAGCCGCCGGAAGCACCATGACTGGAGTACTAAACATGACTGGAAACAACATTAACAATATCAACATCATGTCTGCGTCCAATATTACTTCGTCCAATGCCACGATCGGCCAGCTGACTACTTTTGCGGCAGTCGTCACGCCAGGTGCTGATTATGCCGAGTATGTGACCAAGTCGAACGCATCCGAGCAATTCTCAGTGGGAGAACTTGTAGGAATCGACATGAATGGCCAAATCACGTCCTCTTACGGTTCCGCGGTGCACTTCATGGTGGTCTCTGGCGCCCCATCCATCATTGGCGGCTATACGATTGCTGGATCCGACTTGTCAGAGAAAGAACACGACGCATTCATGATTTCACACGAAAAGATTGCCTTTTGCGGCCGAGTCCCTGTGACGTGTGCAAATGCTACCGTTGGATCTTATATCGTCCCGGTCCCATCTGCCACGGGTACCATTGAATGTGACTCGATTGATTCGGTCAATATTACACTGTCACAATATATGAGCTCGGTCGGACATGTCATATGTATGAGCAATGATGTTCCAATCATCATTGTCAAGAGTTAGATGGGTTTTAATAACAAGAGCTAAAGCAAGTATAATACAAAACAAAACCTATTTGCATAAATCTAAACGTGATATAAATAACTCAAATATTTCGCCATTGCGATGCAATATGGTGTGCGCAACCACTCGTTCAAGAGGTGGCAGTGTTTATTTTGATCTGCTGCATTTTTTTTCTAGTGCGAATGCTGGGTCACACTTGGAAACATTCACAATCGGGTCCTTCCACATCTTCTCAACCACGTACCTAACTTACTGTTGACCATAAAGTACCTACGATTGTATCGGATTTCCCCCCCCACAGCTCAGCACCTCCCCGAACCTCAATACAATCCCACATCCTCAGCCCATTTCAGCGCGCTTGAGGATCGAGGGCTTCGCCCCAGACCAAAGGTCTACAAAAACACAAAAAATCACCCTACTCCATCACGTTTTCACAAACTGAAATTTACACAAAAGATGCATTCCGGCTCTCATTCGCCCCCATCAATTTCACCCACCTCCGAACATACCACATCCAGTAAGCCAATCTCGT
>Ga0247843_1004291_pt1 | contig 21556 bp, 18 predicted proteins | sample LaCruzMarch2017__FD_192420 | JGI IMG/M metagenome (GOLD analysis project Ga0247843, IMG submission 192420) | Freshwater microbial communities from meromictic Lake La Cruz, Castile-La Mancha, Spain - LaCruzMarch2017_8m | ecosystem: Environmental > Aquatic > Freshwater > Lake | place: Spain...
GCAGGCGCTGGTGCCTCTGCGGGCCCTTTCAAGAATCTCAGCCCAGCACCAGCCCGACGGGACAATGATCCGAGCCCAGCACCGAGGGGCGAATAAACGCCTCCTTCAGGGCCGGACGCAGGGTTCCCGAGATGCCGCAGTAATCAATGCGCCACCCGACATTCCGGGACCTTGCGCCGGCCATTGGACTCCACCAGGTGTATTGGCCTGCTTTCCCTGGATGCCGGTCGCGGAACGTGTCCACAAACCCCGCCTCCATGAGCCGAGTGAAACCACGCCGTTCCTCGACCGTGAACCCATGGTTGCGGACGTTGGCCTTGGGATTGGCCAAATCAATTTCTTCATGGGCCACATTGAGGTCTCCGCAGAAAACCACCGGCTTGCGGGCCTCCAATGCTTTCAGATGGGCCCGAAAGGCCGGATCCCACTCCAACTCCCGGTAAGGCAACCGGGAAAGGTCGCGCTTGGTGTTGGGCGTGTAGCAGTTCACCACGAACTGGTCCTGGAGTTCGACCGTCAGCACGCGGCCCTCGTTGTCCGGCAACCAGGAACCCAGCCCTCGCTCGACGGAGAGAACCGGCAAGCGGCTGAGAGTCAGAGTGCCGCTGTAGCCCTTGCGTTCGGCGGAGTTCCAGTGGACCGAATACCCGCTGGGCCAATCGACGGAGACCTGCTCGGGCATCGCCTTCACTTCTTGAAGGCAAATGACATCGGCATCCTCCTGGGCGATCCAGTCGAGCAATCCCTTGCCCAGCGCCGCGCGCAGGCCATTGACGTTCCACGAAGTCAGCTTCACTGGCCAGATCTTGCGGCCGATCGCACCTCGGTGCAATCCGCCGGCCTGGGATCGGCTCGGCTTCCGCAGGGCAACTGGGGGATCTGGGGTGTGAACCTCACCGGGCCCCGGCCGCGGAATCCATCGGCCGGACAGCGGCCTCGCCCCGGATGAAGGCGATCAAGTCGCGCAGTTCCTGGGGAGAACGCCCGGCCTCCAAGCCCTCGGGCATGAGCGATAGGCCGGTCGAGCGCAGGGAGCGAATCCTCGTCCTCGGCAACACGACCCTCTGCTCGCCGGCCTGCCGGAGGGTCACCGAATCGCCGCGCTGGGCCTCCAGCAAGCCGGTGATCGTTTCGTCGTCCACGGTCTCGGCCTGATAGGCCACGAACGCGGGGTTCATCGCCATGTTCGGGTCGAGGATGTTGGACAGCAAATCCTCCACGCTGCGGTGGGCCGAACCGGCCAACTCAGGTCCCACGCGCATGCCGACCTCACCCATGCGGTGGCAATGGGCGCAGGACGATTCGAACACCTTGCGGCCCCGGGATGCGTCCCCACCGGCGGGCAGCTTCGCCAGCCATTCGTCCACCACCTTGCTGCGATTGGAATACTCCTCGTCACTCCAGAAGCGGGCGGCACGCACTCGGATTTCGGCGGACCCACCCCGCAGGAGCCGGCGACGCTGCTCGAGATCGAGGTTCAACTCGCCCACACGGATCGTTCCCGATTCGACCGCCTCGAGGAGATCCCCATGGAGCGCTCGGCGTTCGGCCAGCAAATGGCCAGCACGACCCCGCAGCGCGGGCGGCAATCCGGACCAACGATCCACCAGCCATCGACCCAGCCGGGGCGGTTGCAGGCGTTCCAGCACATCGAAGGTGGCCGTCTGCACCTCGGGTTCTTCGTGAGGCGCTCCGAGCAGGCGCGAAAGCCCCTCCAACCAGTCGGCCGGAGCCTCGGCCAACTCCATGGCCCGGAGACGCGGCAGGCGTAGCGTCACCGGCAAGGCGGCGTTGGTGGCCATCTGGAAGGCCTCGGCCAGCGCGTGATCCACCCCAGGATCGGACGGCGCCTTGAGACGGCGCATCAATCGCAGCGCCGGAATCCACTCGGGCGCCTCGGGTCGCGCAGCCAGGGCGGTCACCCCACGGAGGGCCGCCGGTGCAAGGGGAGGGACCTTTCCGGAACGGGCCAAACCGGATTCCAACCCTTCCAAAAGCGCGCCCCGCAGCGCCGGGACGCCCTGCAACGCTTCCAGCAGTTCCAGCGAAACCCCGAAGTCGCCGGGAGCCGAGGTGGCTTGGACCGCCACCGACTCGGCGAGGTCCTGCAGCGCCGGGGCGAGACTGGCATCGGAAGCCGTTCCCCCTCGCGGTAAAGCCCCCGCCAATCGCCGCAACACCTGACCGGCCTCGCCCGGCCGCAGCGAGCCCAGGACAGCCCGACGAGTCCACGGACTGGACGCATCGCGCCAATACAGCGCTGCCAGCGCGTCCACCGAGTCCGGGGTGCCCACCGCCGCCAACGATTGGGCCGCCTGGAAGCGGATCCGCGGGAGTGCATCGCGGGAAAGCTCCAGCACCCGGGCTTGGAGCCGGGCCTCCGAGGCCAGCCACGGTTCGGACCAGCGCAGGGCGTTCTCGCGGACGCCGGGGTGCGGATCGGCCAGGGCAGTCATCAGGTCGGAGGGTTGCAGCACGCCCAGGACGCGGAGAGTGGCCAGGGCGTGCAAGCGGCCCTCCGGTCGGACCTTCGAGGCGGCCAACCGGCGAAGGGCTGGAGCCGTCTCGCGGGCCTGGCGTTCGTGGAGAAGTCGCTGAGCGGTCCCTCGAACCCAAGGATTTGGGTCGCCCAAATGACGGACCCATTGAGCGGGGGTCATCGCCGAGAGACGGGGAAACCGCCGGGGCGCACCGCCACGCGGGGTGATGCGGTAGATGCGACCGCGATCGTGACCGGCACGCAAATCTAGGGAGGCCCGGACTTTCTGAGGGATGTAATCCGGGTGTTCGATGACCTGGCGCTGCATGTCGAGCAGGTAGAGAGCGCCGTCCGGTCCCGTCTCCAGGCCCACAGGTCGGAACGATGGGTCGCGGCTGGCGAGGAACTCCCGGTCGGAATCCTCGAAGGCCCGCGAAGCACGGAACACCGGTCCATCCGGACGAATCACGTCGCGGTGCACCAAATGGCCCACCACATCGCAGACGAAGACCGATCCCTGCAAATCGCGGGGGAAGATCGGCGACTCGCAAAGACCCATCCCGCCCGCGGCCGAGAAATGCCCCGCCTGTTCCGGGTGGTTGGGGCGAGTCTCGGGTTCGGAGATGGGGAAGATCTGCGCCATGTCTCCATGGTCGGAGATGCTCCCGGTGATGGACACCGCCGGGAACCCCGGGTTACGCCGCGCGTGGGCCAGCGGCAGGAAGCGGTGCTGGATGTGGTCGATGTTGTAGGTCGTGAACCCACGGCCCCAGGCATCAAACACGAGGCCGAATCCGCCGCCGGTCCGGGCGGTCAATTCGACCTCGCCGGTGTCCGGATCAAAGGCAAAATCGTGGTGACCCAGCACGACAGACAATCCCTCCCGGAGCGGCGACGTGAGCCGACCGCCGTTGCCGCCGTTGGCCACGTGGACACGGCCGTCGAGGTGATAGCGGAGGCTGTTGGCCAGCGAATCGCTGACGCCGAGCCCCAACCCACGGAGGACTACCGTGCGCCGGTCGGCGCGTCCGTCGCCATCGGTGTCCTGGAGGAAGACAATCTCCGGCGGGGCCAGCGCGAGGACGCCGTCGCGCCACGGCAGCACGCTGGTGGCGTAGCTGAGATCCGAGGCGAAGACCGTCGAGCGGTCCGGCAAGCCGTCGCCGTTGGTATCGGCCAGCCGGCGCACGGTGCTACCCGGTCGCCCGGAAGGACCCGCGCCGTAGGGATAGTCCCGGCATTCGGCGACATAGGCCACGCCATCGGCAGCGAAGGCCAAGCCCACTGGATCCACCACCTGCGGCTCGGCGCACCAGACCTCGGATCCGAGCCTGGGATCGAGGTCGAACCCACGGGTCACCGGCGCCAGCGACGGCGATTCCGCACCGATCACCCCGGCAAGACCCAGCGACCCGAGCGCCACCGTCGATCTCCAGCGCAACTTCATGTCCGGAGGGTACGCGTGCGCGGCACACCTTCAACCTGCGAGCTTCCGTGACGCTTCCCTCGAATGATCGGTTTCGCGAAAAGGAACGGTTCTGGGATCAGGTTCCCAAATGCCGCGTCAAAAACTCGCGGATCAACTGGATTTCCGGCTCACCGGCCACGGTGTGGGCCTTGGCGAACTCGCGCCATTCCAGGTTCAGGCCGGCCTCCTTCAAAGTCTGCGCCTGTCCGCGGACCGGCACCATGGGCACCACCGCATCCTGGGTGCCGTGAGTGAACAAGGCCGGAACTTGTCGGGCCTCGGGTCCCAACTCGCGCAACAAGGCGGCCGGATCGTGGATGTAACCACTAATGCCCACCAACGCTCCCAACCGCGGCGTGACCCGCCAGCCCACGTCGAAGGTCATCAGGCATCCTTGCGAAAACCCCAGAATCCCAATGCGTTCCGGGGCATGGCCGGCAGCGATGCGCTCTTCGATGAATTGGCGGAGCAGTTCGCGGCTGCGGCGCACGCCCGGACCGGCATCGCCGGGCAAGTCGTACCACGAGTATCCGCCGTAATAGGGATCAGGTGCATCGACCAAGGCGTACTCGAGCCAAGGCAGACGCAATTCACCGGGCAACCATTCCCAACCGTGCGACGAGTCACCCAGTCCATGGAGGACAATGAGCAGCGCCCGCGGTGGCGTTTGCTGGGCCGGAACGGTGTCGACGCGCAGGGAAGTCGGAGTGCTCATGGGTGTGATCTGGAGAACCATCAGGCTGCAGGCAACGCCGCCAGCACTTCGCGCAGGGCGATGAGGCAGCGGGCGTTTTCGGCCGGAGTGCCGACAGAAATGCGCAACCAGTCGGTCAATCCGTAGCTACCCATCGGCCGGGTGATGATCCCCCGCTGCTGCAAAGCGGCAAAGACCGCAGCGCCACGGCCGGTCTTCGCCAGCACAAAATTGGCGTGGGACGGCACATAAGGCAGCCCCATGGCCTGGAAGGCCGACTGGAAATACTCGACGCCCACCCGGTTGTTCTCGCGAGTGCGAGCTTGATGATCGCCATCCTGGAGGGCGGCCAAGGCACCCGCCTGGGCAATGGAGTTGATGTTGAAGGGCTGGCGGACTTTCTCGAAGGCTGAGATCAAGGCCGGGCAGGCGGTGCCGTAGCCCAAGCGCAGGCCGGCCAATCCGAAGATCTTCGAGAACGTTCGGCAGAGCAGGAGGTTCTCTTGGGTGCCGGAACGGATTTCAGGAATCAAGTCCACCGGATCCTCAAGGAACTCAATGTAAGCCTCATCCATGACAATGAGCACATCCTTCGGGACTTCACGGAGCAAGCGGAGGATGTCTTCGCGGGAAGTCCGCGTGCCGGTGGGGTTGTTGGGATTGGCCAGGAAGAGCACGCCGGTGCGGGGCGTGATGGCACGGATCATGGCCGGGACATCGGCTGCGAAATCGACCGCAGGCACGGTGACCAACGTGGCTCCAAACAAGGCCGTCACAATGGGGTACACCGCAAAGCAGAACTCCGGAACCACCACCTCAATCCCGGGGCGCATCATCGCGTGGCCGACGAACTCCAGGATCTCATTGGAGCCATTGCCCAGAATGAGGTTCTCAGGTCGGAGTCCCAACGATTCGGCCAGAGTGCGCTTGAGCACCGAGGCCGAACCGTCGGGATAAAGGTGCAGTTGGCGCAGCACGGTCTCCATGGCTGACAGGGCCTTGGGCGAGGGGCCGAAGGGGTTTTCGTTGGAGGCCAGCTTGATGATGCCGGCGGGATCCAGGCCATGTTCGCGGGCGACCTCTTCGATGGGCCGACCGGGCACATACACCGGCAGAGTGGCGAGGGACGGATTGAATCGGGATAGCACGTTGCTCATGCGCAGGACCGCAACGTTGTCGCACCCGGGCCCAGACGCAAGGCAGGGCACACACCGAGGCGAGCGCGGCCCGAGGGGTGAGTTCCCAGACTTGACCCCGTCGACCTGAGGTCAATGGTATGGCCCACCATGCGGATCCTGATTGTCGGTTGCGGGTATGTGGGCCTGGCACTGGGGCGGCGGTTGTCGTCTTCCGGTGCCGAGGTTCTGGGCCTGCGCCGACAAGGTGATCCGGACGGAGCGATGGCCGCCGCCGGTATCCAACCCCTGTGCGGCGACCTCACCCAACCCGCAGATTTAGAGGCCATTTCCGGCGATTTTGATGCGGTGGTGTGTGCGGTTTCTTCGAGTCGCGGTGGGGCGGAAGCCTACCGGGAAGTGTATTTGGGAGGTGCCCGGAATTTGATCGACTGGGCACGTCACCGACGGGTGGGCCGGATGGTTTCGGTGAGCAGCACGAGCGTTTACAGCCAAACCGACGGCTCTTGGGTGACCGAAGATTCCCCGGTGGAACCCGCCGGAGAAACCGGTCGATTGCTCGTCGCCACCGAGCAAGTCTTCACCAAGGCGCACCGAGCGGGCCTCGTTGCCACGCAAATCGTCCGCGTGGCGGGCATCTATGGTCCGGGGCGTGGGCACCTCTTCCAGCAGTTCCTCGCCGGTCAGGCCCGACGCGAACAAAGCCAAGGCCAGAATCAAGGCCGCTGGATCAACATGATCCATCGCGATGACGTGGCCTCGGCTCTGGAGGCGGTGATGCTCCGGGGGGATCCGGGCCGGACTTACAACGCCGTCGATGACGAACCCGTTCTCCAAGGCGCGTTCCTGGAATTCCTCGCCCAAGAAACGGGGCTTCCGTTGCCACCGGTGGCCGAACCGATGGCGGGCCCGTCGACCCGTAAACGCGGCACCACCCACAAGCGCGTGTCCAACCGACGCCTGAGCGAAGAGTTGGGTTGGAAGCCGCGGTTTCCGACCTATCGGGAAGGCTACGCCGCGGACATCGCCGCCTGCGTCGCCAACCCAGGAGCGGTCTGGCCTTCGGGCGCCGACCGGCCCATGATGAGTCCGTGATTCAACGCTATTCACGGCCCGAGATGCGGGCGATCTGGACCGAGGAAAACAAGCTGAGCCTGTGGCTCGACATCGAGGAATTTGCCAGTGAAGCGCTGGTGACCCAGGGCGTGGTACCGAAGAAAGATTTTCTGAAGATCCAGAAAGGCTGTCAGGCTTGGAAGTGCGACACCGCAGGATTGGCGTCGCGGCAACGCGAGCTGGAAAAGGTGCTCAACCACGATGTCATCGCCTTCACCACGGCGGTGACCGAGCGCATCAACGACCCGGCCAGCCGCTGGCTGCACTTCGGTCTGACCAGCTCCGATATCGTCGACACCGCCTTCGCCGTCCAGATGGTGCAAAGCCTCGACCTGCTCATCCGGGATGTGGAAACCCTGTTGCCGGTCATTGCTCGACGGGCCCGGGAGTATCAGCGGACCCCCTGCATCGGCCGCAGTCACGGCATTCATGGCGAGCCCACTACCTTCGGCCTGAAGCTGGCGCTCATGCACGAGGAGTTCTCACGGGCCCTCACTCGCTTCCAACATCTCCGCACCGTTGTTTCCATCGGCAAACTCAGCGGTGCCGTCGGTACCCATGCCCACCTGCCGCCCTCGGTGGAAGCCCATGTATGCCAGCGTCTGAATTTGCGGCCGGCACCCATCGCCACGCAAGTCATCCAGCGCGACATCCATGCCGAGTTCATGAACGGGCTGGCCCTCGTGGCCTCGGGCTTCGAGCACTGGGCCGTGGAGTTCCGTCACTTGCAACGCACCGAAGTTCTGGAGGCTGAGGAACCCTTTACCCGTGGCCAGAAGGGCAGCAGCGCCATGCCGCACAAGCGCAACCCGATCACCTGGGAACGTCTCACCGGTCTGGCCCGTGTGATCCGCGGCAACGCCGTGGCAGCCCTGGAGAACGTGGCCCTCTGGCATGAGCGGGACATCAGCCACAGTTCGGTGGAACGGATCATCTTCCCCGATTCCTGCACCTTGCTCGACTACATGTTCGGACTGCTCACCCGCCTAATGGACGGGCTCTTGGTCTATCCGGAAAACATGCGCAAGAATTTGGGGCTCAGCTTGGGCATGTGGAACAGCCAGACCGTCCTGCTGGCCCTCATCCGGAAAGGCCTGACACGCGAAGACGCCTACTCCCTGGTTCAGCGCAATGCGATGAAGACTTGGGAGGTCAAGCATGCCGGCCGCGACAACGCGGATTTTCTGGAGATCCTCAAAACCGATCCGGAGGTAGCCAGTCACTTCAAAGCCGGAGAGCTCGAAGCGCTGTGTTCGCTCGACTTCCATCTCAAGGAAGTGAACGACCGGTTCAAGGCGCTCGGATTGGGACCCGTTTCTCTGGCCAAGGCAGAGGTGAAGAAACCGACCTCCAAAAAACCTCCAAAAAGACCCGCTGAATCCAGGGCCTCGGGATGGGTCACCCATCCATGAGGCTTCGTGGAGCGTCAACGGCCGTCAACGGGAGTGTTGCCGTAGGCTGGGGGTTCGCATAACCTACCAGCAGTTGTTGATTGCTGCCGTCCACCCGTCGGCGGTGCCTCCGGAGTCGGTCGGTTCAGCGTCTTCACCCAGTCATGCGTCACTCCCGCGTCAGCGCCGGCCTCCTAATGTACCGCCTCAACGGCGGCGCTCTGGAAGTGTTCATTGCGCACCCGGGCGGTCCGTGGTTCCGGCACCGGGACCACGGAATTTGGACAATCCCCAAGGGCGAGATCGAACCCGGTGAAAGCGCTTTGGATGCTGCCCGCCGTGAGTTCACCGAAGAAGTCGGCATCACCAGCACACCGCCCTTCATCGAACTGGGATCCATCCGCCAGCGGGGTGGCAAGACCGTGTTTGCCTGGGCCTTCGAAGGCCAGTGGGATTCCACCCAGGGAATCCAGAGCAATTGTATCGATGTCGAATGGCCCGCGGGTTCGGGTCATTGGTCTTCCTGGCCGGAGATCGATAGGGCCGGTTTCTTCAGCCCAGCGGCTGCGAAGGAACGGATGAAGCTCGCGCAACACCCGTTCATCGACCGTCTGGCAGACGCGTTGGCCCGTGCCCGGTATGCCCAGTTGTCCGCGGCCTGACCCCGGCGGTTGTGGGCCAGCACTGCTCCCGCCAACCCTTCAAGTCGGCTCTACCTTCTGTCCGCACCACCCCTCGCTGGATTCGTCGGCTCGATCGACTCGCCGCTGCGGAGTGGTTCAAAGCAAGAACCCCCGCGGGTGCCGAAGCACTCCGGGGGGTCTACCAATTGATCGCGGTCCTGCGTACGGCTCCGAAGCCGGAGACTGGCGGGACGGATGTCAGCGGTCGTCGAGAGCGACCACGCCAGGCAGAGGGATGCCTTCCAGGAATTCCAAGCTCGCGCCACCACCGGTGCTGGCGAAGGTCACCTGATCCCCAAGTCCAGCCTTGTTGACGGCCTTGACGCTGTCGCCACCGCCGATGATCGACTTGGCCCCGTGCTTCTGGGTCGCCTCCACGGCGGCTTTGGCCACAGCCTGGGTGCCGGCCGCAAAGCGCGGATCTTCGAACATGCCCATCGGTCCATTCCAGAGGATGGTCTTGGCCGAAGCGATCACTTCGGAATAACGGCGAACGGTGTCCGGTCCGATGTCGAAACCTTCGCAATCGTCGGGAATGTCACCCGTGTTGACCCGGGGATTCACGAATTCGAACACGGTTCGGCCCTTCTTGTTGACCTTGCCGGTGTCCTTGAGGTCGGCGATGACCGTGTCGGTCGGCAGCAGGAATGAAACGCCCCGTTGAACCGCCTTGGCCTCGGCCGCCAGGGCCGTGCCGGTGTGGTCCTTTTCGACGAGGGATTTTCCGGTCTTGCCACCGTGAGCCAGCTTGAAGGTGTAGGCCATTGCACCTCCGATGAGGATGGTGTCGGCCTTGTCCAACAGGCGGTCGATGACCTTGATCTTGTCGCTCACCTTGGCACCACCGAGGATTACCACGAACGGACGGGCCGGATTCTCCAGCTCATCGCCGAGAAACTTCAACTCGCGCTCCATCAGAAGGCCGGCCGCAGCCTGACCACCCCAAGCACGGACGATGCGGGCCACGCCGCTGGTCGAGGCATGAGCCCGGTGGGCCGCTCCGAAGGCGTCGTTCACGTACACATCGGCCAGGCGGGCCAGGCGGGCGGCGAACACCGGATCGTTGGCTTCTTCCTCCGACTGGAACCGCACGTTCTCCAGCACAAGGATTTCCCCGTCCTTCAGCGCGGCCACGGCAGCCTCGGCCTTGTCACCGACCGTCTCGTCCACAAAAGCCACTGGGCGGCCGATCATCTTGCCGAGTTGCACGGCCACCGGAGCCAAGCTCATCGACGGTTCCCGCTTGCCGTCCGGACGCCCCAGATGGGCTGCCAGGATGATCCGGGCCCCCTTGGAGATCAGCAGTTCCAGGGTAGGCAGGGTTTCTTTGATGCGGGTGGTGTCATTGATCACCATCACTCCGTCCTTCTCCTCCATCGGGACGTTGTAATCGACGCGCATCAAGACGCGTTTGCCGGTGACGTTCAGGTCGCGGATCGAAAGTTTGGCCATAAAAAAATGATCTAGGGCGGCAAGCTATCGGTCGACCCCGACAGGGCCAAGGGTTTTCAGGGCATTTTCAGGGCATCCGAGGAGGGTCCGAATGAATGGCAACCGGGCAATGGGCTCATCGCTGCAGGCGACCGGGCAGTCTTTTTGTAGACAAAACCCCGGAGGGCCAAAGCCCGTCCGGGGAATTGTTGGAGATTTTTTGGACGCAGGAATCAATCCGCAGAAAGATCAGTGATGAAACTTGCCTGAAAACCTTCGGGCCTGCCGATCCGAGTGACTTCCGAGAGATTTCTCCCGACCCGTCCTGCGGACTGATTGCTGCGTCCTTGTCCCTCCATTCTTGGCGAACCCCGGTTTGATCCGGAACCTTCTGAATCTGCGAAGTTCCGATCCGGGGCAGGAGGAGGGGAATTTTCTCCCCTCCTCCCGGCCTAGGCGCGCCCGAAGCGGCGCGCCCAGGACCGAACCATCCGCTGGGCTTAGCCCAACAGACGGAGGGCCGACTGCGGACTGGCGTTGGCCTGGGCCAACATTGCGGTACCCGCCTGGACCAGGATGTTGTACCGCGCAAAGTTCGTGCTTTCGTCAGCGACGTTCACGTCCTTGATGCGGCTGGCAGCGGCGGACAGGTTGTCTTTCGACACACCCAATTGCTCCTGATACATGTTCAGGGCGGCTTGGTTGGCACCCACCGTCGCACGATCGTTGGCCAACCGATTGATGGCGCCCTTCACGTTGGTCAACGCGGTGGTCGCATTGGCGGTCGTCGTGACCGACGAGGAGCTCGTGGCGTTGGTGTAAGAAGCGCTGGTCAGGTTGATCGCGGTGTAGGCGAAGTTCGAATCAGCCTCGCTGTTAACGGTCACACTGAGACCCGCACCACCGAACATGCTGACCCCGTTGAAATCACGGGTCGCTGTCGAGTTGACGAATGCTCCAAGATTCTGGAACTCGTTGTTGTAGAGGGAGCGATCGACGTCGCTCTTGGTTCCATCAAGAGCGAGCATGGAGAGCTCACTCATGCGGTCCAGGGCCTTGGCCACCTTTTTCAGGTAACCGTCCTGAGTTTGGGCGAACGACACGGCGTTCCCGATGTTGTCGCTGGCGGCCTGGGTCCGGTTGATCTGAGCGTCGAATCGCGAGGCGACGGCGAAGCCGGCCGCGTCATCCGACGGGTTGATCAACTTGGAACCCGAGCTCAACCGAGCGAGCGAACGATTCAGCAGCCCCTGCGAATCGCCCAGTTGCCTGGATGATGCGAGTGCTGAGTAGTTGGTGTTAATGACCATAGTGTTGACTCCTTCCTTGAAGTCGCCCCGTCTCCGGGGCTCTTTCATACTGCAAGACGGCATCCTTGCCGCCGGAGGTCTTGATTGATCGGGTGACCTCCTGGAACCCGTTCCGGTTCTTTCAGCGACCGGCCGCTTGGCTTTCGCCATCCGTCACACGACGGAGAAAAGTGGTTTGTGGGAAGAACTCGTGGCCCTACATCGGGTTTGCGACATTCGTTCAGGATTCGCTGCCATCAGTGAGGCTGATCAGGGGCGTTGAACCTGGACCTGGAACTTGCGGACGAATCCGCAGTGGAGAGACGGAGCGGAGCGGCCGGGGTGGTGAACAAGGGCAGGCTCATCCCGCCACCCCGAACCGCATCAACCCGCCGGATTAGCCGAGCAGTCGGAGGACGCTCTGCGAGCTGGAGTTGGCCTGAGACAACATCGCCGTGCCGGCTTGGACCAGGATGTTGTACTTGGCGAAGTTGGTACTCTCCTCCGCGACATCGATGTCCTTGATGCGGCTGTTGGCGGCGTACAAGTTGTCTTTAAGAGTTCCCAATTGCTCCTGATACATGTTCAGGGCCGCCTGATTGGCACCCACCGTTGCCCGCTCGGAAGCCAGCGTGTTGATGGCATTCTTCACCCGAGTGAGGGCCGTCGCCGCATTGGTGGTCGTGGTGATGTTGGTCGTGTTTGCAGTCGCAGTGGTGAAAGTGGTCGTCGTCAGGTCGATCGCCGCATACGTGAAACCGGCCCCTTCGCTGTCGATCGTCACCTGGATGCTGTTACCCCCGAACATGCTCACTCCATTGAAGTCGCGGGTGGAGCTGCTCGTGACGAAGTTCTGCAAATTGACGAACTCGTTGTTGTACAGACTCCGGTCGATGTCGCTCTTGGTGCCGTCCTGAGCCAGCATGGACAACTCGCCCATGCGATCCAAAGCCTTGGCCACCTTTTTCAGATAGCCGTCCTGGGTTTGCGAGAACGATAGAGCGTTCCCGATGTTGTCGCTGGCGGCTCCGATGCGGCTGATCTGGGCATCGAGGCGGATGGCAACCGCGAACCCGGCGGCGTTGTCCGAGGGGTTGACCAACTTGGAGCCGGAGGAGAGCCGGCCGAGGGATCGAGACAGGGAATCCTGGGTCTCGAGGAGGTTGCGGGAGGCAGTGAGCGCTGAGATGTTTGTCTTGATGATCATAACTCTATCCGTGAGTTCGACCCCCTTTCGGGGATCACTTGTTTGCTCGCGACATCCTTGTCGCGGATGAAACTTTCCCATCCTTGGGGGGCGTCCATCAGTTCATTACTGAGCCCTCCGGAGATTTTTTCGGCCTCCGGTATCCGATGTCTTGCGACACCTATGTCATCGGAAATAACTGAGAATACCTGAGCTTTTTGATGATTTATTTTTTGGCAGGGTCCTTTTTATACCCGGCCTAAGGGGTTGGTGTGGCTCAGTTTTCGAGCCGATGATTGACCGCAGCTGTCGCTTCTCCGCAGGGTCCGGAAATGCGTCTCCAACCTCCATTTTTCGGTCTGCTCCTGCTGCTGCTAGCCGGTTGTGCCGGGCATTCCACCGTGTCCACAAAACGCCCGATCCGCGCACTGCTCATCACCGGTGGCTGCTGCCACAATTATGCGTTGCAGACATTCTCTCTCACCAATGCCGTGGCCCGGCATGCACGGGTCGAGTGGACTGTGATCAGCGAAGGCGGCTCCGGGACTCGAGCCGAGATCGCTCTCTACGATCAGCCCCATTGGGCCAAGGGCTTCGATGTGGTGGTCCACAACGAGTGCTTCGCCGACACACAATCCCCGGACTACATCCGGCGGATCACCCGGGCCCACGAGGCGGGGGTTCCCGCGGTGGCCATCCATTGCGCGATGCATACCTACCGAGCCGCGAGCATCGACGAGTGGCGCAAGTTTCTGGGAGTCACCAGTCGGAGGCACGATCACCAGAGCCGATACCCGGTGAAGAAGGTGGCCCCGGCGCATCCCATTTTGAAGGGCATGCCGGAAGACTGGGTGAGCCCCAAGGATGAGCTCTACGTCATCGAGAAGATGTGGCCCGGTGCAACACCACTTGCCACCTCGGTCAGCGAAGCAGATGGCAAGTCTTACCCGGTGGCCTGGGTCAATGGCTTCGGCAAGGCCCGGGTTTTCGGGACCACCTTCGGCCATTCCGACGCCACCTTCCAAGACCCGGTTTTTCTGGAAATGCTGAGCCGAGGATTCCTCTGGGCCGTCGGCTCCGACAGCCTCGTGGATCATCGCTGATCAGCCGGGCAGCAGCGCTTCGTATCGACCGTCGGGTCCGAGGCGAGTGCTGCGACGAATGGCCTGGGTGATCCGTCGCTTGGCGTGCTCCACAGCCTCAGGCAGCGGGTGACCCAGAGCCAAGAAGGCGGCAATCGCCGCCGAGTACGTGCAGCCCGTACCGTGGGTGGAAACCCCCTTCACAAACGGCGCCCGCAAGACCCGTTCTTCCTGGCCGTCCCAAAAGATGTCCGTGGCCTGGGGCGTATCCCGCAGATGCCCTCCCTTCACCAGCACGGGAACACCCCAGCGCCCATGCATGCCGCGTGCGGCCCACCTCAGGTCATCCACCGAACGCAGAGGCCGTCCCAAGAGCGCGGCTGCTTCATCCAAATTCGGCGTCACCAGAGCAGCCAAGGGCAACAGGCGGTACTGCAGCGCCCGCAGGGCATCCGGACGCAGTAGGCGGGCTCCACTGGTGGCGATCATCACCGGATCCACCACCAACGGAATCTCCCGATGACGGGCGAAGTTCTCGGCAACGGTCCGAATGATGCCGGCATTGAAGAGCATGCCGGTCTTGGCCGCAGCCGGAGGCAGTTCCCGCATCAGCGTCTCCAACTGGCGCTCCATGAACGCCTGCGGCACCGCGTGCACACCGGTGACTCCGGCTGGTGTCTGGGCCGTCAGACAAGTAATCGCCGTGGTGCCGTGGACACCCAAAGCCGCAAACACCTTCAGATCAGCCTGGATACCGGCCCCACCCCCACTGTCGGACCCGGCTACGGTCAGAGCGACCGGCCGAAACACGCCTCGATTCTTCACAGGCCAAACAGTGGGATCCGGAGCAGCACTTGCAAAGTCCGGAGGCCAGCCGATCTGGCTCAGCAACGCGATCCATCCATCGCTCCCATCGAAGGATTGGCTGGAAGCGACTCATCGCCTGAAAACAAATGCCACCCGGACTGATCCCCTGGCGATAAGCCCGTTTGGATTGCATTTCAAATCTGCCAACAGGAAGTCGTCGGAACAAACCCCGAGACTTTGACAAACCCAAATTCTGTCTGCAGCGTTGCTTCGGCAGGAGGTCCTGCCAACCCAGACTTCCATCATGCAATCCCGAATTGTCTCTTCCCGGAACCGGATCCGTGCATCCGCCGGGGTCACCGTACTCATCGCTTTGGCCTGCGGACTCTGCGGACTGGTGGCTTACCAGTGGTATCGGGACGCCGATCTCCGCATGCAAATTGCCGAGCGCAACAAGCAGATCAATGGCCTCAACGAGCAGAAGCATGAAGTCGAGGTAACCGGCAAACGCGTCGAAGAAGAGCTCAAGCGTGTCGAGCAACTCAAAGAGCGGCTCATCGAGCAGGACAAGACCAACAAGGTCGAACTGAGTCGCACCAAGCGCGAACTTTCGGAAATGACGGTGAAGTGGGAACGGGCCACCAAGCAGGGCGACGCTTACAAGGCCGCCTACGAAAAGATGGCGACCGACATCAAGGCCCAGAACGAGAGCATGAAGAAACTCAATGAAGCCTACGTGAACGCCGTGGCCGTCAACAAAGACACCATCGAGAAATACAAGAAGCTCGCCACCGACTGCGAAGACCTCAACACCCGCTACAACAAGCTCTTCGAGCAAGCCGAGAAACTCCAACAGGCCCTCAACGCACAGGCCACCGAGAAGAAGTAGGCGCGAGGGACCGATCCCACCGACCCGCCCCAACACGCGCCCAGCGTAGCGGGATCGGTCCGCAGCGAGCCTTGGAAGCGAACACCAAAGCCCCTCGCGCACAGCGCGAAAGCCCCTACTTCCCAGAGCTTTCTCAGCGCGCGCAGGACCGTTCCCGCGGAGCCCCCAACACGCCAAGCGGAGCGGGATCGGTCCGAAGCGAGCCTTGGAAGCGATCACCAAAAACCCCTCGCGCACAGCGCGAAAGCCCCTACTCCCCAAAGCTTCCTCAGCGAGCGCAGGACCGATCCCGCGGAGCGCCCCATACGCCAAGCGGAGCGGGATCGGTCCGCAGCGAGCCTTGGAAGCGAACACCAAAATCCCTCGCGCACAGCGCGAAAGCCCCATCCTCCCCAGAGCTTCCTCAGCGAGCGCAGGACCGATCCCGCGGAGCCCCCAACACGCCAAGCAGAGCGGGATCGGTCCGCAGCGAGCCTTGGAAGCGAACACCAAAATCCCTCGCGCACAGCGCGAAAGCCCCTACTCCCCAAAGCTTCCTCAGCGCGCGCAGGACCGATCCCGCGGAGCGCCAAAACACGCCAAGCGGAGCGGGATCGGTCCGAAGCGAGCCTTGGAAGCGATCACCAAAAACCCCTCGCGCACAGCGCGAAAGCCCCTACTCCCCAGAGCTTCCTCAGCGAGCACAGGACCGATCCCGCGGAGCCCCCAACACGCCAAGCGGAGCGGGATCGGTCCGCAGCGAGCCTTGGAAGCGAACACCAAAAACCCATCGCGCACAGCGCGAAAGCTCCATCCTCCCCAGAGCTTCCTCAGCGAGCGCAGGACCGATCCCGCGGAGCCCCCAACACGCCAAGCGGAGCGGGATCGGTCCGAAGCGAGCCTTGGAAGCGATCACCAAAAAACCCTCGCGCACAGCGCGAAAGCCCCTACTCCCCAAAGCTTCCTCAGCGCGCGCAGGACCGATCCCGCGGAGCCCCCAACACGCCAAGCGGAGCGGGATCGGTCCGAAGCGAGCCTTGGAGGCGATCACCAAAGCCCCTCGCGCACAGCGCGAAAGCCCCATCCTCCCCCGAGCCTCCTCAGCGCGCGTAGGACCGATCCCGCGGAGCGCCAAAACACGCCCAGCGGAGCGGGATCGGTCCGTAGCGAGCCTTGGAAGCGATCACCAAAATCCCTCGCGCGCAGCGCGAAAGCCCAATCCTCCCCCGAGCTTCCTCAGCGAGCGCAGGACCGATCCCGCGGAGCGCCCCATACGCCCAGCGGAGCGGGATCGGTCCGGAGCAAGCCTTGGAAGCGAACACCAAAAACCCATCGCGCACAGCGCGAAAGCCCCATCCTCCCCAGAGCTTCCTCAGCGAGCGCAGGACCGATCCCGCGGAGCGCCCACTCGTACTGGAACCCCGCAGAAAGAAGCACCGGGCCCTGAAGTTGGAATCTCTCAGGCACGACTCGCGGCCAAGAGGCTGATCAATCGCACACCAACCACCACCGCAACCCCCAGCAGCAACAGGCCGCTGAACTGGGAAAGCCGTCTCAAGGCCAAGGGCGAAATCGAATCGCGGTGTCGGGAAACCCCCCATCCCAGCAACGAAAACCACAGCAAAGCCCCGGCAGCGACGCCGACGACGAAAGACTGTTTGCAGAGCCAGGTGTCGGTCAGCCACTCCCTGGAAAGCAGCATCGCCGTCACAGTGATCCACAGCAGTAGAATTCCCGGATTGCCCAATACTCGAACAAATCCAGTCCAGAACCCCGTGTGCGGGTGAAACCGCCGTTCCATCAACCGGACTCCTTGGGTCTCACCAGGAATCGGAACACCCCTCAAGTACTTGATGCCCAACCAAAGCATGAGGAGGAAACTGACCAACTCCATGGTCGCCCTAAAAAGTCGGGAACCAAAGAGAGCGTCGAATCCGGCGAACGCAGCGGCACAATAAACGGCCTCCATCCCCACAGCCCCCATCCCCACGAACAACACCCAACGGAAACCACGATGCCCTCCCTCCGCAAGAATCGTGGCATTGACAGGCCCACCCGGAACGCTCGCCAAGAAACCGGAAATCCCACCCAGAAGGGCAGCCGACACCATGGGCCAGGGATCAGTCATGCGGAGCGATGAAACCGTCAGATATCAGCCGACCGAAGCATGGTCATCGTCGACTTCGTCATCGACCTCGATCTCCCGCTGCATCCGGCGCGAGATGAAGGGTCGGATGAATCCGTAAAGAAGATAGGCGATGCAAACCAGCGGCGAAACGATCGGCAAGAGTTTCTGCCACAGTAATAAGAACAACGCCGTGACCATGACGATCACGATGGTTTTTACGAAGGGCTTCTGGGTTCGCCAATTGAGCTTCTTGAAGGTGGGGTACTTCACCTCGCTGACCATCATCACCGAGAGAAATACCAGAATCACCGGCAGCGCATACCGCCAGTAACCCACCCGGAAGTCTTTCTCATCCCACCAGATGAGGAACAGCGTGAGTGAAGCCACCATACCGGCAGCCATGGGTATGGGAAGTCCCGTGAAATGACTGCCACCGCCCGATCCGGACATGGCCGCCAGACAATTGAAGCGAGCCAGCCGGAATGCACCGCAAATCACGAACAGCGCGGCGATGAACCATCCGATCTCCTTGTGATTGACGAACACCTCCGCGAGCACGACACGGTGTACCAGAAAGGCTGGAGCGACCCCGAAGCTCACAATGTCGGCCAACGAATCAAACTCACGGCCAAAGGGGCTTTCAAAGCCGCCCATTCTCGCCACACGACCATCCAAGAGGTCGAGAATGCAAGCCACCAAGATGTACAAGAGCGCCATCTTCACCTCGTGGTAACCGGAGGCTCCGGTCAGATCGGCCTCCACGATCTTCGTCAGCGCCAGGAAACCACAAAAGAGATTGCCCGCCGTGAAGAGGTTGGGCAGCAGGTAGATCTTGAGCTTCTGCGAATCCTCGTCCGGAGATCTTTGGGATGGGAGGGAGGAGCTCATGGCAAATCAACCCTGCAACCGGGCGACCACGGTTTCGCCGCCCACGACGCGATCACCCAGAGCCACAGCGACCTTGGCTTGAAGCGGGAGGTAAATGTCCACGCGGGACCCGAATTGGATCAAACTGATTCGCTCCCCCTTGGCCACAGCATCCCCCTCCTCAACCCAAGGGATGATGCGACGAGCAATCAGGCCTGTGATGAGCTTGATGGCCACCGGTCCACACGCCGGTTCCGACGTTTGGAATCCGATGATCACATTTTCATTCAAGGCGGCCGATTCCAGCTTCATGGCATTCAAGAACTGCCCCGGAGTGTGGACGACGCGAATCACGGTTCCTGCCACCGGAGCCTGTTGCACATGCACATTGAAGACCGACAAGAAGATCGAGACCCGCCGGCATCGTCCGCCCATGACCAAGAGCTCCTCAGTCTCATCAATGACATCCACCGTTCCGTGGCCTGGCGCGACGATCAGGCCATCGCCAGCGGGCACTTGGGCGTCGGGATCGCGGAAGAAATATCCCGCAAAGAGGGTGAAACCGATCAGCAGACCCGTCAAAGCAATGACCCCGGGCACCAGGATTCCGGGAAGGAGGAAGTGACTGACAATGAGTAGCAGCAGGCCAAGGACCCAATAGATCCCCAACGCCCGAAGCGTCATCCGACGAAAGGCGGCCTTGGCCTTCCCTTTGTGTTTCACAGGAATGAGTTTAGAGGCCGGCCGGGGTGGAGGGAAGCATCCAGATGCATTGGAGTTTCCTGCGAAGAATTCATCGCTCAGCGATTCCGTTGGATGGAATGTCAGAGCGGAGCGGCCAGAGGAAAAGATCAAGCGTGCTGCGCAACTCGCGCGAAGAAGTCCAGCCAACACAATTGACCCCGCTGAATCGTTCCGCCCCAGCTAGCCACTCTGGTTCGGCCGTATTCTCGAAGGATCCCCCGTTCACTCTGAGACGGTAGCCTTCCTCCTGTTTGGCCTTGATCACAGATCCCGCATTTCAGAATCGGAGGGAGGTCCTGATGCAGATCGGATATCGGTTTCCTAATGCCTCGGAAGCTCTCCGTGCGTAGACTTCGGTCGTCGATGCCGACCGCCGCCATTCTACCTACCCACACACCGGGGCTGTTCCATCAGGCGGTTGTGCAAACTGCCAGAGTTCTGCGTTCAGGCGGTGTTGCCGCGGTCCCCAGTGAGACGGTCTACGGACTGGCCGCCAACGCTTTCTCACCGGAGGCTGTGCAAGGTATTTATCGGGCCAAAGGCAGGCCATCCTCCAATCCGTTGATCGTGCATGTGGCGACCGCGAATATGGCGCGTGCATGCGCCGCCGATTGGCCCGAACTGGCAGAAGTATTGGCCCGACATTTCTGGCCGGGGCCACTGACCTTGGTGGTGCCAAAATCTTCGGAAATCCCAGACATCGTCTCTGCGGGTGGGTCCACCGTGGGCCTGCGGTGGCCCTCGCATGCTTTCTTTCAGTCCTTGATCCGGGAGTGCGGCTTTCCGCTGGCGGCACCCAGCGCCAATCCCTCGGACCGGCTCTCCCCAACGACAGCCGAGCATGTGATGGCCAGTCTTGGTCAGCGGATCCCGCTCATCGTGGATGCGGGTGCTTGTGCCGTCGGTATTGAGAGCACCGTGGTGGATGTCACGGGCAAGCGGCCGCGCATTCTGCGACCCGGTATCATTTCGGGCGAACAAATCGCACAAGCAGCTGGAGTCATGGCAGACGGGCCCCTGACGGGCCCGGAAGGACCTCTGCGGAGTCCGGGTCAACTCAGTCGTCACTACTCACCCAAAGCCCGATTGGAAGTCTGGTCTTGGGGGAGCGATTCCGAACTCTTGGAACGGGTGACCCGAGAATCGATTCCTCCGGAGCAACTATTCGTACTCACCCATTCCCAGGTCCCCAGGGCACCCATTCCGGCGCAAGTATCCTTCATTCCGGACGATCCAGAGGCATTTGCACGGGCTCTCTATGGCTACTTGCACGAGTGCGACGACCGGGGAGCGGCTCTGGTGGTCATTGAAGATCTGCCCACCGGATCCGCTTGGGACGGCGTGCGCGATCGGCTGCAGCGAGCATCCGCCCCCGCCGTGCGGATCAGTTAAACGCCAACGTTGCCAGCACCGGACTGCCTGGAGAGTGGTCCTCACCCAGGCGAGCGACGGGGCGACATTCGCGGTCGGGACACACGTCTCTCCGATGACAAAGTAAAAAGCGCGTCCGGAGGTTTCCCTCGCGGACGCGCCTGGTTTGTTTTTAGCGGCTCAGCTCAACACTGAGCGGCTGAAGGAAGGCCTTACGGGGCCGACAGGACGTTCAAGCGCCAGAACCGCACAGGGACGTTCTTGTCCACCTGCAGGTTCACCGGCACTCCCACATCCGTGCCTTCGCCGGTAACCTTGATCGCCGTGGCGCTCCAGGTTCCCAACTTCGAGGCATTCTCAATTTGCACCACGGCACCCTTCGGCGCGCGCACTTCCAGGGTCAGAGTCGCGCCGTCGCTCGACTTGATCGACAGCTTCGAGGCCTCGCCAATCACGATCAGCACCGTTGCCAACCCAGAGTCCGACGTGCCGTCGTTCACTCGGAAGGTGAAGCTGTCAGTGCCCGTCGCATTGGTATTGGCGACGTAGACCAAGTTCGGCGCAGTACCGCTCAAGGTTCCCTGCTTAGGCTGTGACGCCACCGTGTAGGTCAGCGCGTCCTTATCGCCATCGTAGCCCGCGAGCGTCACCGCCACGGAGTTGCCCTGAACGACTTTCAACGTCTGGGTCAGAGCCACCGGCGCGTCAGCAACGGACTTAACGGTGATCGCCACCGTCACGGCGCCCGACTCCAGGCTACCATCGCTCACCTTGTAGGTGAAGCTGTCCGAACCGTTGAAGTCACCGTTCGGGACG
>Ga0247843_1004293_pt1 | contig 21555 bp, 18 predicted proteins | sample LaCruzMarch2017__FD_192420 | JGI IMG/M metagenome (GOLD analysis project Ga0247843, IMG submission 192420) | Freshwater microbial communities from meromictic Lake La Cruz, Castile-La Mancha, Spain - LaCruzMarch2017_8m | ecosystem: Environmental > Aquatic > Freshwater > Lake | place: Spain...
GCGGCGGTCTCGGAGTCGTGAGCACGGGCGGCGCTGGCGGCGGCTGCGGTCTCGGAGTCGTGTGCGTGCGAAGCACTCGTCGCGGCGGCGGTCTCGGCGTCGTGAGCACGGGCGGCGCTGGCGGCGGCTGCGGCCTCGGAGTCGTGTGCGTGCGAAGCACTCGTCGCGGCGGCGGTCTCGGAGTCGTGAGCACGGGCGGCGCTGGCGGCGGCTGCAGTCTCGGAGTCGTGTGCGTGCGAAGCACTCGTCGCGGCGGCGGTCTCGGAGTCGTGAGCACGGGCGGCGCTGGCGGCGGCTGCGGTCTCGGAGTCGTGTGCGTGCGAAGCACTGGTCGCGGCGGCGGTCTCGGAGTCGTGTGCGTGCGAGGCGCTCGTCGCGGCGGCGGTCTCGGAGTCGTGCGCGTGCGATGCGCTCGTCGCAGCGGCGGTCTCGGAGTCGTGGGCGTGCGAGGCGCTCGTCGCGGCGGCGGTCTCGGAGTCGTGGGCGTGCGAAGCACTCGTCGCGGCGGCGGTCTCGGAGTCATGGGCCCGGGCGGCAGAGTCGGCGGCGTCGCGCGCCGAGTGCAGCGCGTCGTCCCGAAGGCGCCCGGCTTCGGCCTGGAGCGCGCGCAGGTCGGTGACGATGGAGTTCGCAACGACGACCTGCGCCCGCAACTCCGCGATCAAGGCATCGACGATGGGGTCAGACATGGCGGGGAACCCTCCGATGGAGCGAAGGCAGGTTCGACCGTGGACGGGAGCGTCCGAGGCCGGCGTGGGTGATCAGACGGTTGCGTCGGCCTCGGCGATCTTTCGCCGCAGGTCGATGATGAGCTGTGTGGCGAGGCCCGAGCGCGACATCTTCACGAGGTTCACGGTGTCTCCGATGCGATCGGCCGCGGCCTGCACGCGGGCGATTTCCGGCGCGAGCTCGCGCTCCCGACGATCGATGTGCGAGCTCACGGCCGACTCGACGACGTCGAGGACCGCCGGTTGGGCCTGGGCCGCGAAGGTGTTCAGGGTACGTTCGATCTGGAGCTTGAAGCGCTCCACGGACACCTTGAAGTCCTCCTTCATCTGCCGCCGGATCTTGTCCTTCGCCCGCTCGACCTGACCCTCGATGAGCTTCGCGCGCGCCGTGCGTCCGGTGCTCGCGGCGAAGCCGATGATGGGCACGAGCAACCCGCCCATCACCGTCGCGCGAATCTGCACCGGGCTCTCGTGCATGAGGCTGCCCACGACCGGGATCACCACCATGCCCGCGATCATCGCGACGGTGTTGAGCCCTCCCTTGAACGACTCGAAGATCGCGCCCGCGACGGTTGGTACCTCGAAGCGATCGAGGATGCCGATTCCGCTATCCCGCTCGGGCGGGTCGGTCGGGCTGGCGGCAGGCCAGGTGACGACGAGCCGACTCCCGATCATCCGCTCGATGCCTTCGAGGTCGCCCGCGACGGCTCGCTGGTACCGGCTCGGAAGCAGCTTCGCGACGTGGTTCGCCCAGGTGGAAAAGGTCGTCTGCTTCCAGGCGTCATAGTCGCGCAGCCATCCGGGCGTCGGGGCGCAGACGGTGTGCGTACCCTCCGGGCGGGTCTCGACCTCCAGGTTGGTGAGCTGGGTGTCCAACGCCTGGGTCATGTCCATGAGCTGCTTGCTCACCCGGGCATTCCATTCGGTGCGCTCGGCGGCGAGGTGCTGCTTCAGGAGAGCGAGCTTGCCGTCGGCCTCCCGCTTGATTTCGCCGACGGCCTTGTTGCGAATCGCCATCGGGTCGCCCGACGCCAGCTTCTCGTGCAGCACCCGCTCGGCCTCGCGATCGAGGAAGACGATGCAGCGCTCGGTGAGTTCGAGCAGCTGTCGCGCCCACTGTCCGGCGGCGGCTGGTTCAAGTGTCGGTGCGTTCGCTCCGCACTGCGCGATCTCCGACCGCAGGTCATCGGGAAGCGTCACCTTGAGCGGGAGGTCGCGCAGCATCCCCAGCGACACGATGTTCGTCGAGACCTGTGCCATGGCCGCGGATGATCACCGGACCGGTGCATCGCCCGCAAGGACTCGCAGGATCCTGACGGTCGGAGTGGGCGTCGAGGCCAGAATTGTGGCGTCGCCTGGAGGGGCGCCGGGCTTCAACCGGCGGGCACCGCGGGCGATCGACCGTGAATGCGCAGGCCGGCGGACGGAAGGAGGACCCTTACTCGCAGAGCCCGTCGTAGCCCGGGTACGCCCGCGCCGTCGCGGCGTCGGCCCACCCGAGGCACGCCGTGTCGCGCGGGCACCTCGAGCCCGCCGCGCAGAGCAGCGCGCACTGCCCCAGGATGCACCGCGGCGCCACGTTGGCGCTCGCCGTCGTCGGCGCGCAGTCCCCGTCGCTCTGGCAGTACACGTAACAGACGCTGTACCCGCGCGGGTTGCTCACGCCCACGTAGTTGCCGCACACCGCGCAGCCGGCCGGGCCGCACTCGTCGGTGCCCGTGCACCGCGCGTAGATCGGCAGCGCCGCCCCGGTCGCGCGGCACCCGCCGACGGAGACGCACGCGCTCCACCGGCCGGTCGACTCGCACGACTGGTAGCCCGACTGCGTGACCCCGCCGTCGAGCGCGCGGTCGCACGGCCGCGACGACCCGGCGGTGCACTCGCTGCCGAGGGTGCAGTCCACCAGCGCGAGCGCCGTCAGCGCCGCCAGCCACCACCCGCGTCGCCGCTCAGCCGCCATCGTTCATGCACCCCACGGTCGCGACCACCTGCGTGGTGCGCGACGCGATCACCCGCGCGCACGCCCCGCCGAAGAGCGTGATCTCCCCGAACGCCCGGTCGCTCCAGTCCCAGCCGTCGCGGTGCGTCGGGTCGAGCGCGAGGTCCACGCCATCAAAACTGATCGCGATGGCGCCCATCTCCTCCGGGCGCGACGGCGTCACGAACGCGCACCGCGACACCGTGTCCTGGATGGTCGTGAAGGCGCGGTTGAGGTCTTCCGCCAGCGAGCTCCGTACCGGGCCCGATGGGAGCTGCGGCACGCAGGGCATCCCGGAGAGTTCCTGGTGAGGGTAGAGCGAGCGCGGGTGCTTCGGGTGATCGGTCGCCTGGAGCGGATGCCCGCCAGCGACGCTGCCCCGTTGGATTTCCTATGGGCTTCGCGCGGGTCGACGAGGCGAGGGTACGCCGGGGGGACGAGGATGACGGGGGCCCCGCCCTCATACGCGTTAAGCGGCGCGCGGCAGCGCGGTGAGGGGGCCGAACGATCCCCGCTTAACGCCTATGCCCCCTCCACCTCCCGGCTGGTAGAGACCGCGAACCGCGCCTCGCGCTCTTCTGGTCAGCGTCTCCGCCGGGGGATTATGCTCCGCGTCTTACCCCCCCCCGTGACCTCCCCCCCCTGCCCCCGCTGCGCCACCGATCGTCCGTCCGAAGACGCCCGGTTCTGCGCGCGCTGCGGCCAGCGCTTCGACACCGCCGACGCGGCCGACCCGCTGCTGGGCTCGGTGCTGCTCGGGCGCTACCGGGTCACCCTCAAGCTCGGCGAGGGGAGCATGGGCCGCGTGTACCTGGGCGAGCAGCGCGTGGGCGAGGGCGTGCGTCGGGTGGCCATCAAGGTGCTCGCGGCGTCCCGGGGCAACGACGAGTACATCGTCCAGCGCTTCCGGCGCGAGGCCACCACCCTCGCCTCGCTCGAGCACCCCAACATCGTGCGGCTCTTCGACTACGGCGAGGAGGGCGGGCGCTTCGTGTCGGTGATGGAGTTCGTCCCCGGCGAGAGCCTCGCCATGCGGGTGCAGCGCGGCCGGCTCGCGCCCGAGCTCGCGCTCGACCTCGCAGCGCAGATGGCCGGCGCCCTCGAGGCCGCCCACCGGCACGGCGTGGTGCACCGCGACCTCAAGCCCGAGAACGTGCTGCTCTCCCCCCGCGACCCGACGCCCCTCCTCAAGGTGGTGGACTTCGGCATCGCGCGGCGCCCCCCGGCGCACGCCAACGAGAAGCCCCTCACGAGCCTCGGCACCGTGCTCGGGACGCCGGCGTTCATGTGCCCCGAGCAGCTGCGGGGCGAGCCCGTCGACGCCCGCGCGGACGTCTACGCCCTCGGGCTGCTCACCTACCTCATGCTGGCCGGCACGCTGCCGTGGCCCGCGCGCACCCTCGCCGAGTGGACCGACGCGCAGCTCAACCTCACCCCCACGCCCCTGCGGCGGCAGCCCGGCTGCGAGGCGCTCCCGCACGCCATCGAGGCCGCCGTCGCGCACGCCCTCGAGAAGGACTCCGCGCGCCGCACGCCCACCGCCGCGGCCTTCATCGCCGAGCTCAAGGGCGAGCGGGCGGACGAGGCCGCGCCGGTCGCCACGGTGGGGTCCGTCGCCACGGTGAGCATCGCGAGCGTGCCCGCGGCCCCGGGGATGTATCCCCCGTACGCCTCGCCGCCCGCCCCCCCGCGCGGCCGCCGGCGCGCGCTGCCCTGGGCGCTGGGCCTCGCGGCGCTCGGGCTCGGGGGGGGCTTCGCGCTGGTGTCCTTCGCGCTGGGGCGAAGCGACCAGGGCGCCCGCGCGCCGACGGCCCCGGGCGTCGACGCCGCCGGCGCCCGCGGCCCCGCCGTGACCACCACCACCACCACCACGCCCGGAGAGCCCGTCGTCGACCCGGTGGCCCACGCGTCGGGCGAGGCCCAGGCGGCCGCGCGCTCGGCCCTGCGCGAGGGGCAGCGCCGGGTGCACGCCCGCGACCTCGACGGCGCCATCGCGGCGCTGCGCCGGGCGCGGGAGCCGGCGGTGCTGCCCGGCGGGGAGGTCGACCCGCTGCGCGATGCGGTCGACGGGCTCGGGACCACCGAGATGCGGCATCTCATCCATGTCGGAGGCTGCCGGCGGGCGAGGGCGCTGGTCGAGCGCCTCCGGGCGGTCGGGGCCGCGGCCGGCGCGCAGGCTCGGCTCGACCGCAGCACCTGCGCGCGACGGTGAGGTAGTTGTGCGGGGCGGCCGGAGGTGGTGTGCTGCCACCTGGACGATGACCCGGGGAGTGCGATGAGTGAGTCGAATCACAGGGGCAGCGGCGCCCTGAGCGCTGCCGAGCGCGACGCGTTGCAGGCGATGTTCGACCGCCTCTCGGGGAGCTACTACGACGTGCTGGGCGTCGTGCGCGACTGCGACCGCGCGGCGCTCCGGGGGGCGTACTTCGACCAGATCGAGCGCTTCCGCAGCGACCGCTTCGACGGGCGCGACCTCGGCGGGTACGCGCTGCACGTCGAGGCCATCGCGCGGGAGATCAACATGGCCTTCGCGGTGCTGGGCGAGCCCGACCGTCGGGCCCGCTACGACCGCAGCCTCTCGCTCTCGGCCGACCTCCGCGCCGTCGACGAGCCCGCGCGCGACGCCCGCACCCCGATGCCGATGGCCCCGCGCTCCAACCCGAAGACCCCGTCGCCGACGGCCTGGCGCGACCCGCGCACCCCGACCCTGACGGGGCGCGACGGCCCCTCTCCGCCGCCGACCATCGCCGGCGACGCGCGCACCCCCCTGCCCCTCACCGCGCGCCACGCCGGGCCCCCGGCCACGCCGTCGGTGCAGTCGCCGGCGCCGGCGCCCCGCGCCGTCCCCCCCCCCTCCGAGCCCCCGGCCTCGCGGCGGCCCTCGCAGCCGCCCCCGTCGCCGTCGCGGCACTCCTCGCAGCCGCCGCCGCCGCTGGCCAACGGGGCCCCGCTGCCGTCGGGCATGGTGCTGGAGTCGCTCAACCGTATGCGCGCGGAGAACCGTGCGCGCGAGGCGCAGCGCACCCTGGAGGACATCGAGTCGCTCATCGAGAAGGCCGCGCGCAACGACGACCACGCGGAGATCGTGCGGCTGCTGCGGCACGCCGTGACGCTCAAGCCCGACGACCAGAACTGGCGGTCGCGCCTCGCCCGCGCGGAGGAGACCCACCAGGACTCCGAGGCGCAGCGCCTCTCCAACGCCGCGCGCAACGCCGAGAAGGCCCAGCGCTGGGACGCCGCGGGCGAGCTCTGGGCGAAGATCTCCGACCTGCGCACGGGCGACGCCCAGGCCGCGCTGCACGCCGCGCAGGCGCTCTGCGAGGCGGGGCAGGACTTCGGGCGGGCCGCGGAGTACGCCAAGCGGGCCGCGCGCATCGCGCCCGACATGATCGCGGCGCATATCTGCCTGACGCGCGTGTACTTCAAGGCCGGGCGCACGGCGAGCGCGCGCAGCGCCCTGGAGCAGGCCACGAAGCTCGACCCGCGCCACGCCGACGTCGTGGCCCTCGGCCAGAAGCTCCGGGGATGAGCCGCGGACTGGACCGTGCGGGGCGATCCGCGATAACCCCAGCGGCCGTGATGATGCTCCGCGGCGTGCGTGCGTGTTGGCTGATGGTGGTGGCGGTGGGCGCGCTGGCGGCGTGCGATCCGGCGCCGATGCCGGTCGCGGCGTCGGGCGCGGCGGCCTCGTCGGGCGGCGACCAGACGGCGCGTCCGCGGCGCGCGGCCAACGACCCGCCGGAGCTGGTGCGCGCCGGGCGCGAGCGCTTCGACGCCGCGTGCGCGCGCTGCCACGGCGCCGACGACCCGGGCGGCACCCTCGACGACCGCGATGTCACCAACGAGCGCCTCGAGGCCTCGCTGCGCGCGGGCTCGGACGACGGCGGGCTCATCCCCGCGGTGGCCCCGGCCGACCTGCGCGAGGAGCACCTCCCGGCGCTGCGGGCCTTCCTCCGCTCCATCGGCGCGCTCCGCGTGGAGTGACCGACGGCACGGTGTGCGCGCCGCGCCGTGCAGCGCCGCCCCACTGCGCTCCTGCGCCCCAGCCCGATACCCCCTGGGTCCCCACGCGACCGCACCGTAGATGCGGGCGCGCGGCGCTGCGGGCGCCATGGCCTGTCGCTTGCTGACCACTCGGCCGTCCCAACAGCGATGCGCCCGCCGCGTGCGGTGGGTGCGCCGCCAACCCCCGAATGGAGTGCAGCGATGGAAAAGCAGACGACCCGTGGTCCCAACGTCAACCTCGACGCCGACCGGCCCGCGCGGCCGCAATGGTGGAGCGACAAGCACACCTCCACGTGGGACCGCGTGAAGGAGGCCCTGCGCCGCGACTGGGAGCAGACCAAGAACGACTTCTCCTCGGAGTCGGGCGCCGACCTCAACCAGGACATCGGCGACACCGTGAAGCAGGCGACGGGCGCCGAGGCCCTCCCGCCCCCGGCGATGAAGACGCGCCCCGATGATCCCATGGACGCGGCGAAGCTCATCGAGAAGCAGATCAAGGCGCAGGGCAAGGTCCAGAAGACGATCGCCGAGGTGAAGACCGACGTGGCGGTCGAGCAGGTGCGGGCCCAGGGCAAGATCGCCAGCGAGAGCCAGACCGCCCAGGAGAAGATCACCAGCGAGCAGCGCAAGCTCGTCGAGCTGCGGCAGAAGGCCGGAGAGAAGATCGCCGAGGTCCGGCAGAAGGCCGGAGAGAAGATCGCCGAGGTCCAGCAGAAGGCCGGCGAGAAGATCGCCGAGGTCGAGCAGAAGGCCGGCGGGAAGATCGCCGACTGGAACCGCGTCGAGCCCGCGGTGCGCTACGGCTACGGCGCGCGGCTGCAGTACGTCGACGTCGTGGGCTGGGACGACCAGCTCGAGGGGCGCCTCAACCACGAGTGGACCCAGCTGCGCAACGGCACCACCTGGGAGGACGCGCGCCCGCACGTCCGCCGCGGCTGGGACGCCGCCACCCGCAACAGCATCGTCTGACCCTCCAATCCCCCACCCCACCCCACCGACCCCTGCGTGCGAAGCGCGCTGCGCCCTTGACGGAGCTTGGGGTCGTCGCGTAAGAGTCGCGCCCTTCCGTCGAGGCAGCAGGGGTCGGGTGTTCCAGCCACAGCTCCTCGAGACAACCTGGAGGATTCGACTATGTACGCCGTCATCAAGACCGGTGGTAAGCAGTACCGGGTAAGCCCCGGCGACCGGCTCCGCGTGGAGAAGCTGCCGGGCGATCGTGGCAGCACGATCTCCTTCGATCAGGTGCTCATGGTGGGTGGTGACACCATCCGCGTGGGCAAGCCCTCCGTCGAGGGCGTCAAGGTCAACGCCGAGATCGTCGCGCAGGATCGCGCGAAGAAGATCATCGTCTTCAAGATGAAGCGCAGGAAGAACTACCGGCGCAAGAACGGCCACCGGCAGCCGTTCACCGAGCTCCACATCACGGGCATCGAGGGCTAAAGCGCCATGGCACACAAAAAGGGTCAGGGGTCTTCTCGTAACGGCCGCACCAGCAACGCCCAGAACCGGGGCATCAAGGTCTGGGCGGGGCAGGACATCCGCGCGGGCGGCATCATCGTCCGCCAGGTGGGCAGCACCGTGCACGCCGGCAACAACGTCGGCACCGGCAAGGACTACACGCTCTTCGCCCTCATCGACGGCGTGGTGAAGTACGAGCGCACGAAGAACGATCGCAAGAAGGTCTCGGTCTACCCGGGCATCTCCAGCGACCAGTCCGCCGCCGCTCCCGCCGCCTGATCGCTCCGCGATCTCCCTCTCTCTCCCTTACTCCCCCTGAAGAGTCACCCGAAGTCGGCCCACGGCGACGAGCGCGTCACCGTCGGCGTCGACCCGGTCCCCACCGGCCACTCCGCCAGCTCGGCCTCCGCGGCGCACGCCACGGTCGCCCGCAGCCCCGCGGCGTCGCCCTCCACCCGCACCACCCAGCGCGCCTCGTCGGGGTCGTGGGCCCACCACGTCGCGGCCCGCCCCGCGCCCACGGCCCGTCGCCACTGCGCCGTCGCCCGCGGGCCCGACCACACGCGCCCTTCGCCCGCCCGCGCGTAGCTCCGCCCCGCGGCCCCCCTCGCCATCAGCGCCGCCGGGTCGGCCACCGCCGCCGAGCGGCCCCACCACGCCCCGTCGCCCGCCGCGCCGTCGCTCACCGTCACCCGCACCGAGCGCGTGGTCTCCACCTCGTCGACCACCAGCGTCAGCCGCAGCGCCGCCGCGCCCGGCCGCACCGCCACGCCCAGCGCCTCGCCCACCAGCACCCCGTCGAGCCCGTCGCCCGCGCGCCACGCCAGCGTCGGCGACGACAGCCCCGCCGCGCCCGCGCGAAACATCCCCGCGCCGCCCCACGGGTCCCAGCCCGCGGGAACCCTCGCGGCCGACCGCAGCCGCGCGCCCACCACGGTCACCAGGCCCCGGTCGATGGCCTCGCCCGAGACCCGCAGGGACACCGCGCGCTCGCCGGGCGCGCAGGCCCGCCAGAGCGAGAGCCCCCGCAGCTCGGCCCCGGCGATCACACCGCGTCGGGGCCGACGATGCGGCCCGCGATGGCGCTCGCGGCGATGACGTACGGCGACGCGAGGTACACCTTCCCCGGCCCCGAGCGCCCCGGGAAGTTGCGGTTGATGGCGCTCACGGTGACCTCGTCGGCGCGCTCGCTCACCCCGGGGCCGGCCTTGATGCACGCCCCGCACGACGGGTTGATGAGCTCCGCGCCCGCGCGCTGGAACACCTCGATGTACCCCTTCGCCTCGGCGTACTCGCGGATGTCCTGCGAGCCGAACTGGATGAACAGCCGCACCCCCGGCGCCACCCGCCGCCCCTGCGCCACGGCGCGCGAGAGCACCGAGGCGTACATGTCCATGTCGGCCTTCTTGCCGCCGGTGCAGCTGCCGCCGTAGGCCACGTCGATCTTCACGTCGCCCGGCAGCGCCGAGAGCGCGATGCCGTTGCGCGGGTCGCCCGGCGTCGCGACCATCGCCCCGAGCGCGCCGAGGTCGACGTCGAAGCGGTGCGCATACGCGGCCCCCTCGTCGGCCCGCACGATGCGCGCGCGCACGGCGTCGGGGTCGAGCCCGCGCTTCTGCGCGAGGTAGTCGACCACCAGCTCGTCGGCCTCGATGATGCCCGTGAAGCCGCCCGCCTCGACGGACATGTTGGTGAGCGTGGCGCGCTCGTCGAGGCCCAGCGAGCGGGTGCCCGGGCCCGCGAACTCCAGCACCTTGCCGATGCCCCGGCCGTCCTTGAAGTACTCCTGCGACAGCAGGTGGAGCATCACGTCCTTGGCCGACACGCCGGGGCGCAGCGACCCGGTGAGCTGCACCAGCACGCTCTCCGGCACCCGCACCCGCACGTCGCGGGTGAACCACGCGTTGGCCATGTCGGTGCTGCCCACCCCGAAGGCGAAGCACCCGAGCGCGCCCGCCATGCAGGTGTGCGAGTCGGTGCCCGTCACCACCTGGCCGGGCAGCGCGATGTCCTCGATGACGGCGTTGTGGCAGATGGCCTGCGACCCGCGGCCGACCTTGTTGAGCACCTCGCCGTAGTGCTTCACGCCCTGCGACTTCGAGAAGTCCTCCTGCACCACGGCGAGGCGGTGGGCGACCTCGCGGAGGCCCATCTTCTTGTGGGCCTCGCTCATCACGTCGTCGAGGAAGGTGAGGTGGTCGCGGAAGGTGTACACGCTCGCCGGGTCGGTGACCCGCGCGCCGTCGCCGAAGGCGCCGCGGAAGAGCGCGTCGGCCATCGGCGTGACGTACTCGTGCGAGAAGCGCACGTCCGCGCGGACGAAGAGCGCGTCGCCGGGCGCGAGGGCGGGCACCCCGACGCGGTCGTTCTTCAGGTCGACCACGGCGTGCGCGGCGAGGATCTTCTCGGTCAGCGTCATCGGGCGCGGCGCGGTGGTGATGGCCGGCGGGGTGCGCTCGCCCGCCATGCGGAGCTTGGAGTACCCGAAGAGCCCGCCGCCCCGGACGATGTCCGCGGAGATGGGGTCGAGCCCGCGGGTGAACTCCTCCAGGGGGATGGCCTCGCCGCGCGCGATGCGCTCCACCAGCCCGAAGTCGGTGCTCGTGAGCAGCCCGATGTTCTGCGCGTTCTGCGAGTAGATCTTCTCGATGTTGCGCGCGATGACGAGCTGCACCCCGGACTTCAGCTCGGAGTACGGCGCCGTCTCGCGCGAGCTGCCGCAGCCCTTCGAGCGCCCCGACACGATCACCGAGAAGCCCCCGGACTTCACGTCGTTGCGCTGCACCGTGTTGCCGCGCAGCCCCACCAGGCAGTACTCCGCGAGCGTCTCGTCGTAGTAGTAGCAGACCCACCCGGGGGTGATCTCGTCGGTGGAGATGTTGTCGATGAGCGGGCGCTCGGGGTCCCACGCGAGCTCGGCCCCCGCGAGCTGCTGCGTGAGCAGCGCGGGGTCTTCGGTGAGAAACAGGGTGCGCCCTGGAAACCGTACGCTGTCTTCGCGCGCCATCACCGATCGTACCTTTCGCGTCGGGCCTCGCCATGGGCCGCTACGGGGCGCCCACCATAGGCGACCGCCGCGCGACCGCGCAACGCCGACGGCGGTCCGGAGGGGAGGCCCCTACGACGCCGACTGGAAGCGCGCCACGTCGCGGCCCGCCGGGAGGGTCATGAGCTCGCGCAGCGCCTGCTCGCACCCGGTGCCCTCGTAGAGCACCCGGTAGACCCCGTCGAGCAGCGGCGCCTCCACCCGGTGGACCCGCGCGAGGTCGCGGGCGGCCACGGCGGCGTACACCCCCTCGGCCACCATGCCGAGGCCCGCGAGGATGTCGGGCAGCCGCTCGCCGCGCGCCAGGGCCGCGCCCACCCGGTGGTTGCGCGACCGGGGGCTGGCGCAGGTCACCATCAGGTCGCCGATGCCCGCCAGGCCGGCCAGGGTGAGGGGGTTGGCGCCCATCGTCACGGCCAGCCGGGTGACCTCCGCGAGCCCGCGGGTGACCAGGAGCGCCTTGGCGTTCTCGCCGATGTCCATCTCCGTGGCCGCGCCGGCCGCGATGGCCACGACGTTCTTGAGCGCGCCGGCCAGCTCGACGCCCAGCACGTCGTCGCCCGCGAAGACCATCATCCGCGGGCACGACAAGGCCCGGCGGGCCAGCTCGATGACGCGGGGGAAGCGCGACGCGACCACCGTGCCCGCGGGCTTGCGCCGGGCGATCTCCGCCGCGAGGTTGGGGCCCGACAGCACCCCGATCTGCCGGGCGCAGGTCTCCGCGAGCAGCACCTCCGACATCCGGGCGTTGCTCTCCCGCTCGAGCCCCTTGGTGGCGTGCAGCACCGCCTGCTCGGGGGCGAGCACCTCGCCCAGCGCCGACGACACCTCCCGGAAGCCCCGCGAGGGGATCACCATCACCACCAGCGCGGCGCCGCGCACGGCCTCGCCCAGGTCGCTCGTCGCGCTCACCCCCTCGGCGATGCGCAGCCCCGGCACCGCGGCCTCGTTGCTGCGGCGCGCGTTGACCTCGTCGCGCTGCGCGGGGTCGCGCGTCCACAGCCGCACGGCGTGGCCGTTGGACGCGATGAGGTCCGCGAGGGTGGTGCCCCAGTTGCCGGCCCCGAGGACGGCGATCATCGCGGCCCCGCGGCGGGGCAGAGCCGCGGCGCGCCGAGCAGGCCGTAGCCCTCCAGCCGGTTGCGGTAGAAGAACAGCAGGTCGGCGTCGAGCACCACGAGCTGCGCGCCCCGCCGCTCGACCACCGGGGTCGCGTGGTAGGCGCCGAGGCCGCGCAGCCCGCGGTCCACCACGCCGCGGCCGTCGGTCGCCCGCAGGCCGTCGGCCAGCTGGAGGCCGCCCGCGCGCTCCAGCGCCTGGAGCTCGGCCAGCAGCCGGTCGACCGCGGCCTCGACGCGCGCCGTGTCGACCGGCGTGTCGGCGCCGATGGCGCGCAGCAGGCGATACAGGTCGGGCTGGGCGAGGTCGCGGCGCAGAACGTCCATCAGCGCGAAGGCCAGCGCGCTCGTGGGCAGGGCGACGCTGTCCCGCCGCCAGGACTCGACGAGGCGCCGGCCGAGCGCGCGGGTGTACTCCGCGTCACGGGCGGGGTCTTCGGTCACGGCGCCGTCGCGGAGGAGGTAGCGCCGGGGGTCGATGGGGCGACCGCGGGGGTCGAGCGAGCCGCCCTGCGCGTCGACCTCGTCGCCGAAGGGGTCGAGCGCGCGGCCGATGCGCACGTGCACCCGCAGGTCGAGCGCCGCGATGCCGCGGAGGAAGTCCACCCAGCGCTGCGCCCGGCTGGACTCGTCCTCCACCACCACGTACGCGGACCTGCCGGTCTCCTGGAGGAAGCTCCGCACCAGCGAGGCGGCCTCGAGCACCAGCGGGTACGAGATGGTGCACGGCACGACGAAGACCCGCGCGGCGCTCCCCCGGAGCAGGTTGTGGCGGTACGCGGCGAGCCCGGCGCCCAGGAGCCCGAGCTTGACCCGCGACTCGATCTCCCCCGAGCGGCTGCGCGTGCCGCCGGGGAAGAAGAGGTTGTGGCGCCCGCCCTCCAGGGCCACCGTCGCGTACTCCTTCAGGGTCTCGCGGTAGAGGGGGTCGGCCTTGCGGCGGTCGACCGTGTACGCCCCGAGGTTGTGCATGAAGAAGCTGGTGAGGGGGTTGGAGAAGAGGTTGAGCCCCGCGCCGTAGAGGAAGGGCGGGAGCTTCATCCGGTAGATGGCGTACCCGATGAGCAGCGAGTCGAGGTTGGACGAGTGCGTCGGCGCCAGGATGACCGTGCCGAGGGCGGCGACCCCCTGGAGGCCCTCCACCTCGCCCTCGAGCAGCAGGTGCTCGTCGAGGTGGCTCGCGCCGCGCAGCTCGCCCAGCAGGGCCGACGGGGAGAAGCCCTGCATCAGGCCGGAGAGGGCGTACGGCAGCACGCGCGTGGCGAAGCGGTACACCCGAGGGTCGAAGTGCCCGGTGATCTCGCCGACGTAGCGCGCGACGATCTCCCGCACGAGGGCCCGCTGGCGCGCGGGCGTGGCGTGGGGGAGGTCGCGGCGCACCCGCGCATGGAATGCGCCGTCGGCGCGCGTCCGTTCGTCGTCGGGCGCTCCCTGGAGGCGCACGCGCTCGTGGTAGAGGGTGTCGTTGATGACGGCGCCGAGGCCGCGCCCTCCATCGCCGCTCGCGTCCCGGAGGATGCGCTCGACCTTCCGGGCGACGACCTCGCTCGCGATGTGCGCCTCGTCCCATCCGGTTCCAGGCTGCATGGGGCTTCGTCGGACGCAATCGCGGGGCCAGCGGGCCTTGTGGTAGAGGTGCCCGCGCGATGCGCGCCCCCGTCACCGAACCCTCGCTGCGCAAGGCGCTCTGCGACGCCGGGCGGGTGCTGTACGAGCGCGGGCTCATCGGCCCGACGGACGGCAACCTCTCGGCGCGGGTGGGCGACGGGCGGCTGCTGTGCACGCCGTCGGGGGTGCACAAGGGCGCGCTGCGCGAGGGCGACCTGGTGCTGCTCGACCTCGACGGGCGGGTCATCCGCGGGGGGAGGGCCTCGACGGAGCTGAAGCTGCACCTCGCGCTGTACGCGCAGCGGCCGGGGCTCGCGTGCGTGGTGCACGCGCACCCGCCGAGCGCGGTGGGGCTCACGGTGGCGGGCTGGGGGCTCGACCCGCCGGTGGTGCCGGAGATCTTGTTTGCGATGGGGCGGGTGCCGACGGTGCCCTACGCGTCGCCGACGACGTCGGACGTGCCCGACGCGGTGGCGGCGGTGGTGGCCGCCGGGTGCGAGGCCTTCATGCTGGCGCGGCACGGCAGCGTGGTGATGTGCGACGACCCGATGACGGGGGTGCTGCGCACGGAGATCATCGAGCACACGGCGAAGATCACCATCGCGGCGCGCTCCGCGGGGTCGGCGACGCCGCTGCCGGAGGACGAGATCCGCCGGCTGCTGGCGCTCGCGGGGCGGTAGCGGAAGGGACTTCCAGGCGTCGGGGCGGAGCGGTAGCGTGGCGCGGGTCGCGAGTCGCGAGTTGCGATGCGACGCGGGAGAAGCGCCATGGGATTGTTCGATGCGTTCGGAGTGGGGGGTGGGGACCTGTCGATCGAGATGCAGTTCGCGCAGGCCCAGGCGGGCGGCGGGCTCCAGGGGACGGTGGTCTTCCAGGCCGGGAAGCGGGTGCAGCAGATCACCAACGTGACGGTGAAGGTGACCTGCACCACGCGGGAGAAGGGCCCCAACGGGGTGCAGCAGCACTCGCAGGACGTGGTGGGTCCGCTTCAGGTGGCGGGCGCCTTCCAGACGCAGCCCGGGCAGCGGTACACGATGCCCTTCCAGGCGATGCTGCCGGGGGGGTTGTTCTCGACGACGCAGAACGCCGTCTCGTACCGGGTGCTCGCCAACGCCGACATCGACGGCGAGGTCGACCCGGGCGCCGGGATGGACATCCACGTGAGCGGCGCGCCCTTCATGGGACAGGGAATGATGCCCATGGGGGCCCCGGGCATGATGCCGATGGGCGGCCAGCAGATGGGCTACGGCGGGGGTGACCCCTATGCGAAGGGCGACCCCTACGCGAAGGGCGACCCCTACGCGAAGGGCGACCCCTACGCGAAGGGCGGCGGTGATCCCTATGCGAAGGGCGGAGACCCCTACGGCAAGGGCGGCGGTGATCCCTATGCGAAGGGCGGAGACCCCTACGGCAAGGGCGACCCCTATGCGAAGGGCGGTGGTGATCCCTATGCCAAGGGAATGGGCGGCGGCGGATTTGCGCCGGGCCAGCACTGCCTCGCGCAGTGGACCGACGGGCAGTACTACGGCGTGACCGTGGTGCAGGCCGCCAACGGGATGTTCATGGTCCAGTGGGACGACGGCACGCCGGCGTCGTGGGTGCGCGGCGATCAGATCGCGCAGGGTTAGAGCGGTAGTCGAGTGGGATTGGTACGCGTTCGGCGACCTCACCCCCCAGCCCCCTCTCCATGAATGGAGAGGGGGAGCAAAGAGCGATGATTCAAGGGAATTCGTCCCACTCCGACCCCCTCTCCATTCATGGAGAGGGGGCTGGGGGTGAGGTCACGTACCCCCCACGGCCCGTCCGGCGACACCACGGTGTCGAGCGTTGGCCGGGTCTGGCGCGACTCGTCGCGAAGGGGAAGACCGGCGCGAGAGCCCTGCTGGTCACCAAGCTGTCGCGCAGAACTCCTGGCGAGCGCGGTCAGAGGCAACGAAATCCATGATCAAGTCCTACATGATCATGCTTTCGGGATGGCGTTACTCTCTCGTCGCATGATGAAAGCGCGACGACATGCCACATGGCTGTTGGGGATCGTGATCGCGGGCTGCGGCGCGGAGGTCGCCGCCCCCTCCGCCGATGCGGCCGATGCGACCGCCCCCTCCGCCGATGCGGCCGACGCGATCGCCCCCTCCGCCGATGCGGCCGACGCGACCGCCCCCTCCGCCGATGCGGCCGACGCGACCGCCCCCTCCGCCGATGCGACCGATGCGACCGTCACGGTGCGGCTCACCGCGCCCGCCAACGGCGAGACCGTCTCCGGCGCGGTGACGATTCGCGCCACCGCGTCTGCGACCCAGCGCATCGCGCGGGTGGAGTTCTTCAGCGCGGGCGGCGCGTACCGCCTCGGCGAAGACCGCAGCGCGCCTTACACCCTCGAGTGGGTCACCGCGGGCTTCGTCCCCGACGGCCCGCAGCGGCTACGCGTGGTGGCCTCTGACACCGCGGGACGTCAGGCGATGCATGAGGTCGAGGTGCGCGTGCGCAACGCACCCGCCAGCACCCTGCCCCCCGACGAGGTGGCGCGCGTCACCTCGTGGTTCGAGTCCCGCCGCGGCGCGCGGTACATGGAGCGCGACTGCAACACCACCACGTATCCGGAGTGGGACGCGGTGCCGCTGCGCCGCTGCCGCTACCGCGTGTCGGACTCCTACAGCGGCGGCACGCGCTGGGCCGAAGTGATCCTCGCGAACGCCGAGCCCGAACAGCTCGCGCGCTGGGTCGTGCAGGCCGCGCAGGAGCGACGAGGGCGCGTGCAGCGCAGCGACACCGACGCGATCTGCGCCAACATCCTCGGGCAGAGCGGCGGGCAGTTCCCCGTAGCGGGTGTCGTCTATGAAGACATGGACGGCACCGGGCAGCGCATCTATCCGTTTCGCAATGGCGTCGCGGTGCGCGTCGAGGGCCTGCCCTTCGCCACCCGGGAGCAACCCTCGGAGTCGCAGATGGTCGCCTATCGCACCGGCGCCATCGCGTACGTCGGTCGCTACGCGCGGATCGCCGGCACCCTGCCCGAGGCGTGGACCGCCCTCACCGGCGCGCGCGTCGACGCCGACCGCAGCAACTGGCCGGCCATCGTCGCCCGTGCATACCGCGATGCCTGGGGCAACGACCGCAACGCCCTGATCGTCGCGTGGGCCCGGGCCAACCTCTGAAGAGGTGTTGATCCATGTCTCCCGTCGGCAACGCGGCGGGGCACGTCGCCATGCGGCGTCAGAGCGATTCACCGCACAGGGAGTGCGGTTTCATCGCTCTTCCTTGCCTGGCTCGCGCCGCGCCACGCTGCCTCGGTCCGACATGGATCAACACCTCTTGACTCGGGCTTTGTCCCTTGCCGACGGCTGCGAGCGCGACGGCGAGGCCGGTGCTCGCTGGCGTGGGCGGGCGCGGTCGCTCACCACGCCGCGCCGACCGTCACCCCTCCAACGCCACGCGCCAGCCACGGGGCCGCTGCCCAGCGCGCGGCGCGGGTCGCCGCGGGCCTCTCCGTGAGCACGAGCACCAGGCCCGTCGCCGCCAGCGCCCCGCCCGCGATGCCCGCGACCAGCGCCAGGGTCGCGGTCGTGGAGGTCGACGCGCAGAGGTCGCGCACCTGCGCCGCGTCGACCCCAACGCGCTGCTGGGCGATCTCGCACACCTGGGCTCCGGTGCGCTCGCGCCCGGAGTTCTCGTCGGCCTGGAAGCGGGCCCACGCGCCGTAGGGGTCGGCCGACGTCGGGATCGCGCCGGCGGTCTCGCTGCCGAGGTTCGCGTTGAGGCCGAAGAAGACCCCTGACACCACCAGCGCCGCGGCGCCCACGCCGATGAGCCCGTAGCTCACCGCACGCCGGGTGGACACGCCCGAAGTCCCTCGACGAAGACCCGCGGCGCCCGAGGTCGTCGGGTCGTCGCGGCGCAGGCCGGGCGGCGCCGTCGGGAGGGCGGCGACGGCCGCGCGCGCCTCCGGCTCGAGCGCGACCACCTCGCGATGGGGCGCCGGACCCTCGACGGACACGGTCCGGGTCACCGACTCGTAGCCCAAGGCGCGCACCGTGAAGGTCACCGCGCCGGTCGGCACGCGGAGCGTCGCCGGCAGCGCGCAGACCACGCGCCCGCCCATCAGCACCTCCGCCCCGGGGACGTTGCCCTGCAGCTGCAGCTCCCCCACGTGCTGCCGTATCTCTCCGTGCGCGGACCGCAGCGCCCGGAGGTGTCGCCGCACCCACGGGTCACGGGCGTCGGTGAGGGCCTCGGCGAGGTGGGCCTCCGCGTCGACCCAGCGACCGAGCGCCTGCTCGGCCAGCGCGATCTGGACCAGCGCGCGCGGCGAGCGCCGGGCCTCCCAGGCCTGTCGGAACATCTGCAGCGCCACCTCGTCCTGGCCGTTGGCGCGCAGCTCGACGCCGCGGTCGATGAGGGCGTCGGCGTCCTGCGACCACGCCGCGGAGGCGATCGCCGACGCCACGAGGAAGCCCACCGCCGCCGTCCGTCCGCTGCGCCTCATGGCAGTCGCGTATCACCCCGGGCGCCGGGCGAGAAGGACGACGCGCTCCCGGTCGGCGGCTTGTCCCTGCGGAGCACTCCATGCTCATATCGCCCTTTCCCGCACCGGGGAGGTCACCACCCCTGATGAGCGAACCACAGCACCCCCAGGAATTCATCGTCGGCGGCCGCTATCGCGTGATCCGCGAGCTGGGCCGCGGGGGGATGGGCTCGGTCTACGAGGCCGAGAACCTCCGCACCCGGCGGCGCGTCGCGCTGAAGACGATGCGCCCGGAGGTCTCCGAGCGCGACGGGTACGCGCAGCGCTTCGAGCGCGAGGCGCAGGCCGCGGGCCAGCTGCACCACCCGAACATCATCGACGTGATCGACATGGGCGACGACGCCGCCTACGGGCTGGTGTTCATCGTCCAGGAGTTCCTGCAAGGCGGCGACCTGGCGAAGTGCCTGAAGCAGGTCGGCGCGCTGCCCCCGCAGGCCGCCGTGGCGACCCTGCTGCCCATCATGGACGCCCTCGAGGCGGCGCACGCGCGCGGGATCGTCCACCGCGACCTCAAGCCCGACAACATCTTCCTCCACGAGACGCCGCGGGGGGTCGTTCCGAAGCTCATCGACTTCGGCATCGCGAAGTTCACCCAGGTCCACTCCGAGGAAGAGCTCTCCTGCACAACGACCGGGCAGATGATCGGGTCACCGAACTACATGTCCCCGGAGCAGGCCCGCGGCGACGCCGACGTCGACCCCCGCTCCGACGTCTGGTCCCTGGGCGTGGTGTTCTACAAGTGCCTCTCCCGGTCGATCCCCTACAGCGCGCCGACGCCCTCCTCGCTGGTCGCCAAGATCATCTACGAAGAGCCCATCCCCCTCGCCCAGCTGGCGCCGCACCTCCCCGCCGACCTCGTCGCGGTGGTCCAGCGCGCGGTGGTAAAGGACCGGGCGCTCCGGTGGCCCTCGATGCGCGCCTTCGCCGAGGGGTTGCGCGGGTGCGCCCTCTGGCAGGGCGTGGACGTCGCCATCGCCCAGGGCTGGGTGGTCGACGAGCGCGGCGCGATGCTCACCCCGCTCCCCCCGCTGACACCCTCGTGGGCGACCACCGGCCCCGCGCCGGTCGAGCCCGACGCCTCACCGGAGCACCCCTCGGGCCTGCGCTCGGGCCCGTGGGGGGGCGAGGTCTCCGTCGAGCGATCCTCCCCGACGCGCGGCCCGCGCTCGACCACGGTGCTCGCGGCGGTGCTCGGCGTCATCGGCCTCGGCGTCGCGTCCACGGCGGCCTTTCTCTGGCCCCGACGACCGCTCCCCGCGCCGACCGGCGTGGTGATCTACACGCCGCCGCCCGATGAGATCGCACCCGCACCGGTCGCCGCGCCCGCGGCGCCCCCGCCCGCGCTCCCGGTCGACGCCGGAGCGCCCGCGCCCGCGCCCGCGCCCGCCGTCGTGGCGCCCTCCCCCGCGCAGCCCGTGGCCCGCATCGCACCTGCGCCCGCGCGCCCGACGCCCCGCGCGAGGCCCGCGGCTCCCCCGCAGGACCCGGCGCGACGGGGTCACAACGGCGCGCTGATCCTGCGGTAGGGCCCACCGCGCCGCAGGTCCCATGCTCCCAATGGTCGTTGGAGCAAGCGCGGGAGCCGTGCTACTCGCCAGAGCCTATGAAGAGATGGGGGTTCGTCGGCCTCGTCCTCGTGCTCGCGACGGCGTGCACTTTCTCCCCCGAGAACCCATCGGTCGTGTTCGCCCGCGACGCCGCCCCCTGCGTCGGCGACGCGTGCGGGGTCTGCCCCGGCCCCGACCGCGCGATCTGCAATGGCGCGTGCGTCCTGCTCACCAGCGACCAGAACTGCGGCGCGTGCGGCGTCGCCTGCGCGACCTCCTCGGGCTTACGCTGCGTGCGGGCGACGGCGAGCGACGGCGGCGTCGGCGCGAGGGTGGCGTCGTGCAGGATCGAGTGCCCTCCCGGTCAGACGCCCTGCGGCGCCGCCTGCCGCAACCTCACCAGCGACCCCAACCACTGCCGGTCCTGCGGCAACCAGTGCGCCTTCCCCGGCGCGTTGGCGGGATGCACCGCGAGCGTCTGCACCCTGCTGAGCTGCCGCGAGGGCTTCGGCAGCTGTGACGGCGACGCCGCCAACGGCTGCGAGGTGGCCACCTCCGCCGACCCGATGAACTGCGGCGTGTGCGGCAACCGCTGCGGCTTCGCCAACGCCGCGGCGACCTGCGCGGCCGGGCGGTGCGTCCTGGGCGCGTGCAACGCGGGCTTCGCCGACTGCGACGGCAACGCGGCCAACGGGTGCGAGGTCAACACCACGATGGGCGACCTCGCCAACTGCGGCCGGTGCGGCGGCCGCTGCCCGGCGCCTCCGGTCGGCGCCACCGCGGTGTGCAACGGCGGGGCCTGCGGGGTCTCGGCGCTGATGTGCCCCAGCGATCGACTGGACTGCAACGGCATGGCGTTCGACGGCTGCGAGCGGCTCGGCCTGACGGACGTGAACCACTGCGGCGCCTGCGGAAACCGCTGCCCCACGACGGGCGGCACGGCGACGTGCGTCGGCGGCGTGTGCGCCCTCGCCTGCGCCGCGGGGCTGGGCAACTGCGACGGCGACGCGAGCAACGGCTGCGAGACCAGCACCCGTACCTCCGTCGCCCACTGCGGCGGGTGCGACCGGCCCTGCTCGCTCCCCAACGCCACCGCGGGCTGCGCGGCGGGGGCGTGCACCATCGCGAGCTGCAGCGCGGGCTTCGCCAACTGCGACGGCAACGCGGCCAACGGCTGCGAGGCCAACATCACCACGAACAGCGCCCACTGCGGCGTGTGCGGGAGGCTCTGCGCGGGGGCCCAGGCCTGCGTCGCCGGGGCGTGCGTGACCGTCTGCCCGGCGGGGCAGACCAGCTGCTCGGGCACCTGCCGCGACCTCGCCGCGGACAACACCAACTGCGGCGCCTGCGGCACCGTCTGCACCGGCGGGGCCTCCTGCCAGGCCCGCTCGTGCCGGTGCCCGTCCGGGCAGACCAGCTGCGCGGGCACCTGCCGGGCGCTCCAGACCGACAACGCCAACTGCGGCGCCTGCGGCAACGTCTGCGGCGCCGGCACGGTGTGCTCCGGGGGCATGTGCACGGCGTCGTGCGCGTCGCCCACCACCA
>Ga0247843_1004295_pt1 | contig 21552 bp, 23 predicted proteins | sample LaCruzMarch2017__FD_192420 | JGI IMG/M metagenome (GOLD analysis project Ga0247843, IMG submission 192420) | Freshwater microbial communities from meromictic Lake La Cruz, Castile-La Mancha, Spain - LaCruzMarch2017_8m | ecosystem: Environmental > Aquatic > Freshwater > Lake | place: Spain...
TATGTAAGAACTAGTAAGAAGTGTAAGAGGTGGGCCATTTACTGGCCCACCTCTTTTCAATCCCTATCTCCACACGGGAATTTTCACTACTTATTAATTTAGAGAAGAGTCGCCCTATAAGCCGGATCCTGTAGTTCTTTCGAACCGATCACCATCCATCTAGATCTGTAATTACTTACAGATTCAAGCAACCTACCCGATAGCTTGCGCGAGCAACGCACTATCTTCTTGGTCTTGCTTCAGGTGGGGTTTACATAGCTACATGTATCACTACATGCACTGGTGGTCTCTTACACCGCCGTTTCACCCTTACCAATATTGCTATTGGCGGTTTACTTTCTGTTGCACTTTCCCGCGGATTGCTCCGGGTGGGCGTTACCCACCACCTTGCTCTGTGAAGTCCGGACTTTCCTCGGTCCAGTCTAGAAATTAATCTAGAGCTGCAACGCGGTGATCCGGGCGACTCTTCGTTGGCTAATGGTACGGGAGTTTAATTACCGCTTGCCACGTAATCTTTCAGGGCCTGGCGCTCGGAATCGAGTTCATTCACATGGTTTTTTACCACATCACCAATCGAAACTATCGAGATTAGGGCTCCATCGGCAGCAACAACTGGAACGTGACGTATCCGAAGCTCAGTCATCATCGTCATCAGTTCTGCAACGGTCGAATCTGCGGTGCAGGTGTGGACATCGACGGTCATGATGTCGCGAACATGCATCCCAATTAGTTGGTCGAGCTTGCCCGGCATTGCGCGGACAACATCTCGCTCGGAGACAATGCCATCGATATTCTTGCCATCACTAGAGACAACTAGGGCCCCGACATGGTGTGAGTTTAAAGAGCTCACCAAATCATGGATGCTGGCACTAGCTGAAATAGTTTCAACGCGCTTTCCTGAGATTATGCTGCCAATCTTCATAGGCCACTCCTTAACTCTTGAGTGGCTCCATACTGCTCTCTTACCAGCAAGAAGCAATAGGGCGAGTTGGTTAAATCTTCTCTTTTCCTGAACCACCACGCGTGGCATAGAGGCTAGTTATCGCGGTGACCGTAAGCGTAGTAATAATGACCGCCAAACTTAGCTCGAGTGAAATCTCGGGCACGTGAACCCCGATGCTGTGTAGGGCGTGGAGGACCATCTTGACTCCGATAAATGCCAAGATAAATGCGAGCCCGCGAGATAAGTGAATAAGTCGATCCATGAGTCCTTGGAGTAAGAAGTAAAGCTGGCGCAAGCCCATTAGCGCGAAGATGTTTGCGGTTATGACAACGTAGCTGCTGGTCGTCAGACCAAGAATGGCAGGAATTGAATCGAGGGCGAAGATTAAATCTGTGATGCCAAGGGCCACAAGTGCGATGGCAAAGTTACTGAAACCTCGTTTGCGCATAAACACGACGAGTTTGGATTCATCTTCTTCCACATTCTCTTTTTCATTGACCAACTTATATGCGGTGAAGATCAGGAATGCGCCAAAGAAGAAGAAGACCCAGGTGAACCTGGAGACAAGTGCTACGCCAAGGAAGATAAGGATGACGCGCAAAACAATCGCAATCAGAATTCCATACAGCAGGACTAGCTGTTGCGACTCTTTCTTGATCTTAAGTGTGGCGAGCAGGATGATAAAGACGAAGAGATTATCAACTGAGAGCGAATACTCAGTGAGCCAGCCGGCAATGAACTCTTTGCGGTACTCAGCAGGTGCCCACTGCGGTAAGAAGTAACCAAATGCGATCGCGGAAACGACGTAAAAGAGAGTCCAACTTAAGGCCTCTCGCGGAGTTGTCTCTTTATGTCTGCGCACGATTGCCAGGATTAAATCGGCAACTATGACTACTCCGAGTACTGCAACCGTTACTAGCCATTCAGTAGATGAAATCATCGCAAGTGTCCTCTTTCATTAACTGACCGCACAGCGCGTAGACCATCAGATGGCCAGATAGAGATAGAGGATATCGAACATGGCGCGGCATCAACGTGGAAGACAGCTTCGGCTGGTGCTCCTATGGCCAATCTCACCGCAGTCTTGATGACTCCGTTATGTGTCACAACAATTATCTTCTTACCTGGGTACTCGGCCACCAACTTCTCGAGCGCTTCTTCAATGCGCACTGTTGCTTGGTCATAGGACTCTCCCCCACCGGGTGCATAGGCAGTTGAGTTAAGCCATGCCTGATATGCATCGGGCTCTTCTTCCTTGACCTCTTCAATTGATTTCCCATCCCATGATCCAAATGAGAGTTCAAACCAGGCTTCATCAAAGATGATTTCAAGTCCGGTGGTGCGCGCGATAGCTTCAGCTGTTTGTCGCGTGCGATTTAGCGGGGATGCGATAAGAACTTCGGCACCCAACTTCACAGCCTCTTCTGCGACAAGCTCGGCTTGATCAAGCCCATCTTGCATCAGCTCTGGATCAAGTGCTCCAGTTCCTGAGAATTTACGCGTAGGTGTGAGAACTGTTTCTCCGTGGCGCACAAAATAGATAAAGGTCGGAATCTCAGCGCTGCGCAAGCGATCAGTCAGGTAGTTCTGTTGAATGACGGCGGCCGGTTTATGGGCGCTGCCACCATCGAGTGCCTTATTGGCAAGGCGATCGGCATGTGAATTCTCATCGCGAGGAATCCAGGAATAGGTAACAAGTGATGGCGTGTGAGCATCGCGGCACTGTTTAGCTAAATCACGCATATCAGCATGCTTAATCTGCCAACGGCCAGACATCTGCTCAACAACTAACTTAGAGTCCATCGCAACTTCCACCGTTGCCTCTTTATCCAATTGATGAATATGAGCAAGCCCAGCGAGCAGGCCGTTGTATTCGGCAACGTTATTAGTTGCCACCCCTATAACATCAAAGAGTTCGGCAACAATCTTGCCGTTTTCACTTACTACTGCGCCATAGCCAGCAGGACCTGGGTTTCCCCGAGAGCCGCCATCTGCCGTTAACTTAAAGTGACGAGCCATTAGTGATCACGCACCAATATGCACCGACATTCTTCACATCTAATAACTTCATCATCTGCCAACCCGGTGATTCTTTGCAGCTCATGTGCATTAAGGGTTAAGTGGCAACCCTTGCATTGATTTCCAGCCAGTGCTGCCGCACCTATGCCACCATCTGCTCCACGGATTTTTTCATAGAGCGCCAGGAATTCAGCGCTCACTGATTGCGTGGTTGCCGCACGATCTGTGGCGATTCCTTCAAGTTCGGTGTTAATTGCAGCCATGGCGTTTTCTTTGCGGATATTTAAATCAGCAATGACTGCCGCAAGCTCTGCTTCCTCTGCCGTTAAAGCTGCAATGCGCTCCTTGAGTCCATCTACTCGCAACATGATTTCAAGCTCAACTTCTTCTAACTCAGACCTGCGCGCACCCAAAGTAACTAGCTCGTGCTGTGTCTGCTCAAGTTCTTTGGGAGTTCCAGTACCTGAGGAAAGTCGGGTCTCATCACGAGTAATTCGAGTGACAATCTGTTCCACATCGCCCTCGGCTCGTGCGAGTTCACGCTTTACATCGCTGAGTTCGGTTTCGGCGGCAATACGTAAGTCGCGCACATTATTCGCCTTGATGGTGCTCGTAGTTATCTCAGCTAGTTCAGGCAGGGTCGCTGCCTTGTTCTTTAAGGTGGCGCTGTGAAGGTCAAAATTTTGAATATCGAGGATGGAACGCTGGTCGCTAGCGCTAGCTTTCACGGCGTTCTCCTCTAGAAAAGTGGCGGTGCAATATGTAATTCTTAGCCGAACCTTACTTTACCCAGTGCGCCAGCGGCTACTTAACGCTGAAGGAGTAGCTGCCTTTGACTGGATGACCATCTTCTGAGACCACTCGGTAGGTAACCAAGTACGTGCCCTTCTTCAGGGTGCCCACGATCTTCGTCGTTGCTCGCACACCACTGACAATCGTTGGTGACTTATCAACGCGCTTTCCCCGTGAATCAGTAACTTTTAAAGCATTGATTTTCTCTTTATCTATCGTCAACAAAGTTTCACCAAATTCAATCCACACGGATTTAGGTGACTGCGTCAGAATGGCACTTTTCACTGGGTTTGTCCGTGCTATTTCGGCATGGGCGAATGCACTTTGCGTGAAAGCTATAGGACAGGACAATAATAGGAGAGCCAAAATCAATTTCTTCAAAGTTTTTCCCGTCGAATTGTTAAGCAAAAGAGGAGTTAATGAAGTTTTCTGTGAGGATTTTAAAGCGAGTTTTAGAGGGTGATTTTCTTTAGAATCCTATCATCACTGATGAGCTGAAGCTGATACCCCTTTAATTTCTGTGAAGCCTTCAGTACTAGTTGTCCATCTTCAGAGTATGTGAAGGAAATCTTCTTACTCGCAGATCCCTTCTTCACAGCGATAGCCCTCAGTGATGGGTTGACCGCAGAGATTTCTACATTGCTAGTCAGGGTAAAGGTGCTGCCCTTCTTAACCTTCTTAAATTTAGAGGTTGTAATCTCGTTTTCAACTATCGACTGAATCTCTTGGAGTGTGGCGCTTCTGACGTTCTCATCTGCATTTGGCAGGAATGTGTAGCCAAGCTCTAATGCAGTTGGAGTCTTATCGGGATTTAGATTCGCGATTCGCGCTTTCTCTTCTGCATTTGGAATAAAGGTGTAGTCAAGCTCTGCTTGTGTTGGGCTTCCATCAGGATTCTTAATCCATGCTGGATTTTCTGGAGTTGCTATTGGTCCCGTTGCACCTTGTGGTTCAGGACCATAGATTGGAGTTCCATCAGTGTTAAAGCCCATGGAGATATCTGCATAACTTGGAGTGCTAAAAGAAAGAATTCCAATGACAAGTGCAGCAGTGAGTTTTTTGCCGCCAGCAGTTGTTTTCCCGCACTTCATGAGAGAAGAATACATGGAGAGTCTGGCTGGTAGATAGGGAGCAACCCCGAAATTCGCGAGGGCGATGAGGGTTTCACCATCAACCGCTAGAGAATGCAATACCCTCATCTTGTGGACTTTAAATTGATTACAGCGGGAATTGGAATTTTGCTAGTTTTCATTTACGCCTTTGGATCGGGAATTTGGGTTTCTTCCTCTCCTGGTTGGTATTCAACACTTGAGCGGCCACCCTGGCAGCCACCTAGCTCTTTTATCGGAATTATCTGGCCCTATAACTTTATAGTTCTTGGCTTTGCTTCATATCAAGTCTCTAAATCTTTAACGCGAATAGAGAATATCTCCTGGTTGGTTTTCTTTGGCTTAAGTATCATCGCAGCACTTACTTGGGCTTATCAGTTTTATGTCCCGCACAACTTCACGCTAGCCACGATTGCCCTAGTTTTAACAACTGTTTTAACTATTCCAGTTTTATATCTAACATTCAGGGCATCGCTGATAATGGGACTTTTACTCATTCCTTACCAAATTTGGGTAGCAATCGCGGCCAGCTTGGCCTGGGGTTACTTAACTAGAAATTGAGTGAGTTGTTGGGATACAGCTCGTTATCCATATGCTGGCTATGCATTATTTGAAAACTATCAATTGTGGGCGGCGAGGGTTTCGAACCCCCGACATCCTCGGTGTAAACGAGGCGCTCTACCACTGAGCTAGCCACCCGGCTAATACTGCTTGCGAATACTACTTTAAATATACGAAAGTAGGAAAATCGTGCGTGATAACTGGGAAATTAGAGAGCTGCAATAGCAGTTTTGTAATCGCCATTGTTGCGAGCATCGCCTAGGCCTTGAACTACTGACCAGCGCACAATGCCCGCTTTATCAATGATAAATGTTCCACGCAGTGCGCATCCGATATCTGCATTGAAGATTCCGTAAGCCTGGGCAACTGCGCCATGTGGCCAAAAGTCAGCCAAAACTGGGAATGTGTATCCCTCTTGAGCCGCAAAGATCTTCTGTGTGTGCATGGAATCGCACGAGACGGCAAGGACTTGCACGTTATCGTTTTCAAATGCTGCAATGTCATCGCGGATTGCACAGAGTTCACCAGTGCAGGTGCCGGTAAATGCGAATGGTATAAAGACAAGTACTACATTCTTCTTACCCTTAAATGATGAGAGCGAAACCTTCGTGCCGCTCTGATCTTTTAGCTCAAAATCAGGGGCTACATCTCCGATTGCAATTGTCATTGCGCGAATCTATCGCTTGCCCGCTTTTCGTGCCACTAGACGAGTTGCAGTCCAATCAGCAGCCACCGCTAAGGATGAAGTTTGGCTGAGTCCACATGTGGGCGCTGCATCTTGAATATCACTTGGCTCCACATGGCCAGTGCGACCAACCTTAGGAGTGAGTACCCAGATAGAACCGGTTTCAGATAGATATGCCATCGCATCCATTAACTCGTCTACTAGATCACCATCATCTTCGCGAAACCATAAGAGAACGGCATCAATGACTTCATTGGTGGAACCTTCAAGAAATTTGGTTCCAGTAATTTTCATGATCTCGCTGCGAAGGGCGGCATCACAATCTGCCCCATATCCCACCTCGAGGACGAGCTCTCCTTGAGCAAACCCCATGCGCATTGCCACGGGATAAGTCCAACCGATGAGACAGATATTTACAAGGGTTTCACCTGTACTTACCCTTCTTTTTTTGTGCTTGCACCCATTTTGGGCGAGAATACGGCCATGACTGAATTCGATGGATTCCCAGATCAGATAATCGATCAACTGGTAGATACGGATCCAGGTGAAACGGCAGAATGGCAGGCCTCCTTCGACGCCGCCCTCACAGCAGCCGGACCAGTCCGCGCTCGTTATCTGATGCTCTCCCTTCTTCGCCGAGCACAAGAGAAGAACATCGGAATTTCCCAGCTTCGCACCACTGATTACATCAACACAATTTCTCCAGAACACGAGCCAGAATTTCCCGGCGATGAAGTAATGGAACGTCGTATTCGCAGATTTAATCGATGGAATGCAGCGATGGTGGTGCACCGTGCGCAGCGTCCAGGCGTTGGCGTTGGCGGGCACATCTCTACCTACGCTTCATCTGCTTCCCTCTATGAAGTTGGTTTTAACCACTTTTTCCGCGGACAAGATCACCCTGGTGGCGGAGATCAAATCTTCTTCCAAGGTCACGCCAGTCCTGGAATGTATGCACGAGCATTTCTCGAAGGACGTTTTACTGAAAATCAACTCGATGGATTTCGCCAAGAACTCTCACACCAAGGCGGCGGATTATCTTCCTACCCACACCCACGTTTAATGCCAGAGTTTTGGCAATTCCCAACGGTGTCTATGGGTATTGGTCCGATCAATGCAATTTATCAAGCACGCTATAACCGCTACTTACATAACCGTGGCTTTAAAGATACAAGTGATCAAAATGTCTGGGCATTTTTAGGCGATGGTGAAATGGATGAGGTCGACACCATTGGCGCAATCGGTCTGGCCTCTCGCGAGAAGCTCGATAACCTTACTTTTGTTGTGAACTGTAACTTGCAGCGCCTCGATGGTCCGGTGCGCGGTAATGGCAAGATTATTCAAGAGCTGGAATCAATGTTCGGTGGCGCCGGATGGAATGTGGTCAAAGTTGTCTGGGGCCGCGAATGGGATCCACTACTGGCACAAGATCGTGAAGGCGCTCTCGTTAATTTGATGAACACCACCCTCGATGGAGATTTCCAAACATTTAAGGCCGAAAATGGCGCATTTGTTCGCGAACACTTCTTTGGTCGCGATCCACGCACTGCCGCAATGATCGCAGGCTGGTCTGATGATCAAGTCTGGGGACTCAAGCGCGGTGGCCACGACTATCGCAAACTCTTTGCCGCATACACGGCTGCGGTGCAGAAAAATGGAAAGCCAACCGTCATCCTGGCCAAGACCATTAAGGGCTGGACTCTTGGTTCGCACTTCGAAGGACGTAACTCCACTCACCAAATGAAGAAGATGACGCTGGAAGACATTATCGAATTCCGCGATCGCCTTAATATTCCGCTGACTGACGACAAGTTAGATAAATACACACCTTCTTACTACCGCCCACCAGCTGATTCACCTGAGATGAAATACCTAGAAGAGCGTCGCCGCGAATTAGGTGGATCAATTCCACGTCGTCGCAAAGTATCAAAGCCTTTGCCGCAGCCAGCAGATGAAGTCTATGAATCTGTGCGCCGTGGTTCAGGTCAGCAAGAGATTGCCACAACGATGGCATTTGTTCGTATGCTCAAAGACTTGGTCAAAGATCCAGGACTTGGCAGCCGCATCGTTCCGATCATCCCTGATGAGGCTCGCACATTTGGTCTTGATTCATTGTTCCCAACGCTAAAGATCTACTCCCCTCATGGTCAGCAATACATGGCGGTGGACCGCGAACTCATGCTCTCTTATAAGGAATCAACTACTGGTGTGATTTTGCACGAAGGAATTAACGAAGCCGGATCAGTTGCATCCTTTACTGCAGTTGGCTCTTCCTACTCCACACATGATGAACCAATGATTCCGGTCTACATCTTCTACTCCATGTTTGGATTCCAGCGCACTGGAGATGCCTTCTGGGCCGCCTCTGACCAGTTGGTACGTGGATTCGTCATGGGCGCAACTGCCGGGCGCACCACCCTGAACGGTGAAGGCCTGCAGCATGAAGATGGACATTCGCATCTACTGGCTGCAACTAACCCAGCAGTAGTTGCATACGATCCTGCCTTTGCCTACGAAGTCGGCCATATCTTTAAAGATGGTCTGCGCCGGATGTATGGCGAGAACAGTGAAAACATTTATTACTACATGACTGTTTATAACGAGCCATACCTGCAACCAGCAGAGCCGGACAATCTTGATCTTGAAGGTTTGCTCAAGGGAATTTATCTCTATGCACCTGCCTCAAAGCAGCGCAAGAAGAATGCCCAAATTCTGGCATCTGGTGTGGGAGTCAACTGGGCCATTAAGGCACAGAAGTTACTCGCCGGAGATTGGGGCGTTGCAGCCTCGGTCTGGTCTGTGACTTCCTGGAATGAACTTCGTCGTGATGGGCTAGAAGTAGATCGCCATAACATGCTCAATCCAAGTGATAAGAAGAGTGCCTATATCCACGACAAGCTTGCTGGAACACCAGGGCCGGTTATTGCCGTCTCTGACTTCATGCGCGCGGTGCAGGACCAGATTTCACCATGGGTACCAAATCAATTCCACTCACTTGGTACCGATGGCTTTGGTCTTTCCGATACACGCGGTGCACTTCGTCGCCACTTTAAAGTCGATGCCGAATCAATTACGGTGGCAACACTTGCCGAGCTTGCTAAGGCAGGGGAAGTAAAAGAATCTGTTGTGCAAGAAGCTATCGATAAATACCGAATCTTTGATGTGCACGCTGCAGATGCCGGCAACACCGAAGGGTCTGGCTGAGCTAGCTCTCTCTGGCGCTCTCTTGTTTGAGAGCGCTTGTAAAGAAGATAGTTGCCAGCATCATTGCTGTTGGAATCATCATGGCAAGTGCGATTGATCCTGTGAACTGAATGGTCCAGGCAACAATCCATTTCACGGCAAAGGTAAGAACAGTATTTGTCACACCAAACTGACCCACCACCACAGCACTCGGTAACTTAGAGCGACGATTTGCTGCAGCAAAAAAAGACGGTGCCACAAATGATGAGCCAAGGCCTGCCATTGCATAGCCAAGGATGAACAATGAGTAGGACCACCACGTCAGATTTGCCGGCAAATGCGTTGCCACAATAATGCAGCCACCAAAACCGATTCCGGCAAAGATAACTCCACGTTTGGCCCAAATCTGAATCGGTGCAAAATTAAGCAACCGAGCAATGAGGAGTCTGCCCACAATCATGGCGGCTGTGAAAACAATAAATGGCGCCGTACTCAGGCCCGCCGAGATATCTAGCCGCTCCTTGGGAAAGATTGTCCCCCAGTCACCGAGTGCGAATTCTAAATAAATCACACATGCCATACCAAGGCTGACCGGCCAATCAATTTCAAAAGAGGTAAAAATGTCTTTAATTGTGTAGTCATGATCAGTGCTTGTATTAGGTTCAAGCAGCACCGCTTTAAGTCGAATCACTATTGAAAGCATGATCACAGTAAGAAGAACAGAAAGGATGGTGATGTGGGTCGTAAGTGCCACCCGGCCTACTAATAGCCCGGAGAGGATTGATGTGGCAAGTGATCCCGCACTCCAGTAGCCGGCTCCACTGGTGATTACATTGAGTTTTCCCCGTTCAAGGAGGTGAAAGCCATGCGAATTCAGGCAGACATGAACCGCAGTAATTCCGAAACCAAATGAAACATTAAAGAATAGAAAAGGCAGAGATGAGTTCACCTGTACCAATAAAGCCAGAGATGAAAACAGTAAAAGTATTGATGCAATCGTGACCCGAAGGGCTCCGAATTTGTGGATGATATGCCCAACGGTGAGAAGTCCAAGAAATGCACCAATTCCACCTGTGCTCACAATCGAACCGAAAGCTCCGTTATCTAATTGCAGATTGGCCTTTACCTCTGGAAAGCGCGGGAGCCAGGCCATGATGCCAAAACCAAAACAAGCAAAGAGAGCATGAAGGAGTTTCTTCTCTTTGCTGTGGTCAATCACTGATGACATCAGAAAAGCGCGTTTGCTAATTGTGCTCGAGCTTTAATGACTCGCGGGTCAGCAGGATCAACTAAAGCAAATAGTTCAAGGAGGCGATCTTTGACCATCTTCTGCTCATCCCCATCGAGGATCTGCACTAGCCGCAACAACCTTTCAAAGCCTGGCTCAAGATATCCACTCATCACTTCCACATCGGCACACTTCATCTGAATAGAAATATCATCTGGGTTCGCCACCGCCGACTCCATGACTTGATGACCATCAATGCCTTCGGTGCGAAGCAGAAGTTGCACTTGCGCAAGTCCGAGCTTTGCAAAATTATCGTTCGGTTTACGAGCAAGTAGTTTCTTGTATGCCGCTTCGGCGCTTTCATAATCTCCCTTATCAAGGGCGGCTAGCGCTTCATCTTCTTCTGGCTCCGAACTTTCTGCTGGCTCTTCACCGATTCCTTGCTTTGCGGCAATGGTGAGAATTTTATTCATCACTTCCCGAAGTTGGGTTTCAGTCAGTGCTTGCTCAAGGAAAGGGATTGCTTGGCCTGCGATAAAGACAACGCCATAGGGAATCGTGCGCGCTTGCAGGGCTTGGGCAACAGGTGCCTGGGTGTCGATATCAACTGTTGCTAGCGCCCACTTTCCGTTATCTGCCGCTTCCAGATTTGCCAGTGTTCGAAGCACGGTGACTGATTCGGCAGAACGATTCGACCAACAGATGATTACTACTGGTTTCGTATTTGAAAGTGGAAGTATCTCTGACTGCAGATTCTCCGTAGTGACAACTATTCCTGGCATCGCAATAGATGTATCAGGTGCTGGTTTGCCGAGCGAGCTTAAATCTACTGCCTGAGAAAAATTAGGTGGCAAGCTCATTACTGAATCATGCCATCAACTCGTACCGTGACGCCAGAATCGCGCCGGAAGGGCAAAACATCAGCAATATAGGCCTTTGCCGCAAATTCCAGACCCACGTCATGTCCTGCTTTTTCACTTAAGTACCAACGGTGCTCTAGCGTCTCATGAAAAAACTGAGCAAGTTCAATTCTTCCCTCGTGCTCTGGTGGAATCAAATTAACTGTCGGTCTAAAAACTTCATCAAGCCATCTCTTGGCTGAATCGGCTATCGGTGGTTTCGGAGATTTCTCGCGGCCGCGAAAACGATCAAATGAGGCAAGCAGCCTTTTAGCTTGCAGCTCTTCTGTTTCTAGCCCAATTAGCTCGCGCAATCGATTCTTGTGATAACCGGCGGCAACAAGTTTGGGTTGGAAGACTAAGCGGCCGGCATCTTCGCCTTCTTCCATAGAAACTGAGACTTCTTCCACTGCAAAACCGAGGTCATGTAGCTGACGCATGGCACGTTCAACTGCGTGGCGATCAGTGGGATCAAGTACCTGTCGATCTTTGAGTGCCGACCACAACCGGTGATACCGGTTGATGAGTGCGGTACTTGCGCGGATTGGGTCCATGCCCGGATAGAGAACTCCCGACAGTTGTAGATCTTCTAACTCTGCCGCAACGTTAAAGTGGGCAATCTCTAAATCATGTTCGCGCTGTCCGGCCGTTAAAGTTTTTTGAAACTCACCCGTTTCCGCATCGACTAGATAGGCGGCATAGGCTTCAGCATCTCTACGAAATAAGGTGTTAGAAAGCGAACAATCGCCCCACCAGAAACCAAGCAGGTGCAGGCGCACCAGCAGCAGCGCTAGCGCATTGGCCATCAGCGTTACTTCTTCACCAGTAACGTTCTTATCGCTGAGTACAACGCGGTAGGGCAATGAGTACGGCAAGAACCTAGTGACGAGGGCGCAGGGAAGTTCTTCGCCGTTGTTATCTGTGCGACCCTCGATGACGGCAATCGATTGAACGCTAGGAGAATTCAGATGTGTAAGCTCTCGCAAAATCTTGTACTCGCGGTTTGCAAACTCTGCCACCGTCTCTTTGACGGCATAGACCTCGGATTCGGGGTCATCGGTAGAGCGCACCAAGCGCACTACGTGGCGGGAGATGCCTCGTTTTTCGGCCAGCATCGGATCTTCTGGCCACTGCTCCAGCGGCAGGTTCCACGAAAGTCCGGTGACGGCAGCAATCTCTTCACCAAGTCCAGTTATCCGCAGCGCCATGGGAGTTATTCTCTCTTACGCTTTACAATAAAGCATGGCAATTTCAGAGCGAATGAAGCGAAAAGTCAAAGATTCACCAACTTCACAAGATTTTGGTGCAGCTGGCGAGCCGGTGGACCGCGCTCATCCATTTTATTTCGGATTTGTCGCAACAGTAGGTGCCTTAAGTGCATTTGTTTTAATGCGGGCACTTGCAAGTGCAAGTCAGGTATTTGTACTAATCATCGTTGCCCTCTTCTTAGCCATGGGTCTAAACCCAGCAGTTGAGGCTATTCGCAAGCGTGGCCTCTCACGTATTTCAGCCGTTGCCATAATCTTTGTATCGGTGCTAGTCGCAGTCATTCTTTTTGGCGCACTTATTGTTCCTCCGCTTATTTCGCAAGGCACGAACCTGATTGAGATTGCGCCATCACTACTTAGCCAATTAAAAGATAACCCAGCAATCGCTAATATCAATGAAAACTACGGGATCATCGATACCCTAGAAAAAAGATTGAGCTCGGTCACTTCCGATGGCACGCTCTTATTCTCTGCCTTTGGTGGAGTCGTTGGAGTTGGTAGAACTGTTCTCTCTGGCACCTTTACCGCGTTAACAATTTTGGTGCTTACGCTTTACTTCATTACCTCACTTAATCAGATGACTGGGCTTGGCCTTAAATTAGTTCCAGCCAGTCGTCGCCCGCGGGTGGCACTGCTCACCGATGCAATTATCGCTCGCGTGGGAGCATTTGTTGGAAGTCAGGTTTTAATCTCTTCCTTGGCAGCGATCTCTTTAACGATATTCGGAGTAATCCTGGGTCTTCCTTCGCCTGTGGCAATCGGAATCATTATCTTTGTCTGCGGGCTGGTGCCACTGATTGGACACTTCATCGGAGCTGCAATCTTTACCGTACTTGCCCTCACGCAATCAGTGACAATAGGTATTGCAGCCTTCCTCGGATACATCATTTACGTGCAGATTGAGAATTACATTCTTACTCCTAAAATCATGAAGCGGACACTGAACCTGCCAGGTGCGGTAACAATTATTGCCGCCCTCATTGGTACATCACTTCTTGGGCTAGTTGGCGGGCTACTTGCAGTACCAATTGCCGCTTCCATAATCTTAATTCTGGAAGAAGTAGTTATCCCTCGCGCAGAAAAGTCTTAAATCTCAGTAGGTAGCGGTAATCGCTGCGGGGCAATGACCGCAACGATTTCACTTAAGACTCTATGCACAAATGGTTCACCCACCCATAGGTGTTTAGCGCCATCAACAGCAATCAGCTTGGTTTGCGGGATCACACTAAAGCGCAGTCGTGCTTGCTCCGGCTTTAAGTAATCATCATGCTCGGGAATCAGTGCAACTACTGGTCTGCCATCAGCAGCCCAAAATTCAAGATCACTATCCACGATTTCGAGCAAGGTGGGGCTCAGCAGTATCAAGCCCTTCACTCGCATATCACGGGCATGGCTAATTGCAATACTGGTTCCAAATGACCACCCAATAACCCATAACTCTTTGATTCCAAGGGTGTCAAAGCAATAGGCAATCATCGCTTCCACATCGTATTTTTCGGCGCGTCCATTGTCATAACTACCCGTGCTTGTCCCAGCTTCACTACTTGTTCCACGAGTGTTAAAGCGCACGACTGTAATCCCAGCCATGGCAGGTAATCGATTAGCAGCCTTTTTATAGATGTGGCTATCCATCATTCCCCCACCCGTTGGGTTGGGGTGGCAACATAAAATTGCAGTTGTGGGATTAGAAATCGGAGTTGCTACTTCTCCTACAAGGCTTTGGCCATCAGCGGTGAGAACAGTAAATGGCGTGCGCGTTGCGGCAAGCACGGTGCTGGGGCGGATTGGCTCTGACATTGGCGTGAGTCTACTTCTACTTAGTAACGAGGTGCATTGCGCGTGCGTTCAGTGCGTGGGCCCCGATTATTTCGCTTACTCCAGCAGGCATTGTGCCAATGTCTGCGATTATCTTCTTCGCCGTCTAGCCAGGCAACGGTATGTGGCGTTGCCATCGGGATCACTTGATCACAACCAGGGCAGCGATACGGTTTATTTGCAGATGAACCAGTTAATTTACGAACAGTCCATAAACCATTTTCATCTTCTTCGAAACTTTGATTCGAAGGATTAATCTCACGGTCTTCATCGTTATTCTTTGGCCGACGATTCTTCGGGTAGTTCTTACGTGGGCTCATGGCTTCATTTTCTCGCACTTTGCCCCACAAAGTGAGAAGATGACACTATGAGCAAGGTCATCAGCGTTTCCCAGCTCCATAAGAATTATGGCCAGACGCAGGCGGTGGATGGGCTTGACCTTGAAATCGAACAGGGTGAAATCTTCGCACTCCTTGGTCCTAATGGCGCTGGCAAGACCACAACGGTGGAGATACTCGAAGGATTTCGCGATCGCGATTCCGGTGATGTGAAGGTTCTTGGCTTTGACCCAGCAACTAAAGGCAGCGCCGGACAAGGATGGCGTGATCGCATCGGCATTGTTCTTCAATCAACTCAAGATGCTGGCGACTTAACTGTCTACGAGTCCGTCTCGCACTTTGCCACTTATTACAAGAATCCAAAAGATGCCCGTGAGGTCATTGAATTAGTGGGACTCACAGAGAAATCTGATGCTTTAGGTCGCACACTTTCTGGTGGGCAGCGCCGCCGGCTAGATGTTGCACTGGGCATCATTGGTAGCCCGGAACTAATCTTTTTAGATGAGCCCACAACAGGTTTTGATCCGGAAGCACGTAGAGCATTCTGGAATTTGATTCGCAGATTGCGCGATGAGGGAGCCACCATCGTTCTTACCACTCACTACCTTGATGAAGCAGAAGCACTGGCAGATCGCGTGGCAGTCATTATCAAGGGACGGATTGTTGAAATCGCGCCACCAGCAGAACTTGGTGGGCGCGCAACATCACTTGCCACTATTTCCTGGCGAGATGGCGCACAAGTGCGCAGCGAAAAGAGTGCCAACCCCACTGAACGCGTCACGGAGTTAGCGGCCCAATTTGGTGGAGAAATTCCAGAGCTGAGCATTAAGCGAGCATCACTAGAAGATATCTACCTGGAAATGATTGGTGGTCACGATGAATAAGCCCACCGCTTTCTCCATTGGTATGCAGCGAGGCAAGTTAGAGATTAAACAATTTATGCGACAGCGTGAATCTGTTGTCTTCACCATGTTATTCCCACTCATCTTGCTTGCCATCTTTGGATCAGTATTTTCTAACACTATCGCCGACGGTGTTACCTTTAGTCAATATTTTGTGGCGGGAATGATTGCATCAGGACTTGTTAATACGGGTTTTCAGCAACTAGCAATCATGATTCCGATGGAGCGCGACTTTGGCACACTCAAGCGATTACGTGGAACTCCGATGCCAGCAAGTAGTTACTTCCTTGGAAAAGCCATCCTTGTCACTGTCAGCATGCTGGTGCAAGTAGCGCTCTTATTGGCTGCTGGTGTTGCCTTCTTTGGCGTTAACCTGCCGCGGAGCGCTGATAAATGGTTGCTCTTAGCTGCTCTTTTAATTCTTGGCAGTGCATGTTCAACGGTATTGGGTATTGCATTCTCCAATGTTCCTAAATCTGGCCGTGGAGCTTCCGCTGTCGTCTCCCCCGTTGTCATTGTTCTGCAATTCTTCAGTGGCGTCTTTTTTATCTTTACCGATCTGCCGCAGTGGATGCAGCAAGTTGCCGCAATCTTTCCACTCAAATGGATGACCCAAGGCGCCCGTTCAGTCTTCTTGCCTGACTCATTTGCTACGCGTGAAGTTGCCGGCAATTGGGAAACTGGGCGCACCTTTGCCATTATTACCGCATGGCTCGTACTGGGATTAATCTGGGCAATTCGCAGTTTCAAGTGGGAGCGCGACTGAAAAAGTCAGCACTTGTACTTGCGCTCTGCCTTGCCTTTTCTGCAACCAGTGCCGATGCTGCAACTAAGAAGCCAACACCAACGCCGACAGCCAAGGCGAGTGTGAAAGTTTCACCAAAGGCGACAGCGAAGCCAAAGGCCACAGCGAAGCCAACTTCTACGAAGAAGCCAATTGCCAAGCCCACTTCTAAAGCAACTTCTAAGCCAACAGTAAAGGCGACCGCTCCAACAACTGCCAAGCCCACTGCGTCAGCTGAATCCACTGTCTCGGCTAAACCAAAGCCAAAACCAAAACCGAAGCCAAAACCTCGAAAGAAGATAAGGCTTACTCCGTCACCGAAACCAAAGTGGCCACCGGTGGACTTTGAGTTTGAATCAGGAATCTATGCCAAGGTGCCGACAAGCAAAGAGTTGGTGAGCGTTATCTCGGCAAAGACAAATCTTGCTTCTCAAGTGAAGGCATGTAGCGAGTTTGTTTGTGGGGCAGTTCAAGTTGCCGCTGAAACTGGATGTGTGTGGTGGGAGGTTAACTCTCAGGTCTTATCTAAAGAGGGAGTCATACTTGGTGAATTGCGCACAATATCAACGCCTAGCGAAGTCAAAGAGATTAAGACCATTCTCTTAATCTCACCAGAACCCATTGAAACTCTTGAATACATCAGCAATATTGAAGTGATTTGCCATCAAGATCCACGACCTGAAGGAGTATCGGCTGCTACATATACAAAGGTGGTGGAGTAAATGCTCGGTGGCGTCAACAATCAGCTCTTTTTAATGAGCCTTGCCGGATTTCCGGTTGTCTTATTCCTCATTTTCATTTTAAAGTGGACATCAGCAAAAGGTAAATCACTTGTGGAGCGAACCCCAACGGTTGGCTCTGAAGATGAATACGGAACTCTCGTTGCGGTCGCAGAGCCAAACAATCACATTGAAGGCGAAATACTGCGTCAGAAGTTGATTGCAGTTGGAATTAAGGCAACTCTGACCCAGACTAAGCAAGGTCCTCGTTTATTTGTATTTCCGAAGGAAGAGAGTGCTGCCAGGGCGCACTTGAAAAGCTTTAACTAGCGATTTGCTCCAGGAACCCAGAGCTGATCGCCAATCTCTTTATTTGCATGACGAGCAAGAACGAAGAGTAAATCCGAACAACGGTTGAGGTACTTGGCGGTGAGTGGATTTACTCCCCCGCCAAATGCATGGATAGCAGCCCAGGTGCAGCGCTCTGCGCGACGAACCACTGTGCGGGCAACGTGAAGGTGAGCCGCAGCTGATGTTCCAGAAGGCAATACAAATGAGCGCAACGCTTCCAGATCTGCGTTGTATTTATCAATCTGTTCTTCTAGATAGACAATTTGAGATTCAAGCACGCGAAGTGGTTCAAATGCAGGTGCATCTACTACTGGGGTGCAGAGGTCTGCTCCCACATCAAATAAATCATTTTGGATTCGCACCAAGAGCGCGCGAACATCATCGGTTAATTCATCAGTTGCTAGAACCACGCCAATCGTTGAGTTTGATTCATCGACTGTTGCATATGCTTCTAGGCGAGGGTCATTTTTTGATGTGCGGCTCATATCTCCAAGGGATGTAGTTCCGTCATCGCCGGTCTTTGTGTAAATACGCGTTAAATTAACCATGTCCCTAGCCTATAAGTAGACTTCGGATATGGCATCTTCGTCCCACGACCGCTTCCGGATCACCGGTGGCAGCCGCCTGGTCGGTGAAGTATCGGTCACAGGAGCCAAGAATTCAGTCCTGAAACTGATGGCGGCATCACTTTTAGCCGTTGGAAAATCGACCATCCGCAATGTTCCAGATATTGCCGATGTAGAAATCATGTCCGATTTACTCACACGTCTTGGTTGCACCGTTGTTCACACTGCCGACACTGTCACTATTGATGTTCCAGCCACTCCATTACATCACGCAGATTATGACCTCGTGCGCAAGATGAGAGCATCTATTAACGTGCTCGGTCCACTTGTCGCACGAGTCGGAAGAGCAGAAGTCGCGCTCCCTGGTGGAGATGCAATCGGCTCACGCGGCCTTGATTTTCATATTAGAGGTCTTGCATCTCTCGGTGCTACGGCACATGTCCAACATGGTTACATAGTTGCCGAAGCTCCGAATGGACTTACAGGCACATCTATTGATTTAGATTTCCCATCAGTGGGTGCAACAGAGAACCTCATGACCGCAGCTGTCTTGGCACATGGTGTGACAACTATTGATAACGCCGCCCGCGAACCTGACCTTGTCGACCTTGGTGAATTCCTAATTGGCATGGGGGCAAAAATTGATGGGCTTGGTTCGCCAACAATTACCATCACTGGCGTTAAAGAACTCAAGCCAACTGACCACACCACCATTACAGACCGCATCATTGCTGGCACGTGGGCATTTGCAGCTGCAATGACGCAAGGTGATATCACCATTCATGGTGGCCGCGCAGATCACATGGAAGTCATGCTTGAAAAGCTGACAACAGCCGGGGCAATCATCACCTCAACTAAAGATGGATTTCGCGTGCAGATGAATCAACGACCACAAGCAATTGATGTGGCAACCCTGCCCTATCCTGGATTTGCCACAGATCTCTTGCCATTTATTATTGGCATGAATTCAATTGCAGAAGGCCATTCGATTGTTACCGAAAATGTCTTTGAATCCCGCTTTATGTTTGTTAATGAATTAGTGCGATTAGGCGCTCAAATCACTGTCGATGGCCACCATGCCTCTATCGACGGCATCCCACAGCTTTCTGGCGCTCCCGTTGAAGCAACCGATATTCGCGCAGGTGCAGGCCTTGTATTGGCAGCGTTGGTTTCAGAGGGTGAAACTACGGTTGATGGGGCATTTCACATTGATCGCGGATATCCGAATTTCGCTGAGCAGTTGGTGAGCTTGGGTGCCAAAGTTTCTAGAGAGTAATTATCAAATAAATTGAAAAAGGACTGAGATGTTTAGTCTCAGTCCTTTTCTATTGAGTTTTCTAGGCGCCAATCGCCATAAATTGGAAGTACCAAAGTGCGATGACTCCAACTGCTGTGATTGCCATAAAGATCGCAGGAGGTGCCTGGCGAGCATTTCGATTCCACTGAGACTCTTCGTTCTTAGGAATGTCCTTAACATATGCTGCGATATCCCCAAAGACTCCCATTGCAAACACTAAGAAGAATGCTTCAATAATGCTTACGATGATTTTCCAACTTGTTTGACCGTCTGTGGAAAGCTGTGCAAATGCGGTAATTGCAAAAATGCCTAGATTGGAAAAAAGCCCAATGAGCATGACCATCGATGCCTGGCCTGCTGCAATTTCGTAACGCTTTTCGTTGATTTCACGTAGGTCCATAGTGTTGCCTAACTGGGAAGAACCAATTTGGTTGAAAGAAAAGTACTCCACGCAATAGGGAGGCCCAAGAACCTATCAATGAATTTGAGGTAAATTTCCACCTCAGAGCAGTTGGCGGGTACCGCCAGCCGTATTAACCTACTGACTCAGTCAGAATCGATACTCGATCATTTGATACAGATAAGAAGCCACCGCTCACAGTGAATTCCTGCGTTGTTCCATCGACGCCTTTAATGCTGACAGCTCCATCGACTAGTACGCCAAACAAAGGTGAGTGACCTGGAAGAACTCCAAGGTCTCCTTCTGTGGTGCGAGCAGAGACAAATGATGCCTCACCTGACCACACCTTCTGTGTTGGCGATACTAGTGCGACGTTAAGAGCCATTATTTTTCCCTTACTTAGTTCTTCGCAAGTTCAGCAGCTTTGCGCTCAACATCATCGAGGCCACCGCACATGAAGAATGCTTGCTCTGGAACGTGGTCGTACTTTCCATCAGCAAGTGCTTCGAATGCAGAGATTGTCTCTGTGAGTGGAACGAATGAGCCATCGAGTCCAGTAAAGACCTTGGCCACGAATGTGTTCTGTGACAAGAAGCGCTGGATGCGACGGGCACGACCTACGAGAACGCGGTCATCTTCGGAGAGTTCATCGATACCCAAGATAGCGATGATGTCCTGAAGATCCTTATAGCGCTGCAAGATCTGCTTAATGCGGTTAGCAACACGGAAGTGATGCTCACCGATATAGCGCGGATCAAGAATACGAGATGATGAATCGAGTGGATCCACAGCTGGGTAGATACCAAGCTCTGAAATCGGACGAGACAACACGGTAGTTGCATCTAAGTGCGCGAAGGTTGTGTGTGGAGCTGGGTCAGTAATGTCATCTGCAGGAACGTAAATTGCCTGCATTGATGTAATTGAGTGACCACGTGTTGAAGTGATTCGCTCCTGGAGCTGACCCATTTCATCGGCCAAAGTTGGCTGATAGCCCACTGCAGATGGCATACGGCCAAGAAGTGTTGATACTTCAGAGCCTGCCTGTGTAAAGCGGAAGATGTTATCGATGAAGAGCAGAACGTCCTGCTTCTGAACATCGCGGAAGTACTCAGCCATAGTAAGAGCAGAGAGTGCAACACGTAGACGCGTGCCAGGTGGTTCATCCATCTGACCGAAGACCAAGGCTGTTTTATTGATAACGCCCGTCTCAGTCATTTCTAGGAACAAGTCGTTACCTTCACGAGTACGCTCACCAACACCAGCGAATACTGATACACCACCGAAGTTTTCCGCTACGCGATAAATCATTTCCTGGATAAGAACTGTCTTACCCACACCGGCGCCACCGAAGAGACCGATCTTTCCACCCTTTACATAAGGTGTGAGAAGGTCGATAACTTTGATACCTGTTTCAAACATCTCAGTCTTTGACTCGAGCTGATCAAATGCTGGTGCGTTACGGTGAATTGACCAACGCTCCTTGATATCAAGTGATGAAGTTGGAACGTCAAGTGATTCACCGAGAGTGTTAAAGACGTGGCCCTTTGTGACATCGCCAACTGGGACAGAGATTGCAGAACCAGTGTCTGTTACTTCAGCACCGCGCACCATTCCATCCGTTGGTTGCATTGAGATAGCGCGCACGAGGTTATCTCCAATGTGCTGCGCTACTTCGAGGGTCAAGGTACGAGTA
>Ga0247843_1004298_pt1 | contig 21542 bp, 25 predicted proteins | sample LaCruzMarch2017__FD_192420 | JGI IMG/M metagenome (GOLD analysis project Ga0247843, IMG submission 192420) | Freshwater microbial communities from meromictic Lake La Cruz, Castile-La Mancha, Spain - LaCruzMarch2017_8m | ecosystem: Environmental > Aquatic > Freshwater > Lake | place: Spain...
AAAAAGTGAATGAGACCAGCGATTTTGTACCGGAGTCCACGTAGGAACTCGTAGAAATAGAATGTCCTTCCAGAAGGACATTCTGCCCAAAAATGTCCTCCCAAAAAAAAGTAACTAGACACTAGAAGTACACATTCATCACAATAATGTACGACGACAAAAGAAGAGGAGACGATGATCGGATTAAGGCCGAGTCACGACGAATGGCCAACGCCACTGGTGGTGATGGGTTACAACACGTCGTGGGGGCACAATATATTGAACAGGCTGCACCAGGTGGGCGGAGGCAGGGTCCAGGCCGTGTTCGGCGTTCGGCAAGTGCACGGATGAGAGCACGAGAACGAGCAGGCCTAGTGGTGGATGGGAGCAATGCCGCCGCTTTCGACGAACAGCAGCAGCAGCATGCAAGTTTGGGTATGGGTGGAGGAGGAGGAACAATGATACATCATATGCCAACGGTTCAAGAAACAATAAATCCGGATGACTTGATAGCCGCGGATGTGCAGATTGATCAAATGGATATGTATTACGATGAGGAGGAGCCGATGACGCTTGGATTTTGGCATATTGACAAGACAGACAAATTGATATGTGGGATGATATGCCTGTTATCTGTTGCGTTGATCGTTGTTTTGGGCGTAGCATTATCAACATGATGATTTTTGGGGATAATATTATTCAAGCGATGCTAAACGGCTATGTAAAGTGTACGGTGGAAGAATTGTTTGTGGTGTTTACAATCAATTGTAAACTAAGTTGTTGAATAGATCAGCTGCTGGTGGGTCACTCAAAACTACATCAATCCTTTTCCTTCGGAGCCTCTATTTCCCAGTATCGAGGACTCGGCGTCTTATCAACAATCTTGCGTATCTTTGCGGCCTCATTCCCTGCTGGTCTTTTGATTGCCAACTGCTTTCCCTTCTTCGCCTTGCGGACCTTACGGCTGCGTTCATAACGACCTGCGAATTGTGATCTTTCTCTTCTCGGGTGTCTCCTCTGTAGCTCTCTTGATGGAGCGTGAAAGTGGGAAATTCCAACACGAGCAAGTGTTCCTGGCACAGCGGCAAAGAGCGTCAATATAATAGCGAGGACGAATCGAGACATCTGAAGAATCTGGAAGCGGATGGGGCGAAGCTGATTCAGAAAATTTGGCTGTTTTTCATATTTTGTTTATTTTTTTGTGAGATCGTTGTTCCCAAATAATCGCCTTCTCCTCTGATTTATGATTACAGATGGGATTGCTAAGCGTACTTCACAAGTTAAAGCGGAGCGATAATGAGGCGAGGATATTGGTTCTGGGCCTTGACAACTCGGGTAAAACTTCCATCCTTAAACGTTTGAGTAATGAAACACTCAAGGAGGTGATGCCGACACAGGGATTTAATGTAAAAACACTAGTGAATAATAGTTTCAAGCTCAACATGTGGGACATTGGAGGTCAGAAGGCTATTCGACCTTATTGGAGGAACTATTTCGATAAGACCGATGCATTAATCTACGTTATCGATAGTAGCGACAAACGTCGGATGAAGGAGACAGCAGCAGAGCTTGACCAGCTACTTGCTGAAGAAAAGCTGCAGGGTGTGCCGTTGATAGTATTTGCCAATAAGCAGGACCTCCTCAATGCACTGTCGCTTGGAGAGATTAAAGATGCGCTACATCTTAAGAATATTAATGGAAGGAAATGGACGATCCAAGCGTGTTCGTCGAAGACCGGCGAAGGTCTGGAGGAAGGATTTCGGTGGGTAATGGAAAATTTGCGTGGACATGGTGGCGAGCAGGCAGCAAAGGCTGTGCCTGAGCGGTGACTATTCGATGAGATTTCCTCTTCCACGTTGTTAAATGAACTTGGTTTGGAATATCTCCATTCATTGACGCATTGATAGTAAATAGGTGACATTCATAGTTCTAGCTTTAAAGCTTTGCAATAGAAAATGTCCCCCAAAGTTTAAGCCTGAAATTTCTCTTGCTATTTCTTTTGTTGAGCACACTAAGAAGCACAAGTACAGCTCTCAATCTATCGTACCCCCTATCTATCATTATGTCAAACCCTCCCCCCCTAATGAATTGTGATCAATATATTTACCGTCCAGTGTAATCAATCTCACCGAAGAAGTCGGCATCATCATCCTCTGTGGCCTTACCATACTGACCCAACCAAAGTGAAAGGATGAAGTAATGTCCAGCAAAGAGTACGGCAAGCAAACGTAGGTCATCAACGCCGAACCACTCATTTGTGCCCTCGGTCGCGAAAGCGGCCATGGGGACAAGAAGAGGTGCAACTAGTCCCGCGGTGACTGTGGCAGCTGCCTTGAATACCTGTTGGTTATTCGCTGTGGCCGAGAGGGCGGTCTTAACGACAACACCGGCTATTAATGTGGAAAAATAATGTGAGCGATTTGTTAGGTTGAAACACAAAAGGTATCCCACGTGTCAATGCGTCATATCTTTCCTAAATACACCATAATATTGACCCCATCTAACCCCCTTGCGACGACATAACTGCGCCATGTCATGGCTTGCAGCCATGAACAAAATGCAGATGGTCCATCTCATAAGTATTTTCGGAGTTGACGTCGGACGCATGAACCCCATCTCATACCCATAATACTGAATGAAAAAAATCACGACGACTACAACGACTACTTACTTGACTGTGGAACGAAGGCCGAGGCCGACGCGAAGAGTGCAAAGAGGGCAAATATTGTCTTCATCATTGTACTGGTGTAAACGACACGACGAGTTTGCAGAATCGGGCAGGCTGTGGATTTTTGTTCAAGTGCGTCATATCTACCTTACGTAAATACAGTACAAAGAAGAAAGAACAAACAATGAATGATTGATGATGATTCAACAAAGTTGACACTCTAGGTAGATGTCGTCGGCCTTCACCCCACCCGATACCCTAACGAAGGACGATCGTCGGACTGTCGCAGACGTTCGACGGACCATATGGATTAATGGATTCATAGGTCTTGGAACGGGAACTGTGACCGGTATGGTCGGGCATATAATATTACAACAGTTACAGCAACGTTATGTCACGCCCGAGGGGATGCCAGTAGTTGGGAAAGCACATGATACTAGTTTTATATACAAATGTTTGAAAGTATTGCCACCGCTGGGACGGAATACCTTCATGCTTTCATTCCTTGGAGGTGGAGCACTGGGGAGTATGGTACTCAGTACAACTGCTGGGAAGAATGCTGTGCACTTGCTTCATCCAATCTTTGGTCTTGGCAAGGACGAGAATGCTGGCAAGAGTCCATATCAAATCGCTGTATCACAGGCTAAAAAGCAGGAGGAGATTTCCATGTATGACGCAACCCTCATTGAAAGGAAAAAGACTAGAGATGCTATTGCTACTGCACGGACCGAAGATACAGAAAGCTCAACCCAACGTGCTGAATCATGGATGAAACGGCAAAATTCACGTAAAGAGGCATTGCATGAGAAAATTGTAAATGGGAGGGCATTGAGTGATTCTACTGGTGGTCAATGGTCTGAAAAGAAATAAAAGCGAAGCAATTGTTGTGGATAGAGATGAGAATCTAAATTATTGCGTATTTTCCATCGAGGACGAGATGGAGGGTAGACGCAAATTTAGCTAAAAAATGTGTCTCACGGAACAAGGTCACATGAAAGGAAGGGAATTGAATTGACTGGAATGAAAGTTGGACATTCTGTGTATTTGACCTTTTAGCGGTAGAGACGAACACACACAGTCATTAACAGGGATAAATTGTGTAAATGAGATGTTTAATAGGTTTATTATTTGATTAAGCTCATTAACCATTATTTCAGTGTTTGTCATCTACAATGATGGAGGTTGTTGTGGACTCATAACGACACTTGCCAGCGCAATAGCAATAGACCCCCCCGCAATTGCAAACAAGACGTATGCCACAGTAAGTGCCCCTCTATCCAGCGTCTGTCGTCCACGTGAGCTATTCGGATTGTTATCTTCGCCAATCATAATCCTACCGCCATCACCATTACTGTCAGAAGAAAAGGGAGATGGGATGATCACCGAGTCTTTACCCGTGCCAAAGGATGCACCGACGGCAATACGTCGCCAAAATTCATATGTTGCCCAAATAAATGGGATGATACCGATGATGAATACTATGACATTAGTTGTTGGACTTAATGGTTCGATTTGTAAGCTAGCGGCTTGTTGTACTAATTCGTCAGATGATGTAAACAACGGTGTGAGGTTTGATGGATATTTGGCCTGAAATTGTCGATGCGCTCTTGACGAACGAAGCGGCGACATGAATGCAGCACTTTGTACAAGCATGACTGTTGAAATCGTTGGACGACGGCTCCACTCAGAGGGTCCAACTGGCCTGCTCACAGGTCGACTCTGGTATTCTACTTGTTTATCTTGACCATGGTCATGGTCCTATTATCTCCGATTGTACTGACTCAATTCAGATAGAAATGAACTATGGGCCATCCCATATAGATCATGGGCAGTCATGGCCGAGCGGTCTAAGGCGTTGGATTTAGGCTCCAATCTTCATTGGCGCAGGTTCGAATCCTGCTGACTGTATTGTTTTGCATGTCATCAGTAACTGTTTGCTCTGAAAATGTTCGATACTAATACAAGAATGAATGAAGCACTGGAGGATGGCTTTCTGATCCTTCACCATGATCACGCACAGAAACATACATATTCAGCTCCATGACCACATTCTCCCTGCTATTTTGGTACTCAGGTGATAATTGGAAGATGGTCTGACCTCCAATTTCCAATTGCGTAGAACATCAAACCACAGCTGGCAGCTGTAGTTGTCTTTGATGACATTACTTCTTGATTACATAGATAATCACGGCATAACTAAAGATGAAGTTCGGTTGCAATGAAATCTAGATCCCAGCAAGACGATACCCACCAAAGAATCCTGACCATCCACGCTGTATCTCATTGTCAATGACCGGAAATAATCTGGTGCCGCCAAAATTAGTGATTGAACTTTTCTGTGGTGCCACCATAACTTTGGTCTTACCTTACACCCAGTCCTGTGCCATACAAAATTCATGCATTCATAATCTACAAGCTAGCAGCGTCATTAAAATCGATTCCCTTCATGGAGATACGATACTCATACAATGCGACAGCTTTAGTATCGTCATAATTGCTCTGCACGACTCTACTACTCACTACATCGATTGGTAAGAAGGCTTGTACTTGCAGTCTTCCATCAACCCTAGTCCCATCACTATCAGATATTCTGCGTAATGATCTGATTTCTTTGTAAAATGTTTGCAGATCCTGATTTGCATTATATTGCGAAAAGCACTTTGTGATTAGACATGCATCATCATCAATTCGTTCACATCTACTGCTCAGTAACGTTACGTCACTGTATTGCGCCAAAAGACCACCTTGTCGTGTGGGGCCAACGAATTCTAATTCAATCCTAGATGCTGGTGAATGCAATTCTGGATTTGTATCGGATTGACACCCATCACCCGAAACAGAGCACCGTGGCGATAAATGACCAGTTGTGGGGTTGCTAGTCCGTACTGATACGACCTTGGCTTGAGGCCAAAATGCCTCAAAGACACGAGGGATGTTGTATGCCCAATCTTCGTACGCAGTGCAATGATTCTTACTAGGAGTATCATCGTTGCATTGTTTGATGTAATGCAAAGCATGCGGAGTAGGTGGGTTGTAACCAACGTTTGGTAACGACATGCATGTTCCCAATCCCGCCCCCGCGATTTGCAATGACAAGATTTGCCGTCCCTGTGGGAAGGTTGCACTGACAAATTTGTATATTATTGATTGATAGCCATCGAGCCAATCGGGGTAGACAGTTGGTGAACCTTGTGGTGGTGCGTAGTTAGATTTAGCAGATTGTAATGTCGATGTACTATATCGAGACTTTGACCAGGGCGGACCGTCCCAGGATATTGATGATGCAGCATTGTCAACGAGTAGTTCGTCTTTAACAACAGAAGGGAAGATATTGGTATTGGATGAGGATACCAATATTTCAGAAACTTTCGAAACGAAGTCGCGTCTTCCTTGCGTTGGCGTTTGTAATGAGAAAGAGCAGCCACCAGCCATCATCAGCAATGAAACGAAGTAAAAAAACCATGCCATTCGTATTACTTATGGATTCTGTTGTCGCAAGGTAGGGGTGTGGTCTTGGTGCTCGGTCTCTGTGCTCATGATGTAGAGAAGAAGATACACGGCGGAGCTCTTATCATTGAAAATTTGCTCCACAAGAAAACTATGAGTGAACAGCAATGACGCAACATCATTATCCCTCTCCACGACGGACGACGATAATACCTTACTCACCCTAACCTCGGAGCACGCATTCTCGTCGACTGCCTCTATTTATTTCTCTAGGGCTGTGACCCGGACGTCTTACATCTTGAAAAAAATATTAACGCATTGGGGCTGGTCTTCGGTATCTTACATTTGGATTCTTTTGATTCGCCTCGTGTAGATAGATCGGTACAACAGTCATCATGGCCTCAACCACGATCACTAGTGTCGCTGTAGATCGTTCGCTGTCATCAACACCTACGGACGATCGTCAACCGACTCCCAAGACAACTAACGCAATGACTCCCGCGAAGATTAGCTTCGTTAGCACACCCGAGAGGAATACAAATGCATCCTCAGCGAAGCAACAATTCACTCCACCCCGAGGTCCGTCTCCGGTGGTGATGGAACAACAGCAGCAGCAACAACAGCAACACACGGTTATGAAAACACCATCACAAAAACATGAGGAATTCAAGAATCAATTAGTACACGATGTGTTTGGGCGGGATAATAAAGGTCGGGTACCAATGGAGAAGGTTGTCATGCTAATATGGCAATTTAGGGATGATCCAGCAGTTGTCCAATTTATGGCACAATTCGTTGGAAAGGTGCGTTGGCTCGTAATTACATGCCATTTAGTATTGTCCGCGGATATAGCGGTGCTATTTATCACGAATTATATGTTCACTCACACAATGTTCTTTTTCTTGATACGACACCCCTTGCTCCCCTCCATACTCCTCCCCCTGCACAGTTCTCCGGTTCTCGTCAAGTGTTTGACGGGATCGAATTTTACCTCCCCCAAATAGCCCACATGATTATCCATCTTGAGGCAGATTGGGATGAAGCCATCCTAGAAAGATTCGCACTCGTCATTGCTCAACAATCACAACACTTCGCACTTCAGCTAACGTGGATATTACAGGGCGCCATGGAAGACTATCAACCAGAAACGAGCGAGGGACGACCAAATCCGAGCTATAATCAACTATTCTACAGTCGCTGTATAACATTATTGTCCAACATTGAACGATGTGTCGTGTATGGCTCTCCCCGGAGTATTGAACTACAACGTATGTATGAACGGGGGGAACTCACACGTGCCGAATATGAACAAATGAAACTCGAAGATCGATTGAATAATGCACGACAAATTACGACGCATGGTGCCAACTTTCGTAGAATGGTCGATCGGGTACGTGAAAGTGTAAAGGAAAGTGTCGTCAAGTTACCCACACTGAAAACACCCACAAAGGCGGCACATGATGCCGATGTCAAGTCAAGTACAACAACGGTCGTGTCTTCTACCATGGATAATACAACGGGGAAGCAAATTAGTAAGTATGGCGGGTACCTACTATACAAACGTCGTATACGCCGAGCATACTACAAACGCAAGCAGTGGAAGTATCGGTACTTTGAAATAGAAGAACGTATGCTCTACTGCTATAACAAACGACCAACGATAGGGGGACAGCTAATACGTGCAATGCCACTCGAGGGAGCAGTCGTAAAAGAAAAGAAGGGGGAGAAGTATCCATTCTTATTTGAGGTACAAAATCATCATTTCGAGTTTGTTATGCGTGCCAAGACTAATAGCGAAATGCTCCTTTGGATGAAGCTACTGAGGGGTGAGAGTGAGGCGAATGCACTGATTCCGCACATTATCTCGGATGATGAGGTGGATATTCGTCAGCAATCAGATGAAGAGAAGAAGGAGGATAATAAGGAAGCATCACCTGTCAAGTTGCCGCTTCATACATTGCACAAATTAACGCCGAGTCAGCAGGCAAGGTATGATTTTTTCAAGAATGAACGTGACTTTGTATCATCGGTCTGTGATGTAGCCGAGGTCCTACGATTCCGTGAACCAAAAGATCGCAAGGGCATAGCACCTGGTCTTGTATCAGAAGTGGTCATCCCTCCCTGTTCGTACGTCCCTCTATGTAAGAGCACTGACGTTTGGCGACGAATTGATTCCGTAATGGCAGCTGACACACGAGTATTCAACACGAAGGAACGTTGTCCCATGATTTATTACTTTGTTGCCAAGCGCGGGGAGAAGATTGGGACAATGCTTGGACCTAAGAACCCAAACTTGGATGTGGCAGAATATTTGCATATGCAGTTTCAGGTTCCAGATACATTCCCTGTTCGTAAGCTATCGGCGGTTGAAGAGGATTTGGAGGTTGATGTAGCTGGTACTCATTCGACTGATATAGACACTCCAATTAAGGTCGGCGACACTGAAGAGGCCAAAGAAGAAGATATGGAAGGTGATGGCAATATTCATGCGGATGATGATGATGATGATAGTAAAGACACCTTAGGCTTGGATGATCCGACCGACGGTCGTGACGATAGCGCAGGTAGTCACTCTGTTTGGAACGATGAAGGAGGCTTGAAAAGCCCTATTTTAGGGAGCATGGATAGCAAAAGTGGTAATCGCAAGGGCAATGAGCAATTTCGTCGATTTATGGATGAGAACTTTGTCAAAATTCCTTCCCGACTATCATCGCAACTCAATCGTCTTGAAAGTCGTAAGAAACTGTCCTATCTTGACCGCAAATATCAAACACCCGCCGTTGAGATGACTATGGTCCAGAATGCAATCGTTGAAAAAGATTCCGACGAGGATGAATCATCGTGTTCTGATAGTTTGTCTCTCGATGGACAGTCGGTCGTGTCAGAATTAGGTGGGAGTATCTTTTTGGGGGATCAGGTAGTTGCCTTCCAACCGGCAGATGGTGTTGATAAGGCAAGTCTTGAACGTGCCAAGGAGGTTGTTTGTGGTGGCGAATCATGGGTAGAGAAAAGTGCACGGTTGCTCCGTAGTGCCAAGAGTGCTGCCAGTAAGGACAAAGGAGATGAAGATACAGCAATTTACGAGGTCGTTACATTTATGGCGAAGTCGAATGATGATTTACGCCAGGAGGTATTTGTCATGCAAATGATTCATTACTTTGATTCATTATTTCGCAAGTCCAAGATTCCTGTGTGGTTAAAGACGTATCGTATCCTTAGCACGTCCCAACGAACGGGCCTTATTGAAGTATTACTTGATGCTACATCAATCGATGGGTTAAAGAAGTCTGAGAAATTTCCAGAGACTGGTGGGATGCGAGCTTACTTCGAGCAGGTCTATGGCCCTCCCACGTCGAAAGCATTCTTGGCTGCACAGAAAAACTTTGTTCGCAGCTTGGCAGGATATTCATTAGTTGCATACCTCCTTGGATTGAAAGATCGTCACAATGGCAATATCATGATTGACACTCGTGGACATCTCATGCACATCGACTTTGGTTTTGCATTTGGGATGGCACCAGGACATGAGTGGAGTTTTGAACGTGCACCCTTCAAGCTTACGAAGGATTACATTGATGTTATGGGTGGTACGTCATCGGAAAGTTTCAAGGAATTTCAAAAGCTATTTGTGGATGGGTTCAAGGCCGCTCGAAACAATTCACTCTCGGCGCTAGGTTTGGTGGAAATCATGATGTACAAGAGCAACTATCCATGTTTTTCGGGAACTCGGTATGGTAATGGGGTGGCATTGAAGCGCTTTGAGAGTAGATTGATGTTGGATGTTCCTGATAGCAAGATTGAACAGAAGGCGTTACAGCTTGTGAATAATTCCGTCGGTAGTCATGGGACCAAACTTTATGACGTCTTCCAAAATCATTCAAACGGTTACGCCATTTGAAGTGCTACTAGGTAGTGCTGTTGTAATATCAGGATAAACATTATGAATTGCTGTAAAGATATTTAGAGTAACTTTCTCTTTAATGCGATACCTCGATTCCTTTCGGGGCTACAAGCACGGCTAGAATAGCTTCAAGCCGTTCTGAAGTTTGGATTGGCTGTTTCAATTCAGGAGAGAGGCAGGGCCGAATTTACGTAGAAAGACACATGTACGTATGCCGCCTGTGGGAATGAATCTCAGAAGGAGAAACAACTCTGGATCGTGCCATCGGTGCTTTGGTCGGCTCTCGAGCGAGGTTCGTTTGTCAGAGAGAATGAGGCGATGCGTCATGTGCATCGATAGTTTGACAATCATCGAAATTCGAACGGTTCTGCTCATGCTTCAAAGTTGTCCCATTCATAGCAAATCATTACACATGAGATGTTAAGAATGGTCGAATGGTATCATCAATTTTCATTCGACGAGTTCCTGAACTGAAAGTAGGGATGAACCGACTTCGTCGGCGTCTGAACGAAGAGGACGAGAATGATGATGACGTATCAGTATCGCCTCCACATATTGATGAACTGCCAGCGCCTCTGACGGACTCCAGGGACCCTCGAGAATCGCTCGGAACATCGCGTGCAGTCGATGTAATTAGTGCTCTCGCATTTGCAACAATGTCAAATCGCAGTTACGATGAATCTGAGATGAAGTCTTCTTCGTTTGAGGAGCAAAGAGACGATCAGAGGTCTGCATTCTCAAACGTGCGAACTGAGGCAGTTAAGACGGAAGAAGAAGAGGAGGAGGAGAAGCAACCCGCTGCTACTGACACTGCTACTGAGAGTGTACATCAACCTGGCGATGATGATACTGATATTGTGAGAAGATCGCAGGAAGAATCGCTTTTATATTATCGACCTCAGCATCATCAACAACAAGCGGATGAGGATGTAGATGTAAAGCAATATCAATACCAGCGTCAAGCATATGCTGCGCAACAATATCATCAGAGTCACATTCCACAGCAATACTTACCAAGTTATAATCCACAGCAATATCATCAGAGTCAAAACATTTATCCGATGGGTCATTACTCATATCCTCCTGCTTTTAGCGAATATCCAGAAAGATACGCTGCTGCTGCATCAGTAGAAAGAAGTGACTTGCAATATCCCCACCAACCAAGGTATCCGCGAGAATATGGTTACCCCCAACACTATCCCCAGGAATATGGATACCATGAACAGGATTATAATCCACAGTATGCATATCATCCATCTGTTATCGCAGCGAATAGATTGGGTCAGTATTACTATCCTGAAAGAGCAACTACTATGCCTAATAGTGTTCCTCAACCGAATACTCTGAGCACGACTCCATCAGCGGTGACCGACAGTATCGGCAGGCCTTCTATGGAAGAAGACAACCGAAAGCCAGCGGCACGTAGTAGTGAACATCAGCAGGAGCAGGAGCGACGAATTCGAGAAAGTAGAATAGCAGTAAAGAAGGAGGAAGAAGGTACTGCAGACTTTGAACCGATTCCATTGTATCAAATGTCCGCCGGCTTTTCATCACCACTGGCTCCATCGCAAATGTATGCTACTGGACGTTTAACTCAGTCTTCTCACTCTGAATACTCTCAAGCATTCGCACAAGGTACTAGAGGAGGAGATGTACACGTGGCCCCACCCATACCATATGTCGCACCAACTCCACGAACACAGTCTCGTGTACTCGTGCCCAGTAGCAGTGGTAGCAATGCAAGCTCGACGGGTGGTGAGGGTGGATCATGGGAAAAGCGGTATGCCGAATTGTGTGAATTTAAGCGCATTCATGGACATTGTGAGGTGCCTCAGGCCTACTCGGATAATAACAGTCTTGGGACTTGGGTAAATAAGGTGAGAATTAGTAATTGCACTAAAATGACCTACAAATGTATTGAACTTCGAGAACAATTCTCTCACATAACATTTGAACAATGATGGTACTACCTGCTTACACATACAACACACAATCAGCAACGTATGGAACAAAAGAATCGGTTGGAAGGGAAAAACTCTTCACTGAACGATTCTAGACTAGAACGTTTACAAATGATAGGGTTTCGTTGGGCGAAACGAAAAGGACAAGCAAGTTGGAATGAAAAGTTTAATGAACTTGTTCAATACAAGGCAAGGAATGGCAACTGTCACGTCCCAACGAAGTACAAGGCTAATACAGCCCTCGGACGTTGGGTCTCAACTCAACGAGCTGAGTATAAGAAGTATTCCGAAAACTCCACGAAAACTACCATGACTGCAGAGAAAGTCAGACGTTTAGAGGGAATAGGATTTGCTTGGTTTATGTCCCTTTGACATTTGGTGCTATGGAAATAAACATTTTATGTTCTTTTTGATACCAGGATTTGGGCATGTTCCATCTCCTATGAAGTGTCGTGGAGATGAAGGTTCGAAACCTTCATTTCTCGATGGAGATGAAGTTCGATATTTAGATTGAGTAATTTATACTAATTTATACATTCAACAGTGCAACTTTTGTATCATCAAACAAACAATCTTGGGAATGATATCCATACAATTTTTAAAGCCCCTGTGTATCTACAAAAAATCTACCACAACCACCTCTTGCGACCAGTCGACACCACTTCAAATAGGTCCGGAAACTGCCTCTTTGCAATACTAGCACTCTTATCGTACTCTGACACACATTCGCCTAATATCTCCATGGCAGTATTAATCTTCGCCTCAGCCACGTCTTCATTGGTTTCTTTACCGTATGACTCAAGACTTGCAAGTAGACTTGTGTGCTGCAAGGGGCACATGAACTGACCGGCACAGACCGTCATACCCGCATACGCCTTACGACAACTTTCCTCCGAGTCACAATTCTTCACCGCGAGTCGTGATGTTTCACATTTGGCTAGGATTTTTGAATATGTCTCTGCCAACTTTTTTGCCTCCACTTTGCTCAATCCCGTTGTTGTAGGTGTAGTAACCAACGAGTCCGACGTGCATGCCTCCCCAATCCCATCCTTCGCACCCACCCCTTTCTTATTCGCTGCATCCTTCTTTATATTCTCCCATACCACCTCACTCTCTCTTAAACCTGTCTTCAAACTATCACTAGGACTGAGTGGTAATGGTTCAAAGTCACTCTTCTTCCCAAATCCCTGTCCTTGATACAGCAAGCATTCCAGCATCGATCGACACCCACGTTGTGCCAACGGCATCGTAACGATACGTCCCCATATCTCATCAATTCCATCGGCCGCAGGTCGGACATCGACTAGTAAACTACGCAATCCTCCATCGACACCCAATGGTGCGTCCATTCTCGGCATACCACTTCCAGCATCAGTCCGTGCGGCACCTTCATCATGATAATAGTCAATAACATATCGTACATCCCTTGTCGATCCATCAGCAGGATTAGTCCGTGTAACTGTCCAATCATGTCTATCAAATGGTAATGGATGACCAAATAGATAATGTTTAATAAATGCCTTGGGTGATAGGTCAGTCGGTCGGCCCATAAATTTGGTCAATGCTGGACCCTTGGTGGCGCCGTCATGTCCAAGTACCTCTTCCCATTGCAATACACGTTTCCATGTCCCTTCATTCATACAATTGTGTATCGCCACCACCGATGCCATATCCTCTTCTTTCGTCTCTGGGTCTAACTTGCCCTTGCGTGCCAAGGCATTATAAAACATTTGAGGCGAGGGGTATGTCCATGTCTCTTTCCCCGACGTTTCTTTCGGGATGGTACTGGATACACGTTCGGTCGGGAGGGGTATACTTTGATTGGGCGAGGGGAGTAAATTTCGTGCCATGGCCGTGGGATTGGCCAATGGCATATTATTCGTAGGGTCGACGGGTAGAGGTCGAGAATACACATCGTACAGCTGCCTTGGCTGCTGCTGCGTCGACGTCACCGGATCGCTACTATTTTTCTCTGACTCCATCACCGCATTATTCGTACCAGCCACTGGTGGATGCTTGGCACCAAACAAGGATGCAAAACCGGGCATGGTACGGTACGTCCCATCGGCATTCTTCATTGGACAACCTCCACCACTTTCTTCTGCATTTTTTAGGCTGGACGACGAATCTGAAACAATTGAAGACGACGTCGCCACCGCCGACGGCTGAGTGAGTTGCTCCTTCGATTGACCAGCTCCCATGATCTCTCCTTAGTGAATTGCAGCGGTGATCCGGATGCAATATCGTATCCAATCACTCGTGGACGAGGCGATGATTCAGTTTTTCAAATCATATCAACCCCACGGATGGAGCCCGCCATGCCCGCTAGAGGCGCTGCTACGTAGAAGAGGGACAATATTATCACTAAAGAAAGTATATAATGACGACAACCGTCGACGACTCTGCACCGGTGTGTTACTTGTGTCTTGATGCGGATGCGGACGATGATGGTCAGCCATTGCGACGCGATTGTGCGTGCCGAGGCACAGATGCCGGATTTGTCCATCTCTCTTGCCTAGCTGAATATGCAGAAATCAAAAGTATGAGGGCTAGTGATATGAATGAATTTGTGAATCCGTGGTTAGTGTGCCCAGGCTGCCATCAATATTATCAAAATGAGCTTAGACTTGACATCGCGACCGAGTTTGTATCGTTCGTCCAAAGGCAATACCCCGACGAGACACAGAGCCAGGTGGAGTCTCTTTATTTGAAGCTGCGTGCACTCGGTTCCATGCTTGGGAGATTGCAACCTAGGCAAAAGAGCGAAGCCGGAGTAACAGCAGATGTAATTCTATCCTTGATTGATCGGATGAGAAAAGATTCACCGCGGGTGTCAATGCGTTATTCCGAAATAGAAGCAAACGCACATAGCGTTCATGGTAGTATTGCTCTCGATGAGGGAACAGAGGAGAGTGCAAAGAGGGCAGTGGTTCACTTTGAGAATGATTTGAAAGTGAGCGAATCAATTGGCGATGATGATGGTATTGCCACTGCAAAGGCCGACATAGCTTATGCCAAGTCTTTGTATGAAGGTGGCAATAATAATGAGGAGTTGTTACAGGCGTCACAAAAATTGTATGAATTGCGTGTCGTTGAATTAGGTGAACAACATGTCGACACAATTGATGCGGGTAGAAGCTATGCCATTAATCTCCACAACCCCAATCGTGGGGATGAGGCAAGGGAGCTTTTGACAAAGTTGCTAGCCACGAGCAAGCAATTCCTCGGTCCTCATCACAGTATCACCAAGGAGGTTGCATTGGCGCTAGAACACGTCGTTTCCAACACATCGAATCAATGTTAAAGTGGTTATAAATTAGATGGGACTTTGCAATTATTGGGGGGACCATCACCTTTTTACTCGTTCATAGTCCGGTTTGTATTGACAAGTTTGATCAATGTAATAATTGGGCCAACGAGGATGGAGAATGTTGGATCATATTTGTTGCACATCAAGTAGACTCTGAGTCACACCTTTTGAGTTGGTTGTTGGTTGTATGAACTTTATCATTGTCTTGTACAACTCTATTCATACTCCTCGTAACAAATGAAAGTACTCCATCAATCCATCACAGTCACCCTATCTTTCTACCCTCTTAAACGACCTGATCACTTGTATCTCTTCGATAAAAGGTAAATGATGAAGCAGGTGTATCTCATGTTGATTCAAACACAGTCTATATATCTAACCATACTTGTGCCGAGTGGTCCTTACATTTGAAGCAAAAAATTCCTAACTTATTCGATCCAGCTCCGTGTCCTGAATGAGCGTGCACCAAGTCCCAACACAAGCCTCTCAATCTCTGGAACGTTTACGTCCGGTCTTTTCACGGCAGTACACTCCACGTTGACACCAGCCTCGGCTAATCGTGCAACAAAGCCACAGACATCACGAAAACCTCTACCAGAGTTTGGCGCTAATAGCTCATCATATTTGGCTGAAGATGATGCCGGTAGGAAGACACTAATGCACGATACACGAGTATCACGTCGTCGATCGCCCTGATCGATACGTTCAACGACGTCCGACTCTAGTAGTAAATTGATGTCACTTTCGTCACACAGACCCAGTGTGTTTAGTCGGAAGCATAATGCATTTCGCTTCTCTGCTACTAGTTGTACAGTTTTCAATACAATGTCCGTTGTCAATAGTGGATCACCATCGCCCTGAAAGACAACCCCACTATCATTCTCACCCATCGATCCCAAATCACCGGCACTCTTTGTTGCGTAGAATTCGTCCACGAGAGATGCAAGCTCCTCGGCAGTAGGTGCTGGTGCACCGGGGGGTAGCGGTTCGAATCCCGACTCTGTAGACGCAAGTAGTTGCTGTGATGTATCTCGTGACTTGGGTATGCGAGAGGATCAACGAAGCCTGGTCCCCGGCATGATCTCATCGAGTTTGCAGCATGTGATCGAACCGATGGTGCAAGATAGAGAGTATCGATGACGTATGCAATGCCTGGCCGGTACGACGGCAACGAGCGGAGGGTTTGCAACATGCTTTTGCCACCCGCTCCCCCCACCTCCTTCTAACTTCTAATACATTGCGACAACTATGATGTACGTAGAAACAAGGGAATGACAGAGGGTTGAATGGCGCCCTTTTTGCCTTGATTTTTCGCGATTCCACTCGCGACCTTCGCTTCGTCATTGTGACAAAAAATCAATTGCCAAATGTTCGTAACTCACACAAGAACGTTTTGCAATTGATTTTTTGTCATAATGATGAAGCGAAGGTCGCGAGTGGACAATCGCGGGACAAGCGCCCATTCAACCCTCTGTCATTCCCTGGTGAAATAAGTACGAAGTTATCGGCAATCTTCTCCACAACCAAATGATCCTCACTCCAGTGGCTATCGATGCACGATGCACATGGGCCAATCGGGCCCATGTTTCGACAGAATCTTTACGGCACACCTCCGCCCGACATACCCCCACGTAAACAATTCAAGCCAAATAGGCCCAACGCCAAAGCTATGTACGATCGTGCGACCACCCTTCCAGCCCCCATCGGCATTTTCATCAAAGCAGACCAGAGATGGAAACAGCTACAATCAGAATCAGACAATCCACACGACAGTCAAAAATTCTACGGACTCAGCCATTATGCCCCAACACCTTCCATAACCACAATCCAACAACTAGGATTAGGTATTACTCACGCCTTCAGCACTCTCATCATCAACTCCATCAAAAAGCTTGTCCATTCTCAGTTCTCAGACATCACCAGCCTTTGATCACTATGACTTCCTGTTGCCTCGCGACCAAATTGTTGGTTTATTGTTAGATAACTCACTAGATATAGAAATGTAAAATAGACACACATACTTGCTATTGAACCACGTAATAGATATTGAAGTACGATACGTCACAGACGAACAGCTGTCACAAAAAGAAATTAAGAAGGAAGAACCATATGTGGTACTGACGTGTTTCATAACGACAGCAAATACCCGCATACAGAACCTTCTTTTTCGACCACATCACGTCTTTTTCTTCTCTCTTGACATGACCATCATTATCCATACATCATAAAAAGTGGCTGGAAAGCAATCATTGTCGACGTTGGGTCAAGATGAAAGGAAGTCGAAGAGGATACAACGCGGATATCGAGAAGGAGGATGAAGGGAGTGCTGCTCATGTTACATCTTCATCTACTGCTGATGATACAAGCACACGCGCAAATACTGGCAGTGATGAACAACGTGTTCGGAATACTTTTTATTCGCACGTCGTGCCAAAACGACGTCGGAAGAAGATTCGGCATTCATCAAACTACTCTTCTATAAGCAGCGGCGGTAGTAGCAACAACAACAGCAAGCATCAACCTGCTATTGATATGAGCCTGGTCTCACTCCTAACCTCCAAAGAACTAGACACCAGAAAGAGGATTCATCATTCACAATCGGATGATGATAGCAGTACAAGCGGTAATAGTCAGGTAATTGATTACAAGACTTTCGTGAATGAAACCAAGCAGGCATACTCTTTTGTTACAGATGGTCCATTAGTAGTTATAGACTACGGATCAATCGAATTGGGCTCCGGATCACTCCTTGATTCCATATACAAGATTAGTGATGATACAAGTGGAGGAGCTGTCACTTTCACACAACATGGATCATCATCGAATGATGTGATAATTGGTAGGAGACGATTTTCTATCAATACAACGAAAACGACTCATCAGACGGGCAGTGCAGCAGCACGATGTGGAACAAGTGCAATTCTGAGCTCTGGAAGTTTCAATAGAAGTCCTGAGTTTGCTAGCGTACACAGATCGATTCTTTTGTTTGTCAATGTGCCCACTACGTTGGAAGCTGCAATCGCATTCTCTCCTTATGCAAGGTGAGAATATTCCTGTGTACCTCTTTCATCACATTTCGTCTTTGTCACTCATCGGTGCCACATGTTTTGTTATTGTTGATTTGAACAGGGTTCTCTTTTGTGCACAGGCTCCTCATACTGTTTTGCACGCCAACGCTGCATATGTAACATTGGCCCAGAAGAAGGGTATAGCAAATCCCTGCATCGCCGGTCGATCCTTTTCATCAAGGTATTTGCAAATCCTGAATGATATTGGTGGCGACAATAATTCTGAAGCTTATATTTCACAAATCGTGTCAGATCATGTACGCGCGATATTGGACAACACTGAAGCCCAGCGACGACCTAGTCAGACCACAACGACAAGTAGCTCATCATCACATCATCCAACATGTGGAAACGTCAAAATTTTCCGCATCATGTCAAGCGATCAAACGTATAGCCGATTTATTCGTGACTATACCAACGCGTTTCAACAGTCAATGCAAACACTAGGATTGAGTAATGCGAATGCATTGAACTGGGACGCATTGACTAAATCAATAAGTGATTCTAATCAACATCACGCGGAGACGCAGAGAAATGTCAGTGAGAGTGTAACTCACTACCTTTTGCAAATTGAACCTGGTATAACACCTTAAATTAGACAATCGCATTGAACAAATACTATCTTTTTATTTAGAATTTATTGTTTCTATTGGTTTACTACCAGACAAAGCGAAAAACAAGGTTGATCTTCTTATCTTTAGAGGATTGACTTGAAGAAGAATGGTGTCTCATCCGTTACCGGAGATCGATATAATGCCTCCTGTACAACATACCCCAGTATTGCCATCATAGCAATCCGTCCATGCTTAATCTCTTTCGTTTGCATCGTCATCATCCCCTCCTTATCCTTGGGCATAAGCCCTAATGGGTCAAAACCACAATCACCGGGGATGTATGCCTTACCTTTCGCCACTTTCGTATCCTTATTTGCCAATTCGGCAAGACCCGCAATGGCCGCAACAATAACCCAATAGTCTGGTTCAATCTTGTCAAGTCCACCATTTAACAAACTCGGACTAGATCCGGTACTTGTTAATGCCGGCTCTAATCCCAGGAAGCCGGCAATATTACGATCCCACAATTCCGCCAATGGCCATCCCACGGCTGCCAGCATGGCAAGCCGACCGTGCTTTAATTCAGCCTCACGCATATTGATTAGCGATATTTTATCGGCACCCCCAAAACCAAAGGGATCAAATCCTACATCGCCCGGCATTGATCCGTCGAGGAGCTTCGGACGTTGAGCGAATGGCAATGCCTTGGACATTTTATCGTCTTTCGTTTCAATCATCGCAAGTGACGTTGATGAAGACGATTGTGTAGCAGACGTCGATACTACGGGAGCAACGAAGGCGCTGGTCGATCCAACATAGGTGACGAGGAGGGTGAGTGCCACGGCTTTCATGGTTGCTTTTAGTTCTTGGATTAAAGGTGCGGCTTGTTGTGTGATGGATGCGTGTTTTTGTGACTCACGAGAGCGTGCGTCGCTGGGTGACGTTGCTACAAATTCTTCATTGCTCTCTACATATTACTTCCCCATCGCTCAATAATAATGACGGCAATTCTTCATATGATGTTCCTCTCTGTTGTCGGATGCATTCTCTGTTTGTCCCTGCCATCGTCGGATGCGTTTACCCCTTCCGTCGCAAGTGGATTCGCATCGCTATCAACAACATCATCATCATTGTCGCTAGATTCGAGACGCCCCTTTCTTTTGCGCATGAGCGAGACACATGAGTCATCGCCTCCGACTGCTGTAATCGACAATAATGACGACGAAACTCCCGTCGATGCAGCAACGCGTCTAGCGATTGAAAAACAACGCAAGGCAGATTTGCTCCGATCACAGGAAGTATTTATGAAACGGTCCACGGGGATACATGAATGTACGAACTGCGGATGGGAATACAGCCCCGAGAAGGGCGACTCATTCCTTATAGGCGGGATGATCAAGCCAGGCGTGGCATTTGACGACCTGCCCAGTAATTGGCGTTGTCCGACATGTCGTAGTAGTAAGGATGGGTTTAAGGAAGTTGTCGAGACTATTCCCGGCTTTGAGGTTAATCAAGGCTATGGCTTTGGTACTAATTCAATGACGACTGGACAGAAGAATGCATTAATTTGGGGTGGGATTGGTGGTTTTTTCTTACTCTTTATTGGGGGATATGCTCTCTCTTGAGCGAAGAGAAGAGATGCGGAGGTCGACAAGAAGAAAGGAGAATGGATAGTTACTGGCGCTCAAGCGCAGATGAATAGATCTTATTAGTCATGGTAGCACCGACTAATAAATCCATTGGTTGGCGAGAGTATTGGGGGTAGGATTGTATGAATGTTCCAAATTATTGCAGTTTATGAATAGTAAGTATTTCCAGAAGGGCAATAATGCAAACAAAGCTATCATGTAAAATAGAAATCGTATCATACAATATCTAAAGACATGTCGGTAGCTCCATTTTGGACTTACATATCGGTCCAGCGCCACATTCAATCCACCTCTCATTTCTACATGCCGTTTTTACACTGCAACCGTTCGGTATCTCTGTCACGCACCACGTCTTATTGTTTCCCTCCCTCATGAGAATTCTTATACGCCATCCCTTGCTGTCTCGCTTGAATTTCCAACATCTTCCCCTGCATTGCCTGTTGACATGCCTTCACATTCCTCGAACTTGCCTCCACGGCGGTCAATACATTGTCACTATTCGCATCCACCAACTTCCCCTTCCTTTCTAATACCTTCATTGCATCCTTGACAGACTTCTCAACGAAGAACCCTGCACCAAGCTCCACGAGTATCTTATTTGGTTCCACAATCCGACCAGGTGCATACAGTGATTCCGTTAGTGGGATCATAATCTCCCGTCCTCCTCCTCCGTCTCCCCCGGTATTGCTCGATGTTGGCATTTCGGACAATGACGTACGTGCCGCGACGATCCGTGATGATGCAGCCCGCAGCTGGTGATATTGGGATGTAAATGCCTCAAGACGTGCCTCCTGTTGTTGCTTTAGTCCATTGAGTTGTTCAAGGGACATGGCATCAATGTTCATACCGCCTCCGTCGCTCATATGAGATGGTGGATGGATTGACGATTGTTTTGGCGGGGAGTTGTGATTTCCTACTTGCATATTCTCCCCACCATCAGATAACATAGCAAGGATTCTCGACTAGGCGGAGGCGGGGAGGAGGTTCTGCAATAAAAGAATGTAA
>Ga0247843_1004299_pt1 | contig 21541 bp, 20 predicted proteins | sample LaCruzMarch2017__FD_192420 | JGI IMG/M metagenome (GOLD analysis project Ga0247843, IMG submission 192420) | Freshwater microbial communities from meromictic Lake La Cruz, Castile-La Mancha, Spain - LaCruzMarch2017_8m | ecosystem: Environmental > Aquatic > Freshwater > Lake | place: Spain...
AAACTTTGTTGCTGATATTCTCTGTTGTTAATTTTAAGTATTTAACAATGTCTTTTGCAGAATATAGGGCTTCTAATTTTTTAATATCTGTTTCAAATGTCTCTGGAGTTGTGGCAAATAAAGCTCTGGGAATAATAATAGACTTATCTCTGGAAAGATTAAGTTTACTAGGATCCATATCCCAAAATAAATGTTTGGGGAAAATTGTTGCTATGTTTACTGATTTGTTCACTATGCAAAAATACAGAATATACTGGAAAAAGGTGCACTAATATAAAAAATATTAACTTCCTTGTTTTTAAAGACTTAACCAAATATAAAAATTATCGATTTTGCAGTGCAATTAAAATCTATGTTGCAAATCTTGAAATAACAATAATCAGAATGATAGTTGAGCTTCTCATTGACTACCGATGGCTTCGTCTTAATTTGAAAAGATTATTGTTTCGTTCCTTTCCCTCAAAATATTTATTGGTCAAGTCGTAGGAGATAATTTTGTCCCGAATATCAATGCCATTACTTCTAAGTTTTCTAATTAAGTTTTATCGAGAATAAATTGCAAGGTAAAACATTAAAATGACAAAAAATACGCGACTTATTAACCGTGCCAAATGGATGATAAGCGTAGTAAATGGCCCTAATAAGCCCGATTAAGCGTTGGCTTGGAGGCCAAGAAAATTAGCTTATATTTACAAAAATATTTTAAATAATGGGTGAAATCATCATAAGAGCCGACCATAAAAGTAGTAAGCTTCTGAAAGAACTGGCAGTACAACTTGGTGCGGTGGTAACTAATGTTAAAGATGAACATTATGAAGACTTTATGCTAGGAATATTGATGGATTCAGAGAAAACAGGAGAAATAGTTTCAAGAGAAGAAATATTCAAGAAACTAAAGGAAAATGCCATTTAAAAATCAGAGAAAGCACCAACGTTAGAAAGTATTCCCAGTTCAAAAAAATTGAGAGTTTTTTCAATGTATAATCGCATTAAAATGGGTAATTACCGGTTAGGTTTTTAACTGGCGATATTGAACGTTTTGGAACGGGTATTTTAGAAATGATAAAACGCTCTAAAGAAGCAGATTTAATTGCCCCTGAATTTGTTATTAACGAAGGATTTATGGTGATTTTGTAACACCTTCCACTACCGCAAAAGCAATACATGATACCGCACATGATACCATACATGATACAAAATTTATTGCCATAGAAAACTTATCTCATAGGGTTGTATGGTTACTAGATAATGAAATGAGCAGAAATGAATTAATGGCTGCATTGGAGCTTAAAAACCGAGATAATTTTCAAAAAACATATATTAAACCAGCCGTAGAAGATGGCTTAATAGAATTGACATTACCTGATAAGAAAACTTGAATCCATTAAAAATAAAATATATCTTTAGAATAAAGTAACGACTATGCGAACACTCAATGTTTCTATCTTAGATTACGCCTTTAGCTGGTGGGCTTTTTAGTTCGAAAAGAATCTATCCATTCAACACTTTTTTTCTTACTTTCACATATTGAAAATTTTGTCTGACATTTTTCGCTTTCAATTCTGTCATCAATTTTCTGAAGTCCGTAAGTTCTTCTTCTGTCCAGGGGGTAGATTGAACACTGAAGTCAACATTTTTCGGCTCTCTGATTAGTCCCATTTTTTTATTATTTAAAGTATAATGAAATTAGTCTCATTGCTGCATTGGTTTCGATAAACATTCTTAGTCCTCGAAAATGAGTTGCATAAAGCGATTCTTTGTAATGTTTTATTAAGCCTGTTTTAGCATCAAATGCAAGGAAACCCTGATATCCTTTATCAACCGATACTTTACAAGCATAAGCAACAAGATTTCCAGGAACACCTAAATAAACTTTGTTTTTGTTCTTATTGAATTTTGCACTCTCAATGAGGTGCATGAAAATATGGTCTTGCTTGTCCTCAATACTGATAAGTCCTTGAATGATTGTTGAATTATTAGCTGTCGTGAGTTTATAAACTTCTTTAGTCTTGTCCTTTATCTCATTTGTCCAGTCAAATTGCCATTCCGCTTCATGAATTTGTATCAAATCTTTTAAAATAAGTCGAACAATTTCTGTATTAAACACTTCTCCAGTAGATGTGTTTTCAACAGAGTTTGTGAGTTTGTCAATCACAAAGTCAAGCGGCTTATTTCTAGATTTTTTCATTAAACAAAGTTAAGGAAAAAATGGTCTGTTTTGACTTTTGTCATTTTCAAAAATCATTTAATTAAATGGAAAATGTTCAATGTTTTCTATGTCACCAAAGTCTTTCCTATAACTCGCTAAAAATAACTCAGTGAAATTTATCGGTGGCCAATTAAAAGCTATAGCAGAGGACTTATTTAGTTTAGCAGATTTTAGGTATAATCTCTAAATTTACGTATGATTCAAAATATATTAATGGTGAAATAAAAATATTATATCCAGGAGTAAAAGGAATGGCAAATGGTAAAAATATTAATTTAATTGACAAACCGTTATTTGAAGAATTGGGGGAAGAAGTAGATGGATTCACCTATAAAATGATTTTTACAATATGAGCAAAATTCTTATTTTAGAAGATAGACCATCAAGACAGAGATTATTTTTACCCAACTGTGAAAAAGATATAGATACGTTACTTTAAATATCTGATTTTGAGGAAATTGTCCTTGTAGGAAACTATTAGGTTCAGAAAAGCTTTGTAAATTCATCTATTTCAATTTTTTTAAGTTGGCATTATTAACCAAAGAAGTCATTTGAGTAATTGCAATTTAGTTCAACTGGATGAGGCGTTCCGATGGCCCCAGACCTTGACGAACAAGCACGGCATTGATACTTTCCAAGTTGGAGAGTACTACAAATTGTTCCAGGGTGGAATCATCGCGCATATTTCCTTTGACATCAGGATTTTCTGCTCTCCAATCTGCAGCGGTCTTTCCAAAAAGAGCCATGTTCAATAAATCCGCTTCGGAGGCAAAGACAAGAGAAATTTGTTTTGGGGTGAGTTTTCCAGGAATCAGTCGTTCCTTGATGGCATCCGTATGTATCGTATAATTCACCTTAGCAAGGATTCGTTGCAGGTTCAAGTCGAGCTTTTGTCGGTTGTTTTCGTCTTCTTTCAGACGTTGGAATTCTTTGATGATTTAGAGTTTGAACTCAATAGATATCCATGATGCAAACTCGAAAGCAATGTCTTTATGGGCAAATGTTCCGCCGTAACGACCAGACTTGGATACAACTCCAGTGGCATTGGTAGTTTCAATCCATTTTTTCGGAGTTAAAACAAAACTGTTTAGACCTGCCTGCTTTCTAAACCCCTCGAATTCGAGGGGTTTAAAATTTGGATTGTATAGTTGCTCCCAAAACCCAAGCAATTCTATAGTATTACGATTTCGTAGCCAATTTTGGATGATGGTATCCGTATTGGCAGCATCTTTATACCGAGCTATATCTGTTAGTGAGATAAAATCTTCTGAGTCACCTCTTAAAATGGTAATTTCAGTTCCTTTTACTTCAATTTTTTTATTCTTTGTCATACTTCACATTTTTTAACTGTATCAAATTCAGGATGATTAAACATTAATTTACAATGTAATGATTGAATATTTTCGTAGGGGCGAATTGCATTCGCCCTTTTTTTCGTAGAATCTCCGTTTCCATCATCGGGCGAATCCCCTGTTATATAATCGTAGATTACCCGTTTCCACCATCGGTCAAATAACATTAAACTCCACCCCCCACTCTTCCCTCTCTTTCTCTCAAATCGTCTTATTCCTAATGATTGGTTTTGCCCAAAAACTGATGAATAACAAATACCCAAAGGCTAAAAATATGAGAAGCATTCCTTCTCTTAATCCAATTGAGTCCTTTAATATGCCTATCAACAATGAAAAAAGGGCCCCACCTGCAATGGCGGAACATAAAATGCCGGTAAAACTGCCATGATTTTCTGTTACACTATTTAAAGCCAGTGAAATAATGATTGAATACATGACTGATAAGCAAAATCCTAAAGCTGGAAATCCCCAAAGGGCCATATTTACATTTCCCCATAAGGTCAATGCTAAAATAAGGATTCCTGCAACAGTGAAAATTCTTAATACCAGCTTACTATCCATTATTTTAAGTAATAATAAACCTAAAGCGCATCCTATGGTCATGAAACCCCAGAATTTTCCGACCGTAGCAGCTCCCTCTATAGACGGATTTAAACCATGATAGGTTCTCAGGAATTCTGAAATCCAGTTAGCAATTCCTTGTTCAACCCCTACATAACAAAACATAGCTATGGTGTAAATCCAGATAAGTCGTGATTTAAATAACGAAATAAAAACGGCCTTCTCCCCCATTTTCTCATCCTCCTTCCTTTCTACCGGAGGAAATGAAATGAAAAATATGCCCAATACCATAACTAAACTAATGACCGAGAAAACCCAATAAAGCGATACCCATGAAAATGAATCCTGGGTCAAGTTGGACAATAAGCTAAAAAACCAGGAGGTTTGGCTGCCTGATACTTCAAGATGTTGAACCAAATAAATGTAAAAATATGGACTTAAAAAAGAAGCGACGCCAAATAATAATTGGGCCATCACAGAATAAAATGCAAAATTAGATTCCCCACCGGTTATTCTTAATAATGGATTTATAACCACTTGTAACATGGCCATAGAAGATCCTATCAGAAAAAGGGATATTAAAAATACATTATAAAAAGGAAAAAGAGCAAATAAGAAAGAGCCCCAAAAAGAAAGGATCCAGGCACCCAGCATACACCATTTATCCCCATATTTTTCAATCAATATTCCCGATGGTATAGACATGATACCATAAGCTATGAAAAATGAAAAGGGTAAAAGTCCTGTGGTAAAACCATTTAACTCAAAATTATCCGTCACCGCAGGTATGATGGATCCTAAAATATTGGTGATGAAAGAAATAATAAAAAATATAAGAAATACCACATAAATCAGGTAATGATATTTTTTCATAATCAATTTTCATTTAAAGTTAAGGCAGCAGCTCCCAGAATGGCTATTTCTGGTAAATTAGAGACTTTAATCTCTAAGTTTGAGATCGTTTTAGGATAAGGAAAATCAAGCAAAGCTTTTCTCATTTCTTTTTCAAAAAATGAATAAGCAGCTGATAAAGAGCCCCCAAAAATAATTACTTCAGGATCAATGGCGAGCAATAAAATTTTCAAATATTGACCTAAATGATGACCATATTCTTCATACATTTTTAGCGCCTTTTCATCTCCGTTTTTAGCTTGCTCAAAAACAGCTAAACCGTCCGTTTGCTTGTATAGATTAAAGAACTGTCCAGAACAGTAATACTCAATATATTTATCTAAATAAGGAATCATTCCAAATTCCCCGGCGCCCGTATTATTGCCAGAATATAGTTTAGAATTCAAAATAAGACCGGTACCCACGCCCGAGCCTAAGGTAACAGCAGCAATATGATTATAATCTTTACCCAATCCAAAATGTTTTTCACCAACAGCAAAGCAATTAGCATCATTATTGATGTAAATTGGCACAGAAAAGTGTTTTTCAAGGATACTTTTCAACGGAACTTCCTTCCAGGATGGAATATTAATAACATCATAAATCATACCATTTTTAGTATCAACCACGGAGGGCACCCCCAATCCAATGGCCATGGTGTCATAATTAAATAGCTTTTCCATGAGTTGAAGAAGCGTTTTTAATACCTGGTCATAGTCGCCATCTGATGGTGTTTTCTCAGTAAACATCAAACTAACCTTTTCATTTGCAACACGACCAGCTCTCATCTGCGTTGCACCTATATCGACACCCATTACATTTTCCATGGTACTTTTTTTATAAATTCACCCTTAAGATATAGGAATAAAGTTACTTTTTAGCTTTTACTCACTTTTTTAATACGATGAGTGTATAATTCTTTTACTTTTGCCACATAATTGTAAATAATGAGAATTGAAGGAATTGTTTTTGATTTAGACGGAACCTTAGCGGACACAGAACCCTTACATATTGATACCTGGCTGGTCATTTTAAATAACCTGGGATTAAAATTCGATGAATCCTGGATGCACCAATGGATTGGTTTATCTGACAGATTAGTGGCAGAACATGTTTGTGAACACTTTTTGAAAAACCAATCTGTTGAAGGTCTTCAACAATTAAAGCAACAAACCTATAGAAACAGAGCTATAACTGAGGTCAAATTATTTGACCAGGTGGAAGATTATCTTCATGAAATAACTCAATATGTACCCATTGCATTAGCTACAAATAGTTCTCAGGATGATGTTTCCGCTGTGTTTCAGGCCACAAATCTTCAACGACATTTGAAGGTCATTGTGACGGCAAATGACGTGACCAATTTAAAACCTCATCCGGAACCCTACCAGTCCGCATCCTTCAAATTAGGATTGGAACCTTCGCTTTGTTTTGCCCTTGAGGATTCGCCAGCGGGCATTCATTCTGCAAAAAGTGCTGGCTTATTTGCTATTGGCGTGGAAAATTCCCATCCGTCAGAAAAATTAAAAGAGGCAAATCTTATTTTTTCTGATACCCCAAAGGCATTAGCCTATATATTAGATGTTTTAAAATCAAATTGAAGTAAAATGAAAAAGAATATTTTTCCCTTCCTTTTAATTTCCCTCTTATTGACCGCTTGTTTCGGCCCCCAAAATAATGACCACAAAAATCATGTTTACGCAAATGATTTTGAATCCCTTTTTGGTGTGTTTCCCAATGTTTTGAAGGGAAAAAGTCATAGTGGCGATTGTTATTTTCAGGTGTCTGATCAAATCGAATATACCACCGGATTTTCACAATTTTTTGAGAATATATCTCCTAACTCCTTCGCAAAGGTTAAAGCAAGTGCCTTTATATATCTGCCAGAAAAAGATATACAGGCTGAATTACAGATACAAATTTGGGACAAACAAGGGAATATGCTCAATATGAAGTCTTTACCTTTTGAAACACGCGATCTAGGTGTAAGCCAATGGAAAAAAATAAGTCTGGATATGGATTTAATTAAAGATTATGATCCATCCAAACAAATCAGGATATTTATCCATAATCCCTACAGGAAATCGTTTATGTTAGATGATTTTCAAGTGACTTTTCTTCAGTAACCTGAGCGTAAAAAAACAATAACGCTATAGTTAAAAAGTTGGAGACCAAAAACAAGTTATGAATAGGGATAATCATCAGATTATAGAACAAAACGATTTCTAGTTTTAGCAGGCCCAAAAGAAATACCTTGAAATCAATTTTCCAATTCAAATATTTATAAGGAATCAATAAAAGAAGGGGAACTAAAAAGGTCAGAAGCATTTGAATATTGACAATAGACGGAAGATTTTCCTTTGAAAAAAATTTAGCAAGACCAAGTCCATTCTGAATAGTGGGTGAAAGTTTTTGGAAATCCTCCCCTATCACTGCGGTTACGTAATGTTTTGGTAATGCCAAAAAAGTATGAATCTCAAAAATGGCACCAGTGATGACCATTAAAAAAACACCTGTTATAAAAGCAGAGGCTAACATGGTATAAAGCGCTTTTTTATGGTCAAATATCCAGTATGCCAGAAAAATAGCAGGTAAAACGGGTAAAAAACTGTAGCGCGTTAATAATCCTAAGGCCATGGATACTCCAATCAATATAGCATTTCCCTGCCATAAACTGTAGGCAAATAAGACAAAAAACAGCACGACAGGTCCCTCGTCACCCATTGAAAAATCATTAGGTTCCAACTTGAAGATAGATTTAAACAACACAAATACGGGTATCCACACCAACAAACTGTGCCAACCCACGAAATGATATTTTCTTAATAATAAAAAACCTAATAATAGGGCTATAATAAAAGAGAACCAGGTAATCCATCGCAAATCAAAGTCGAACCATACGGCTGGAAGATAAGTCATCCACATGGACGGCAAATAAATGGGTTCCATACCCCCCCAAATTTCTGGAATTATTCTATAAACTCCCGTTTGGTTCATAAACCTTTTGCATAATATTTCCATAATTGGAAGCATATCAGCGATTTTATAATCCACTGGTATTTTAACCATCAAATCTACAGCAATGGGATAATAGAGGTATAATAGATAAGAAAAAGGCAAAATTAGGAGGTATTTCGACCATTTATGACCGAAACCTTTCGGTTTTTCAACGGGTATAAGGTAAACTACACTAAAAAAGAGTCCTGCACTTAAATACAAAAAGGAATTATTATTTAAACCATATCGATAAACACCTTCTGAAAGGCCAATCATTTCAAAATAGGCAAGAATCAACAATAAGGAAAATAAGAAAAAATATTTTAAGTGCTTCATAAACAGATATCTGTACTTTATTGAAATCAAATGAAAACATCAATACTTAGTTATTGCCATACAATCTGTCGAGCAAGCGATATCTGTTTTCAGAAGATAACAACACTGATTTTGAAACAACATCAAGCATCATAATTTCTCCTAAATCATTGGCCGGTTTTAAAGGTTCCCACTGAGGTAAATCAGCACCATTGGGGTTACCTGTTTTAATAAAATTAGCGAAATAGGAAAACATGGTTTTAGAAACCAGATGGTCATCTTCTGTCCAATTCATTTGTTTAACTAACTTTAGATTACCCATACAATATTCAATTTCGCAAGCATGAGGAGCCCCAATAGGTCTTGGTGCATTGGGAGAACTTCCAATAACTGCCGGTGGAATTTTGTTAAATAAATACCTAAAAACAGGTTTTTTACTCATTAACCCATGTAAACTTCCCCATTTCCAGGTACTATAGGAAATAAATCGATCGGAAGCCAGTGCAGTTGATGAAGCTAAAACCTCTTGTGCATTTGTACCCGGATAATTTTTTAAGACCTCTTCATAATCTTTTGGATACAATGCTTTTATTCTATTCAGATAATTAGCAGGCTCCATACTTTGACCTTGCATAACTCCCTGACCAGGTATTTCTGCCGAATTCCACCCTAACAAAAGAGGTATTTGAGCCTGTTCATTTGCTTTTAAAATCTCTAAAGGAGATTTTGGATAAAAATACCCATCGATGACCGTAGGAAAAGAATATTTTTTTGGCTCAATAAATAATTCGAAGATATCTCTGGTACTTAGTTTTCTAAGATCACTTAATGAAGGATAGCCAACGGAAGTAGCCAAATCCAATCCCTTTTTTTCTGCCTCGGCTAAAGGTATGGGAGAAAGGGTTGGGAAAATACCCGCACCACTTTCACCGATGGCCCCAGCTATTAAGGAAGACGAAAGTGGAGAGGTCATTTGCGCACTAACAGAAACAGACCCAGCTGATTCCCCGGCAATGGTCACCTTTGCAGGATCTCCACCAAAGGATTCAATATTTTTTTGAACCCATTTTAAGGCGTGATGCTGATCTAATAAACCGTAATTTCCTGAGCCACCATAACCACTTTCCTTACTTAATTCTGGATGGGATAAAAATCCAAAAACAGATAATCTATAATTTGCTGAAACAACAACGATACCTTGTTTTGCCATTTCGGCGCCGTCATATCTTGGTTCCGATGCATCTCCAGCTATAAAACCACCCCCATAAAAATAAACTAATACAGGTAATCCTTTCGTATCTCTATTGGCGGGAGTCCAGACATTCAGATAAAGACAATCTTCACTCATACCGGCTGAACGGGAATACATATCACCAAAAACCTCCGCTTGAACAGGTCTTGGACCAAACTGCTTGGTTATTTTAACCCCTGTCCAACTATTTAGGGCCTGAGGTGCCTTCCATCTTAAATCACCAATGGGAGCCTGTGCAAAAGGGACACCCAGGTAGGTCTGCAATCCCGTTCTATTATCATAATTTCCCTCTATCATTCCAGATTCAATTTTCACTTGAACAGGGAAATTTGGATCGCTTTGTGCTTGCATATAAAAACTACTAAATGTGAATAATAACATCAGAAAATTATGGGATTTCATCTCTTTCTTTTTGCGTGAAAATGTTTTTAACCTTTACAAATAGAAATATAAGACCAAAATTTCATAAATTAGATTAATTAATCATTGAAAATCATGAAAGCTATCCTAATGTTTCAAAAAACGGGACTAATTTACTTAACCTTCTCTCTTATGATTTGGTTTTTTACCTCCTGTCAAACAAATAGTTCCAGTGTTGATCTTGGAATTACCTGGAAGTTAGAAAAAAACTATAAGAAGGAAGGAATGGATAGGCATATCGTTCTATTTACCTTGGAAAATAAAGGTGCGAAGGATATAACGGGTAACCAATGGGCATTATATTGGAATCAAGCGCCAAGAAGTATCCTATATAAAGATTCTTTGAAACCAGTGGATATCAGGTGGATTAATGGTGATTTTTACGAAATGAAACCTCTGCCGGGCTTTAAGCTTGAAAAAGGTAAAAAAATGGATATTGCCATTGAATTTGATGGCTTTGCGATTAAGGAAACCGACGCTCCCATGGGTTTATATATCGTGGACGAACAATCAAAAACCAAGGTAATAACATCGGTTACTATTGAACCCTTTTTATCTGGCAATCAAATAAAGAGAGGTGATAATGATGCTGAACCTGTCCCTTCAACCGCCTATTTATATACAGAAGGTGAAAAATTAAGCAGTGTGTCCCCGAAAGATAAACTACCTCTCATACCATTGCCTGTAAAAATCCAATCTACGAAAGATAGTTTTTCAATTAAACCCAATTTGTCTGTCTTTTATTCATCAAAATTCCAAAAGGAATATGACTATTTAAAGAAAGTATGGCCAGGTAAACTAACTAAAGTGAGTAATGCCTCAGAAGCAAACATACTATTACAAGATGATGCATCAATAGCTGGAAATGAGGCATATAAACTTAATATAAGCAAAGATAAAATTCTTATTTCCGCGTCGAAAAATGCAGGGCTTTTTTACGGTATTACCAGTTTATTAGCCTTGACAGATGAGGAAAATAACAAAATTGGGGGCTATGAACTGGAAGATAAACCTGCCTATCCTTACCGCGGAATACACATCGATGTTGCCAGAAATTTCCAATCTAAAGAAACCCTATTCAGATTGTTGGATCAAATGGCAAACTATAAATTAAACAAATTACTTTTATACTTAACGGAAGATGAAGGCTGGAGAATTGAAATTAAGGCATTTCCAGAACTAACCAAAGTGGGTGCCAGGAGAGGTCATCCATTCAATAAAACAGATTATTTGCAGCCTGCTTATGGTTCAGGACCTTCCCCGGACGATAAAAATTCCTTTGGAAATGGGCATTATTCGCAAGACGATTTCAAGGAAATTCTCCTTTATGCCGCCGAAAGACATATAGAAATTATACCCGAAGTGAATTTTCCGGGTCATGCGAGAGCAGCCATTATGGCCATGGAAAACAGGTATGAAAGATTTATGAAACAGGGAAATCAAAAGGAAGCCGAAAAATATCGACTCATTGACCCTGCAGACGTATCGAAATACCGATCTGCTCAATATTATACTGACAATATTGTGTGCGCCTGTCGTCCATCCGTTATCGCATTTTATGAGGTTGTTTTAGATGAATTTGTGCGTATGTATAAAGAGGCAGGTATTCCGCTTCATACCTTTCACTCAGGGGGTGATGAGGTTCCAGCGGACGCCTGGAAAGGATCGCCGATGTGCAAAAAGTACATGTCGGAAAATCCTGGCATCATGAATACCAGAAATCTTCAGGCAGATTTATTTTCAAGATTATTACCTCTTTTTGAAAAAAGAAATATTGAAGTGGGGGGCTGGGAAGAAATTGTTATGTTTTATAATCAGGAAAATAAACACACCATAAATACCTCTTTTGCTCAAAAAAAGGTCATTCCCTACATTTGGAATAATTTATGGGGGCAACAGGATTTAGGATATAAAGTAGCCAATGCAGGCTACAAAATAGTTCTTTGCCCTGTTACCAATACTTATTTCGATTTAGCCTATTCAAATGACCCAAGGGAACCTGGTTTATATTGGGCTGGCTTCGTTAATGAAAGAGATGCTTTTGCTATGTTACCCGAAAATCTTTTCTATTCCACCCGTCATGATGATATGGGAAATACGTTTGATGTTGAAAACGATTTCAACGGAATGGTTCGATTAAGTGAAGTGGGTAAATCTAATATTTTAGGTGTTCAGGGGCAACTTTGGAGCGAAACGATTAAAGGGGTAAAAATGCTTGAAACTTATTATATGCCAAAGCTTTTGGGATTAGCCCACAGAGCCTGGGTCGGTATGCCTGCATGGAGTAATTTGAAAAATGAGTCGGAAAGAGATGAGAAATTATCGGCCGATTTTAATCAGTTTATTCATAGAGTAACTGAAAAGGAATTCAAAAGAATGGACAAAGGTAAACAACCCGTCAACTACAGAATACCTGCTCCGGGGATTTTACAAAAGGGAGATTCCCTGTTTTTGAACAGTGTTTATCCGGGCATGGATATTCGCTATACCCTGGATGGTTCAGAACCTAAAGCAAACTCAGAAAAATATACCGGACCAATAAAAACAAAATCAAGAAAAATAAGAGCTAAGGTTTTCAATTCTGTTGGACGAAGTGGTTTTGAAAGCGAATACCTGTTAAAATCAAAAAACTATGATGAATACTGACAAACAAAGATACCTTGCGGTAGATGTCATGCGGGGTATCACTCTTATTGCTATGATCATTGTAAATGATCCTGGTTCGTGGGAACATGTTTTTCCTCCGCTCCTTCATGCGGAATGGAATGGTTTGACTCCTACTGATTATGTATATCCCTTTTTTCTTTTTATTGTTGGGGTTTCCATAGCGCTGGCTTATCAACCTAAGTTAGATAATGGAGAGGCAAAAAAAGGGATGGTATCGAAAATTTTTATTCGTGCCCTTAAAATATTTGCGCTGGGTATTTTCTTATGGTTATTTCCTTCCTTTGATTTTACTGACATTAGATGGGCCGGTGTTTTACAACGTATTGCCCTCGTCTTTCTAGGAAGTGCCCTAATATTCCTTTATACAGACCATAAATTTCATCTACGATTTGCCGCTGTGGTGCTGGTTGGTTATTGGATCCTTATGGCGTATGTTCCCGTTCCAGGGATAGGATTTCCAGATTTAGGTGGACCGGAAAAAAACTGGGCACATTATATTGACAAGATGTTACTGCCAGGTAGAATGTGGCAAAAAACATGGGATCCTGAAGGCATATTAAGTACCCTTCCCGCCATAGTCACTGGTGTTTTTGGTCTTATTGCCGGACATATCATTCTTCATCAACGGGAAATTAAGCAAAAACTCCTTTCTTTGTTTTATATGGGTTTTGTTCTCATCGCTCTGGGAGATTTATGGCAATGGTTTTTCCCCATCAATAAAAATATCTGGAGCAGTTCATACACCTGTTTAATGGGAGGATTTGCTACGCTTTTTCTGGCGTCGTTAATCTATCTTATAGATTTAAAAGGAAATACAAAATGGATTTTTCCAACGAGAGTTTTTGGAACGAATGCCATCACAGCTTACGTTCTTTCCGGCGTACTAACTGTTATTTTTTATAATGATGCCCTCATTACCAATGGTTTGAATGGTCAATTTATGGCTTTAGCCTCTTCCGTTGGTATAGCACTTCAATTATCCTCCTTTTTATATGCCCTTATTTATGTAGGAATTATCTATGTACCCCTATATTTCCTATTTAAAAATAAAATTTTCATTAAATTGTAACAAAAATGTTCGAATACCAGGAAAAAGCGATTCAACAGTTAAACGATATTGTTTTAAATCAAGAAAATGCCATTATGCAGGCTGCTGAATATTTAGCAGCCTGTATAATTAACGACCATATTATTCACACTTTTGGCACCGGTCATTCCCACATGATTGGTCTGGAACTCTTTGTCAGAGCAGGAGGTTTAGCCAACGTAAATGCCATGTTAGACAGTATGGTGCTCACCTCCGAAGGATCAAGAAGGAGTGCAGAAATAGAAAGAATTTCAGGTTTATCAAAAATCATTTATGATCAGCATAACATCTCACAAAATGATATAATGATCATCATTTCCAATTCTGGACGCAATGCCATGCCTGTAGAGATGGCTATGATAGCTAAAGAAATGGGTATTAGAACCATTGCCATCACCTCATTAGAACAATCAAAACAATACCCTTCAAGGCATCCGTCAGGAAAAAAATTATACGAAATAGCAGATTTAGTATTAGATAACCGGGTTCCTTCCGGAGATGGATTATTAAAAATAGGTGGAAACCTTACGGGAGCAGCCTCTACCCTATCTGGTGTTTTTCTGATTAATCTGGTAGCTACCGAAGCAATGAAGATAGCCGATGCAAAAGGGATAAAACTACCTATTTACCATAGTCAAAATATTGATGGATTCTCCAATGACACTTTATATGAAAAATATACAGGCCGCATAAAACTTCTGTAATCAACCTTTTGATGCTGCTTTATTTTTCACGGCAAACTGAAATAATATTTGCGCGGTAATGGAAAATATAAAGGCAGTTAAGATGATCAAATAAGCGACCGGTTTTTCTGTATGTAAAGAATACCTGAGCAATATGGTGGTAATAATAAAGCAAGCGTTTCTAAATAATAGCTCAAAGGATGCCTTGTATAATAAAGAGAATATGAGTAAAAATACATCAGCAAATATCATGACATTGAAAAAGTCGGCGTAGAAAAAAGTATCGGGATGTGGTGTTTTTACCCCCGCGCTCAAAAGTTTGAAAATATCTGTAAACCAATGACCTATGCTAAAGAAACTCATTCCAAGTAACAAAATCATCATGGTAAAGGCAACCATTTTTTTAACTTGAATGAATCTTTCTTTTTCAAAAGATGTTTCAGTAGTTGAGTTACTGTGATAAAAAAAGTAATAACTAATCGTTAACCCAAACATAGTCAAAGCTGCACCAAGATCTAAACCAATTTTTAAAAATAAAGGATTGTTATATTCAATTTGAGCAAAAGGATCAACATCGGCAATGTCATGAAAAAAACTTCTCAACGTTATTAGTGATATAATTTCAAACTGCTTTCCAACAAAGGCAGAGGTCGAGTTTGGTATAATAATAACCAGTAAAAAGACTTCGTAAAATAGTAAAATACTGAACGGAGTATAAATTGCAGCTATGTAACTCTCCGTTTTACCAGAGGACAGATAGCTAAGTTGCTCCACATTGTTTATGGTAAAAATATATAATAAATGAAATATAAAGCCCAGAATAGCAAAATACAAAGTAATTTTTTCAACTCTCCTTTCAGGATTTAGACGAAAAATACGATCATAAAAATTAGTAAGAAGTGTTAGCATTTTAATTTAATTTTTCATAAACCACGATAAACATCTAATATTTCACCCGTTAACGTTGTAAATCCACGCATAGAACTAATCAACAAACACGAGTGAATAGGATAAATATAAACAATTTGCCCCACTTTATATTTTAATAATTCACTTTCATTTATTTTTATTTTGCCATGTTCTTGAGACAATGAATAAACGAATGCATTTTCTATGGGTTCCCCCCATCCCTCCTCTGTTTTTTCGGCAAGCAATCCATAAATCACCCCTTTGTCTTGCCATTTCAACGAATCTTTTGACAAATGTACAGAGCCCCCATAAATGATAATTTCACCTCTTTCATTGTGTATTGACACAACAGGACAAGCGAGAACCACTGCAATTTGATTAAAATCACAAGAACCTATTTGAACCTGGGTAACGTCATAACACACAAAATTTCCCGGTCTTAATTCATCCACTCCATCAAAATCATCAGCTATGGAAGTAGTGGGAGTATCTCCATAGGAAATAATAAGATTTGGATAATCAGCGATATACCTGCTTTTAACTTGTAAAAAGCGATTTTTATTGATATGATGTAAACTTAGAACCTCCTCCTTTCCTAAACAATCATAAGAATGTCCACTATGGGTAATAAATCCTTCAAATGATAGGCAATCTGCGTTTTTAATTACCTCTAAAATATTATCAATAACCTGATAGTCATTAAAATAAACACCTGTTCTATGATAACCCGTATCAATTTCCACATAAATAGTGAGAGGGAATTTGACCACATCGGCAAGGAGGGAAATGGTTTCCAAAGACTCAACCAAAAGATTCAAATGAATGCGTTGGGCAAGATGATTAATGAGCTCATCCTCCAAAATATTAGTGGGAAAGGCTACTAAAATATCGTTCCATTCTTTTGAAAAATATTCTGCCATAGAAAGGGAAGACACGGCAATTTTTGAAACACCTACCTCTTTAAACCATTTTCCAACCGCTAATGATTGGTGTGTTTTAAAATGCGGTCTAAATGACATTTTTTTCTCGGCACATAATGAGGCCATGCGCTGGATATTCGCTCTGCATTTTTCCTCATCAATAAGTAGCACTGGTTTATTAATATTCATCGATCCAAATTTACCTCTAAAAATGATGCTGCCTTAGCAAAATACTTTATTATATTTACTAAAACGATTAACCCTATGAAAAACTTTATTCTTTGTTTGTTTTATTTGACAAACCTAAGCTTTTGCGTATTAAAAGCGCAGGATATACCCTTACCTGAGCACCCCCGCCCCGATTTTGAGAGAACGGATTGGGTAAATCTGAACGGTTCCTGGAAATTTGGATTTGATTCCCTCGATACAGGCATCAAAGACCAGTGGTTCTCAAATACAAAATATTTTCCACTAACCATAAAAGTGCCTTTCCCATGGGGTTCGCCCTTGTCCGGCGTTCCTGACAAAGCAGATATTGGTTGGTATCAAAAAAACATTACGGTAAAGCCTGATTGGAAAGACAAAAGGATTTTTATAACCGTTGGTGCCTCGGACTGGGAATCAAGTATTTGGATTGATAATCAACTTGTTGGAACGCATCAAGGAGGATATACCCCTTTTAGTTTCGAACTTACAAAATATATTCAACCAGGAAAAGAACATAGCATTACGATTAGAGTCGATGATAAAAGACGTTTATTTACCCTATATGGAAAACAAGGTTATGGAAATGCACGCGGTATCTGGCAAACTATTTACCTCGATGCTCGCGGAAAAGATTATATCGACGCATTCAAATTTATACCTGATATTGATGTAAATAAAGTCAAAGTGGAAGTGGATCTTTCCGAGGTTTCCACAGTAGAAAGAAAAGTCAATGTTGATATTCAAACGCCAAATGGAGCTATTAATGGAGTACTTTCTGTAAAACCAGGTTTTGCAAAAGGCACTCTTGACATAAATATACCTAATCCACGATTATGGGATTTAGAGGATCCTTATCTTTATATGGTGAATCTTTCTCACGCCGGGGACAAGGTGAACACCTATTTTGGAATGAGAAAAATAAGCGTAACTAACTTACCAGGAACAAATTACCCTTATATTTCTTTAAACAATAAACCTGTTTACCTTCAATTAACTTTAGACCAATCTTATCATCCTGACGGATTTTATACTTTCCCATCGGACGAATTCATGAAAAATGAAATTCAGATGACCAAGGATTTAGGTCTCAATGGACTTCGTACACATATAAAGATTGATGTTCCCAGAAAACTGTATTGGGCTGATAAACTGGGTCTGCTTGTGATGGCTGATTTACCAAATTCCTGGGGAGAACCCGATGCTGCCATGCAGAAAGAGTCTGAATATACCTTACGAAAAATGATTCAACGAGATTTCAATCACCCAGCTATATTCAGTTGGATTGTGTTTAATGAAACCTGGGGGTTACAAACAAAAGTTCTTCAAAGTGAAACCAATAAAACAAGAAGTGTTTATTTGCCGACAACCCAAAATTGGGTAGCGTCCATGTATTATTTAGCAAAATCAGTGGATCCCACCCGTCTGGTTGAGGATAATTCCATTTGCTGTGGTGCTGGGCATACAGAAACCGATATTAATTCATGGCATGAATACATGGCAGGTTGGGAATGGGAAGCCAGACTTGCTTCCATTGATAAAGAAACCTATCCTGGTAGTAGCCATCATTTTGAAAAAGGATTTTCTCAGCTTTCACAACCCAATATTAATTCAGAATGTGGCAATGTTTGGGGGTATGACGGTAGTACTGGCGATGTAGATTGGAGTTGGGACTACCACCGAATGATCAATACCTTTAGAAAATATCCTAAAGTAGCTGGCTGGCTTTATACTGAACATCACGATGTAATTAACGAATGGAATGGATATTGGCGCTTTGATAGAAGCCCTAAATACAGTGGATTATCTGATCTGGCAAAAGGCATGACTGATAAAGATTTTCATTCCCCCATTTATCTGTCATCTGGAAATGATATTAGTGCCACAGTAAAGCCCGGCGAAATAATAAAAATCCCTCTGTTTATCTCCGACATGGCAGGTAAATCAATAAAGGATAATTATTTGATTTTAGAAACCATTATTTATGGTATGGATAATGCTGGAAATGAAATTATTTTAGAAAAAAGGAACAGGAAAATAGAGCATTTTCCTTTTATCAATAGTTCATTATCACCCGAAATTATACAGGCAATGCCTTATGGAGGTATGATGCGCGTACATTGGACGTTAAAGGATGTTGACAGAAAAATTCATCACAATAATTTCTTTTCAATTGTCATTCCTTCCGATGTAAATCCTGAAAAACTTGTTATTCATAGTGTTCAACCATCTGATTATACTAATGCTGAATGGTCCGTTAAAAAATGGCATGTGTTAGACAGCTTAAAAGTGAATGGGACTGGAAAGGGATTTTTTGAATATCAAATTCCAATCAAAGGATTGAATCTTACGAATATAAATAAGGCTTCCTTTTTAGTCGAATTATCGTCTAAACCACTATTAGACAAGGACAAAGACAAGGTAGTCATGGGCGATCAAAATTATATGCTGGGTGCGAGAGTTTCTCCACACCTTAATCCAAACGCCTATCCAATGACTGACAATTACAAGAATCCCAGTAATATTGAGATTTATATAGATGGTGTAAAAACTTTATCAAAAAAATTAGAAGATGACCCTGCCGACCATAGAGGCGTTTTGTCCTGGCACAACCAATTGAAAGATAAAAAACTAAGGGAAGCGGGAACGTATGGAGAAAAAATTGAAGTGCCTCTTTCAAAAAGTATATTGAAAAAGGCACTTCAAAAAGGATTTATAAATATTAAAATAGCTGCTGATCAGGGTGTTGCCGTTTACAGCAGTCAATTTGGAAGGTATCCTATAAATCCTTCTATTTGTACCTGGTATAATTAATATTTACTGCAATTGAGCCTCGAAGTGGTTGGCTAATTTAATAAAGCCATCTTCTTCGAGGACAAATTGATTGATTTTCTCTGTTGCTTGTTGGATGGTCGTGGCTACATCCTGATAGTCGTCACCCAGTTTTGACATAATATCTTCTTCGCTCATACCATTTGAAGTACCCAGCTGCATGAGGTATTCCGTGATAAGACCTTTGTCTTTTATATTGCCTAAATCTGATATTAATGCTCCAAGCGCGTAAAAACCTCCTTGTTGGAAGGTTAAAATATTCTTTTCATCATCATTGATAATCAAGGTATTGTATCTTGATTCAATATTACTTTGAGTAATAAAATGCTGGAAAGGATCCGTTTCAGGATTATTGCTAAGAATAACCTTACCTCTTAAAGCAGACGCATAAATACTCAACCATCTGATATCTCTGCGGAACTCGTGAATTCCATCCTCAATATGGGTGAGATCTATTTTCTTTTCCCTAATATCTTCGTCAATATCCATGCAGATATTTTTAAACAGCTGAAGAACCTGCTTTTTTTCTCTCTTTGACGATGGAAAAGAGATTTCTTTTAAAGCACTTTTTAAGTATTCAAATCCAAAATCATCAAACTGAATCACATTTTTACCTCTGGTAATCCAACCTAATTGAAGCAGGCATTCCTCTAAAGTACCCAAAGCAAAACCATACTGGATTAAAATCTGGTTTCTGACCTCATCAGGAAATTGCCATTTTTCATTACCCTTAAGAATAGATGCTGCAAAATCAAACTGCCCAATCATATCCTCAACTGTTTTTGAGATAGAAAGTATGGCAGAAATAGCCCTTATGTTCTTTTTCTTTTTTCTATCTAATAGTCTTGCTAAAGCTTGAATTTTAAACAAAGGTGTGCGACAATCGTGAAGATGAACATAAAAACCGAACGGTTGTGTAGGATTGTCTTTATATGCCTGTAATGCCGCATCTAAATTATTTGATAAAAGATCCATAAAGAATTGGATTCTTTTTTTTCCAAAATTTTCTGCCATAGTGTTATTTTAAAGTGTAATTTAGATAAAATAAGTTAAATCAACAACCTTTGAATATGAACATGAGAAATTTTAATGTCTTTTGCCTTTTGCTGCTCACCCTGCCATCTGTCCTATTTGGAAAGAATAATCCTGAAAAGAATAGGCCTAATATTGTATTTATCATGTCTGATGACCATGCTTATCAGGCTATCAGTGCCTACAGTGACAAATTAATAAAGACCCCAAATATTGACAGAATAGCCAAAAACGGAATTAAATTCACTCAAGCCTGTGTAACCAATTCAATTTGCGCACCGTCGCGAGCCACTATTTTAACAGGAAAACATTCCCACCTTAATAGCAAGACCGACAATTATTTTCCCTTTGATACCACCATTCTTACCTTCCCACAGCTTTTTCAAGAGTCTGGTTATCAAACAGCTATGTTTGGTAAATTACATTTTGGTAATAATCCAAAAGGATTTGATCAATTCAAAATTTTACCCGGCCAGGGAAATTATTACAATCCCAATTTTATTACCAAAAATGAGGGTAATATTCAAGTAAATGGCTACGTGACTGATATAATCACAGATATGACGCTCGATTGGTTAGAAAAGGAAAGAAATCCTGAAAAACCATTTCTTTTAATGTACCTGCATAAAGCACCTCATCGCGAATGGTTGCCCGCCGAAAGGCACCTTAAATCCTTTGCAGGCAAAGTTTTCCCGGAACCTTCTACCCTTTTTGATAACTATGAAGGCAGAACGTCCGCTGCCAAAGCGGCAGAAATGAATTTACTTACTCACATGAATTGGGCAGGTGATTCAAAAATATATCCTGAAATGATGGATAAACTGGGTATCAAGTCAACTACCGATGGCGATAAAGAGGGTTTTACTAAGGAATATCGCCGCATGAACGCTTTACAAAAAGCTAATTGGGACGGAGTTTATCAAATAGTTAATGAACAATTTGAAAAGAAATTTAAAGCGGGTATGACGGAAAAGGAGTTAATGCAATGGAGATTTCAACGATATATGCAGGATTATTTAGGTACTATCGCTTCCGTCGATGAAAATGTAGGCCGTGTGTTAGATTATCTTGAAGCTAATAATTTGACAGAAAATACCTTAATCGTTTATACCTCTGACCAAGGATTTTACCTGGGTGAACATGGTTGGTATGATAAAAGATTTGTATATGACGAATCTTTTAAAACGCCCTTGTTAATGCAGTGGAAAGG
>Ga0247843_1004300_pt1 | contig 21536 bp, 16 predicted proteins | sample LaCruzMarch2017__FD_192420 | JGI IMG/M metagenome (GOLD analysis project Ga0247843, IMG submission 192420) | Freshwater microbial communities from meromictic Lake La Cruz, Castile-La Mancha, Spain - LaCruzMarch2017_8m | ecosystem: Environmental > Aquatic > Freshwater > Lake | place: Spain...
GATAAAAAAGTATTATTCATCCACACAGGAGGCACACAAAAACTAGACTAATTACTTAATTTTTGTTTTGCGCTTGCGGTAAATGTGCATGGACTTGAAATAAAATTCAACTGCACCAATACCACTTGTGGCACTGTTTAATCTCGAAACATTAGCTTCAAAAGCAAGTCCGATTTTAAAGTTTTTAATCTTGTAATTTACTGTTGCAACAACCGCGTCATTCCAACGGTAAAATGCAGCGTAACTGAATGATGTAGACTTATTTATATTTGTAATGTTGGAACCAGTTTCTAATAAGTGTTCACAACCTACACCCATAATAAAATTGTTGCTTGGGCCATTTCTAAAATACATTACTTGTGGCTGTATTCTTATGTCTTTTCTGCGTGTAACTAAGTCTGCACCTGCATTAACAACAAGTTGACCATACAACTTATCGGCTTTGTTGGTAAAGTTTATTTTTTGCCTCGATAAATGATTTAATGCTATTCCACCGTAAAGTTTAGACTTATTTCGTTGCGTATTTTGAAAATGTAATCCCGAATTCACGTTTAATGCTCCGTATGAACTTCTTGATATATTTGAGTTAATGAAAATCGGGTCACCTACTAAACCATTAAATCCATTGCCATTCCAATCGCTTTCCCAATTTTGTGAACTTGGATCATAGGATTGTAAATAGACGCCTGGTGCAACACCCAAAGATACTTTGTTGTAATCGTTGATTTGAATCGAATAATTAATTGGAATGGTTATCGCATTCGTCATTAATTTATTGTCGCCACTTTGATCGTTGATTACATTAAGTCCAATACCAAAATTATTCTTACTGTAGGCACCGTCCGAAATTTTAAATCCCATCGATAGGGTGTTGGTTCGCATCATCATACCATCCATGGTAAGGTATTGTAATCGACAATTGGTAAAAAACGAATAGTCTTCAGCGCCAGATGCCATAGCACCAGGATTAAATAGAGCAGGGGATTGCATCCAAACACTTGAATTATATGCTTGCTGCGCCCTAGCTGATACGGTTAAAATAATAATGGTGATTAGCGTAATAATTTTTTTCATGATACTATCTGTAAAGTGTTACATTTCCATTCAGCGTTCCCGAAAGTCCATTTATCAAAAGGTAATCTAACTTGTAGACAAAAACCGATGGATTCATCGGTTTACCTTTAAAGTTTCCATCCCAACCTTCGTGTGGATTGGTAGTTCGAAATACGAGCTGACCAAAACGATTGTAAATTTCAAAATTCATTTCTACGATTGCTCCTCCTTCAATGAAACCATTGGCGTAGTTGTTTTCAGCATCCACGTTGGTGAGTACTTTTAGTTCATCATTATCTCCGTCATCATTTGGCGAAAAAGCGTTGGGAACAACAATTTTTACAGAATCCCTAAACAATACATCAATAAATACAGTGTCAGAAGCAACACATCCCTCTGGAGAAGTGTTGGTGATTATGTAAAATGTAGCATAAAACGGGGAAGCAACAATGGTGTCGCAAACTGGATTAACACAAGAATAGTTGGACGGAGACCATGTAATTGAGTCGCCAACAACGTATCCACTTGCTGCAATAACAGCAGATCCAAACATCGAAATTAGTGTGTCGGGAATGGCCGTACCACCCAAACTGTCTAACACAGTCGCCGAGATAGAAGGTACTGTTCCTACCGTCATTGATTGACTAGAAGAACTTGTAAGTCCTGCTGCATCAGTAACAGTTAATGTAATGGTAAATGTGCCAGCACTTGGATAACAAACTGGCCCAGGATTAGCGCCGCTGTAAAAAGAGGGAATTGCACCACCAAAAGACCAAGTAGATGCAACAACACCATTTGTTGACGTATTGTCTACCTCAATACAATCCCCAGAACAAATTATGTTGTCGGAAACCGTAAAGCTAGCGGTCGGTTGTGCAAATGCAGAAGCGCAAATGAAGAGTGCAATTAAGAGGTTGAAAAGTTTCATAATTAAGAAGCATTCAGTTTAAGATGACGAAGTTAAAAAAAAGGATTCAATAATTTTAATTTTTAACGAATTTTCAATAAATCAAGTATTTGCCTGGCCTCTTTTACATCGTGGACGCGAATTATATTTGCCCCTTTACTTATTGCAAAGGTGTTCAGTACAGATGTTCCGTTAATTGCTTCTTCAATGGAAATCCCGAGTGTTTTATAAATCATTGATTTTCTTGAAAAACCGCATAGAATTGGGTGTTCAAGTAAATTGAAAATGGCAAGATGCTGGAGTAATTCAAAATTTTGAGCTACGGTCTTGGCAAAACCAAATCCCAAATCTATTATAATGTCATTAACACCTGCTTTTTTAATTCGCACTATTTTTTCGGAAAATTCATGTAATATTTCCAAGGCAACGGAATCATACGTGGCAAGGCCTTGCATTTTTTCGGAATTTCCTCGGGAATGGGTCAGTACATAAGGGGCTTTATACTTCGCTGCAACTTCCCAAATCATGGAGTCGAAATTTCCGCCTTGCACGTCGTTAACTATGGAAGCGCCATTTTGTAATGCTTGTTTTGCAACGCCTGAACGAAAAGTATCCACCGAAACAATTAAGTCGGGAAAGTTAGTATGCACAATTTGAAGTACAGGTAGTAGGCGATCGATTTCTTCTTGCTCTCCCACCTCCACAGCACCAGGTCTTGTTGAGCAAGCGCCTACATCGAGTATATCCATTCCATCGACGATCATGTCTTGAACGCGATTAAAAATTTCCTCCGAATGGGTTATACGACTTTTAGCGTAAAAAGAATCTGGAGTAACATTGAGCACGCCCATAATTTTGGGTTCCGAAAGATCAAATAATTTATTCTGAACTAAGATGGATGTGTTTGAACGAAAATGCTTAATTTCAGCCCCGAAAAATGACATAATTTCAAATGAGTAAAACCATAACTGAGTTTGCAAATATAATCACTATTTGTCGTGCTATTTACATAGCCAAAACAAAAGATTATGGTACTGCTTGGCGCATTCTTAGGCCGACCTCCTTAACTGATCAACTTTTTATAAAAGCTAATCGGATTAAAACAATTCAAGAAACAGGTATTAATCAAGTGGGTGAGTCGGTGGAAGGTGAATTTAAGGCAATCGTTAACTATTGCGTTATTGCGCTTATTCAAATAAAAGAAAGTGAATTGAAGGAAGTTGAACTAGAAACTGAACAGGCTGCCTTTTATTATGACAAATACATGGCGCTTGCGGTGGAACTCATGGAAAGAAAAAATCACGATTATGGCGAAGCATGGCGAGATATGCGAATTAGCTCACTGACTGATTTAATTTTAATGAAAATTTTAAGAATCAAACAAATTGAGGACAACGATGGAAAAACTTCCATAAGTGAAGGGGTTGACGCCAATTACTATGATATGCTTAATTATGCCGTGTTTGCGCTCATTCTTTCAAATGTTAAATAAATGTTAGTTAATTTTTGTGCGGAATCTTAACCTTTAGATTTACATAAAAATTCTAACTATGAGCACTTTTCAAAAAGCCTTACCTTGGACAATTAGAACATCAGTATCTGTTTTGTTCCTTTTATCAGCAGTGGCGAAATTGTATCCGTCACCTTATTTTGCACTTTCTACTTTCGAAGTTAAGCAACTCTACACGATGGGTTTTTCTGAGAATTTGGCGGCTTATTTTTCCCGTACACTAATAGGTATTGAATTTTCGTTGGGGGTTTTATTGCTTCTTCCTTTTTACCTCAAAAAATTAGTAATTCCGACGACTGCACTTATGTTAACTGTTTTTGTTGTGCACTTGTCCATCGAAATCGCTTCGGGTGGAAACACGGGTAATTGTGGTTGTTTTGGAAGTTTGTTGCCTATGACTCCTCTACAGGCGATAATTAAAAATGTTATATCGATTGGTTTACTTGGTGTTTTGTACAAAATTATTAAAGAGAAGGACAAAAAAGCCTTCATGCCCCTATTAAATGTAGTTTTAGCATCTGTTTTACTCGTGTTTATGCTTGGAATGAAACCAAGCAGAAGTAACTCGACAGCAGATAATAAAATTCCTGAGAAAAATAAAGTAGAGACCACTGTTCAAAAAAAGGTTACTGTAGATTCTATTAAACCGATCGCTGAAGTAATTGTAAGGGATACGGTAAAGCCTATTGTTAAGCCTGCACCGAAAAAAAAAAAATCGGGTTATGCTAGCTTGTTCCCAAATATCGATGAGGGAAAAAAAATAGTATGTTTCTTCGCGCCAGACTGCGACCACTGCAGAAGCACAATTAAATTATTAACCGCCTTGAAAAAAGCCGATAAAAATTTTCCGCCAGTGCATATTATATTTATGGACGAAGCGCCTGAAACCATCCCAAGTTTTTTCGATTTTGCAGGAAAAAAATACCCCTATCATGTAATGGATATCATAGAATTTTGGAAACGTTTAGGAAAGGCGGGGAATGTCAGTCGTGATGTGCCGGGTGTCGTTTACCTTTGGAATGGAAACGTTCAGAAGTTTTATTACGGAACAGAGGGAATGAAATTTAGCTCAAAAGACTTCAAAAAGCTTAGGGCTAAAGAATAATAATTTAAAAATTAGCGCTAATTTTAACCATGCGGAAAAAAATTATTGGTGCTAATTGGAAAATGAACCTGCTTTTCGAGGAAACTAAACTTCTTTGTGAGCAAATAGCCGAAGCGAACTTTCAATTGCCTTTCGAATTAATCTTATTTCCGAGCACACTGTATTTGTCGAGTATGATTCCTAAAAATAATTGGTCGCTTGGCGCTCAGGATGTTTATTGTGACGAAAAGGGTGCTTTTACAGGTGCCATATCGCCAGCACAACTTAAATCTATAAATTGCCGCTACGTGTTAATTGGTCATAGCGAAAGAAGAAATTTATTTGATGAGTCAGATGAGCTAATTAACCGAAAGTTGATCGGAGCAATTGAAAACGAATTATTGGTTGTTTTTTGCTGCGGTGAACCAACTGAGATCCGGGAAAAATTGGGACACTTACAATTTATCGAAAATCAGTTAGTCCAAGGTTTGAAGGGGGTTACAGCAATTCAAATGACCAATTGTGTCATTGCTTACGAGCCCATTTGGGCTATCGGAACGGGACACAACGCGTCAAAAGTTGAAATTGAGGAAATGCACGGTTTCATTCGACAAGTAATTTCCAAAATGTATAGTTCTTCCTGCGCTGAGGAGGTGAGAATAATTTATGGCGGTAGTTGCAACCAAGACAATGCGCGTGAAATTTTTTCGTATCAAGATGTCGACGGCGGATTGATTGGCGCTGCTTCACTTAGATTTGATAGCCTGGATAGCATAATTAAATCGCTCTAATGGAATATATTGAATACCAACTTTTTCCTATTCCATTTGAACCTTGGAATGAGATTTTAGTGCTCGAACTTTCACAAATTGGCTTTGAAAGCTTTATGGAAGAAGGGAATCAAGTTAAAGCTTATATTTCTGCTAAGTCGGAGGATATTGAGCTAGTTGATGAGCTTTTAGCAGGGTTTAGTGCGAATATAGAATTGTCCCTAGAGTGGAATCGGAATTGCATTGCGCACCAAAATTGGAATGAAGTATGGGAGTCCAATTTTGAGCCGGTTTATATCGGAGATAGCTTATCCATTGTTGCACCGTTTCATCCGGCCGCTATGCGCCGAAATCATGTGATTGAAATAGAACCTAAAATGTCCTTCGGAACTGGTCATCACCAAACAACATTTCTAATGTGTCAACAGCTGCTTAATCTTGATATGAAAGGATTGCGCGTCTTGGATATGGGAACAGGAACGGGTGTACTGGCTATTCTTGCAGAACAAATGGGCGCTCGCGAGTGTGTCGCAATTGACATAGAGTCGTGGTCTGTTGAAAATACCATTTGGAACGCAAAACAAAATGCTTGTACAAAAATTTTAGCGATTGAGGGCGATGTTTCGGCTATTCCAAATTTGCCATATGATTGTATCGTTGCCAACATAAATAAAAATGTTCTCAAAGATCAATTACCTGTTTATTCGCGACTGTTGAAAGAAGGGGGAGTAATTCTCCTAAGTGGTTTTTTTATCAGTGATGTAACGGAACTAACTGAATTCGCTTTTCCATTGTCTCTTCAAACAATTGGTGTTTTTGAAAAAGAATCTTGGGCGCTAATAAAACTTCAAAAAATTATACCATGCTAAAATGTTTTTTTGCGCTGATTTTTATCGCGAATTGTTATTTTCTTTCTTCTCAAATTTTCACCAAAGAAAAGGACAAATTCATAAAAGAATGCCAACGAACCTTTGTTCAACCAGACCAAGTCTATTTTGTTAAAGGACAACTTTCAAAATTAGTTGAGTCACCCAATTTTACAGATGCTAAGTTTTCTAAAATGGTCGATAGGGCAAATTCTTTTTACACTGCCACATCGGATTTAAGCATAGTATTTCCATTAATTAAAGCTTATTTATTTCAATCTTTTAATAAGTTTCCGGGTGATTTTAATACTGAATGGGCGGATATTTTAGTGGATTATAAAAGTAAGGAGACGGAAGAATTGCTCGCTTTTCTTCAGTTTTCAGCTGAATTATTTGAATTTTACAGCATTAAGTCTGGAGATGGTTTTCGTTGGGTGTTTCGCAACGGCGATTTTACGTGGCAAAGAGAGAAATCATTGAAACTTGTATGCCAAGAAGGAAACTTATCGTGTTATATCGTAGATGAAAATGGAAAGCTGAACGATAGTATCGTGGTAAAAGGTACTTCGGGTACGCTTGATGTTGCTGCAGCAAAATTTGTCGGAAAAGCAGGGTTGCTGACTTGGGAAAAAGTGGGCTTTAAAAGCGATGACACATTTGCTGAATTGAAATCTTACAAGGTTGATCTTTCTAGGACTATTCTTAAAGTAGATACGGTTTCATTAACGACTCCCTATTTCAAAACACCTATTCTAGGTAAATTGGTGGATAAAACCTACACCGAATTGTCTCAAGACGAGAATGCCCCACAATTTAATTCCTTTGAAAAAAGACTTAAAATTAAATCGCTTAGGGAAAATTTGGATTATGATGGAGGGTTTTCTCTTGAAGGTGAAAAATTTATTGGTCGTGGAAACAACCTTAACCCTGCAAAAGTTATTTTCAATTACAACGAAAAACCGCTGTTTGAAATAGCATCATTAAATTTTACAATGGATCCTTCTCAAATTATTTCCCGCGAGGTAAGTGTTAAAATGTTTTATCAAAATGGCGATACACTAATTCATAATAATTGCTTGTTTTATTTTGATGAATCAAAGAAATTAATGACGTTGACAGCAAAAAAAACAGGATCAAATGCCATTCCCTTCGAGGATTTTCACTTTAATGTATTTGTATATGCGCCTATACTTTGTTGGAAAATTAATGGTAATTATCCTTATTTTTCTTTTGAGGTAGGAACCGCTCAGGAACAAAAGTATATGGCTATTGAGTCTTTTGACTATTTCGATGAATTACTTTATGAAAAAGTTAGAGGGGGAAGCAAAATTAATCCAATTGCGATCATCGCAACCTTCGCCCGCAGTAAAAATAAACTCGTTTTGTCAGAAGGCGAATTGGCTAGTGCATTAAATACCTCTATTGAAAATAATAAGTCAAGCATGTTTAGTTTGATGAGCCTTGGTTTCCTAATCTACAATCAAGAGGACAAAACAGTTAAGCTTACACCTAAATTATTTAATTTTTCGGATGCTAAAAATGGAAAGCGTGACTATGATAATTTGTCTTTTAAAGCTGATTTAAGACCAAGAATGCTCAATGGATACTCACCGGAGCAAATCAAAAATGATCCCTATCTACGAGACTTGCAAGAACGATACGAAACTATGAACGCACAATATCTTAATCAAAACTATTTTGCTTTTGTGGATATTAAAAAACAACATCTTTTTATTTCAGGAGTGGATAATATAAACATCTCGACCGCGCAGTCCGTTTCTATTGAACCGGATTCGAGTTTTGTCATCATGAAAAAAAATAGGGACTTACAAGTCAAGGGCTTGTTGCTTGCGGGCAAGTTTGCCTCCATTGTAAAAGACGCCTATTTTTCCTATGCTGATTTTAAATTTACACTAAAAGAATTGGATTACAGTGTTTTAAGAGTCAATCCACTTCGTCCTGCTGATGGAACTGATGCAATTGAAATGGGTAGTTCCTTTAGTGAATTAAAAGGGGAGCTACTAGTTGATAGACCAAACTCGAAATCGGGGAAGGCAACGGATAATCAAGCTTACCCAAAACTTTTGGTGCCAGTCGTGGCAAAGATATTATACAATGCACCCGGAATTGTAAAAGGTGCTTACGACCCTAAACGCTTTTACTATGATTTAGAACCATTCGAATTGGATAGTTTAGACGATTTTGTTGAAACTTCACTGTTTTTAAAGGGACAATTGATTTCGGGAGGTATTTTTCCACCTATTAAGGAAAATATTAAAATTATGAACGATTATTCTTTTGGTTTCTCAACTAAAGCGCCTGAAGGAGGCCTTCCGTTTTATGGAAATGAGTCGAAGTATGAAAATAAAATTGTGCTCTCCAATAACGGTTTACAAGGAAGTGGAACGATTAATTTTTTATCGGCCTCCGCAATTTCAAATAAATTGACTTTTCTCCCTGATTCAACAATTGGGGTGGCAAAGTTCTCCAATACAGCCGTTGAAAAAGGAATTCAAGTACCAGCGGTGTTCTCTGAATCGGCATTTGTGACTTTTATTCCTAAGCAACAAGTGTTGAAAGCAGCTGCCTTTAATGGAGTGAATTTGGAAATGTTTGATAATCAATGTCAATTAAATGGTACAACGGTGCTTTCAAAAACCGGGATGAGTGGTTTTGGTCAAATATTATTCAACGATGCCGGTTTAAATTCGAGTCGCTTCGATTTCTCCTACAACGACATTGATGCCGACACGGCTGGATTTTCACTGAGAAATAAGTACGTTTCTGAAGGGGAAGCTCCATTGGCTATTGAAACTGATGGGGTAAAAGCACATATTTCGTTTAAGGACCGAAAGGGAGAGTTTAATTCTTTTGGATCGAAAAGAATTAAGTTTCCAGCTAACGTTTATTACTGTACCATGGATAAGTTCTTTTGGTACATGGATGGTGAATCGGTGGATTTTGAAAAAAATAAAGCGAGTGAAGCTACCTTCGAAACTGGTGCTGATCTAACGGAGTCAAATTTTTTCTCCATGGATGATACCCAAGATTCTTTGAGGTTTCGTTCTTTGAGCGCAAAGTATGATCTCAAATCGCAAGTTATTTTTTGCAATAAGGTTGAGTTCGTGCGTGTTGGTGATGCTAAAATTTTTCCCGATAGTATGAAAATTGTAATTAAGAAAAATGCAGTTATGGAACCACTTACTAATGCAAAAGTGATCGCCAATTACATTACGCAATTCCACACTTTTTTAAATGTAAGTTGTACGATTTCAGGTCGTAATAAATTTGACGGTATTGGAATTTATCCGTACTACGATCGTGATAGTTTACTTACAAACTTAAGTCTAAAAAGTATTTCATATTCAAAAAATAGCGCCAAGACAATTGCAGAAGGAACAGTGGAACAAAAACAAAATTTTAAGTTGTCCAAAGAGTTTGATTTCTATGGAAACATTAAAATAATTGCCAATAATCAGGGAATTATATGTGATGGTTCGACACGAATAAATCATTTGTGTAAGAATTTTGATCGGTCTTGGCTCGCGTTTAAGGATACTGTTGTAGCGACAAATATTCAAATTCCAATAACTGAAAAACCGCTTAACGATATCGGTAATCGTCTTGCTGTCGGTTTCTTGTGGAAGGATGATGAGAAAATGGATAGTGTTGGTGTTTACCCAGCATTTTTATCTAAGATCGAAGGTAAAAATGATGCTGTTATTTTCCAGGCCGATGGCTACGTTCAATACAACGCTAAAAGTTTGGCTTACCAAATTGGAAGCAAGCAAATGCTTGATAACGCCAATAACAAGGGGAATTTGCTAACTTTTTATACGGAAACTTGTGCGCTTACGGGACTTGGAAAAATAGATTTGGGTTTAGATTTAGGTGAAGTGCGCATTGAGTCATTTGGTGATATTTCGTTTGAACCAGCAAATCGTAAAATAGCGCTTAATTTGTCGAGTAAATTTATTTTTCCAATTCAGAAAAATATCATGGAAGGTTTAGCTAATTCACTTAAGGAGTTGGAAGGGCAAAAGTCATTCGATGTGAAAGCAAAAAAATATAATTTTAAGCAAGTAAGCAAATTTTGGCTCAGTCCAGAAAAGGAAAATGATTTCTATAAGGATTATGAGGAAGATAAGTTAAGAAGATTACCTTCTGAACTCGAAGGTACTATGCTAATAACAGGTATACATCTTGAATACTTTAAAATTAAAACGAAGGTGAATGAAACAGGCTATGCTCGGGGCTTTAACACAAATAACACCTCTACTGAAATTGATGGAGAAGGCGATGAGGTAAAAGCAAAAAATAAGGTCGCTATCATCGGTTTGGAGGATAAAGTGGTGCTCAAGGAGCTTGATTTCAATATGGTTTTTCATCAAACAAATTCCAATGAATCTTACCAAGGTTTCGCTTTTCGTTGGACAACTGCCAACAACAAAGAGTATGTGCTAAATTATTCTATGGATAAAAAAGACGGAACAATGTTGTTGTACGCCAAGGATGAAACGTTCACTAAATCAATTACGGATATTAAATCGGAGAAACGAAAATCGAAGAATTTTAGATTCGATATAGCTGATGATACCCAACTTAAATTAATTTTACTTAAATTCAATGATTATTTGAGATCAAAATGATGCCTTGTTTTTTACTTATTTTTCTTGCTTACCTCTTAGGATCTATTCCAACTGCTGTGTGGGTTGGTAGAAAATACCATGGCGTAGACCCACGTGAACACGGTAGTAAAAATGCGGGAGCTACCAATACTTTTCGCGTACTAGGTAAAAAGTCCGGTTTGCTTGTACTCATTATCGATGTAGCTAAAGGTGCCTTAGCGAGTATTATCCCTCTTTTTATTTTACTCGATTATACAGAAAATCAACTTTTACTCTGTCAGCTTGCCACTTCCACCGCTTGTGTCATCGGGCATGTGTTCCCGCTATTTGCTCAATTTAGAGGAGGTAAGGGAGTGGCCACATCACTTGGGATTATTATTGGGCTTAACCCATTTTCGGCGGGCATCTCGATTGGTATCTTCTTACTTGTTTTTTTACTTTCTAAGTACGTTTCATTGGGTGCTCTTATTACTGCCTTGTTATATCCATTTGTAAGTTATTTTATCGTAAAAGAAGATGCTAGAATTATGATTCTATTTACCATATTGCTTGGTTTTATGATTGTTGTTTTGCACCGTAAAAATATCAGGCGTTTGATGAATGGTGAGGAAAGTAGAATGAACCTTTCAAAGCGAGAGGCGTAATACATTTTATGTTTTTTAAAAGGTGATAAATAAGCTGTTTCCTTTCTTGTTTTTTTTGACTTGTTTGTTTCTCCTAGCTGGAAATGTTACCTTTTCTCAAACTGTCACGCAATTACAGAAAAAAGCCGATGAGCTATTTAAGAAAGAAGATTACGCTGCTTCCTTGGTCGATTTTAGGCAACTTCTTGCGCAAAATCCTACTTCCGTCGATTTTAATTTCAAATACGGGGTATGTCTCTTTCACTCCGACAACAGAAAGGGGGCAAAGCGTTATTTTGAATTTGTTTTGCGTCAAATTAATTTTCCGACGGATGCGTTTTATTACCTAGCCAAAATAGTGCACGCGGAATATAAGTTTTCCCTAGCCATTGATTTGTACCAAAAATACAGGGATAATACGCCTTTGAAGCTTAGAAAGTGGTCAGTAGACGAGGATATTGAGCAGTGTAAAAACGGAAAAACATTACTTCAAAAACCAATGGCCCTGAGGCTAATTAATTCCAACCGTGTTTCATTGGATAAGTTTTACTTAAACTATGAGTTGGTTTCTCGAACAGGTGGTTTTTTTACTGATGTAGCTTTACAATCAAAAAATGATAAAAAAGTGGGGTTTTTACCCATGTATTATTTTACTCGTGGGGATAGTCTTAAGTTTTTTGCCAGTTATGGCGCTAACACACAAAAAGATATTTATTTTTCTAGAAAGCTAAGTGCTACGGAATGGTCTCCTGCTATCAAAGTTTTAGGAGATATAAACACGCCTTTTGATGAAGATTATCCATTTTTTGATGAGGGAAATGGGGTGCTTTACTTTTCTTCTACCGGTCATAATTCAATTGGTGGATACGATGTGTTCAAGGTTAATTTTAATCCCGCTTCTAATTTTACACAAAATACAAGCAATTTAGATTTTCCTTATTCCTCCGCTAATGACGATTATCTTTTTGTTCCTGAAAAGGACAATAAAACTGCTTTTTTTGCTTCTAATCGTTTGAGCCAAAGAAATAAGATAGATGTATTTGAAGTGGAAACAAGTACAAAAAAATCAACTCTTCAACTCATTAGAGGTGATTTTAGTGATTTAGTGGATGAGAAAAATACAATCGCACAAATTAAAGTGCTTGATGTTTCTACCGGTGTTGAATTTGGTCCTTTTACAACGGATGAATCGGGAAAATACGCTATCGTACTGCCAGGTGGTGGGACTTACACTTTTAGTGTTACCGTGGAGGGGTCGCGGCAGTTATTTCAAAATACGGCTGTTGTTCCTGCGGTTAAGGAGAATAATAAAATAAGTCAATCCTTAAAGTATGTTGTCAAAGATGCTTCGGAAGTAATGGAGTTTTTTAATTATTTCGACGGTCAAGACGCTTCAGAGGATGACAAGTTGCTGGTTTTGAGTGCAATTGCTTCTTTAACAATGAATCCTACTCTTGTACAAACGAAAGCAAAAGATCCAATTAATACGACTGATGTTAAATCGCTGCTTGTTGAACTTGGTTACAACGAAGCAAATCAAACAGCGGCTTTATCAAAGCTCAATGATGACCTAATTGCCATTGAACTAGTGGAGGAAAATCTTTCAGAAGATTTGAAAAAAGCCATTTTATTCCAACAGAAAAATAGTAATGATTTAAATTCCTTGAACAAAGCGATTCAAGCTAAAAATGATGAGCTCAATACCTTAGACGAAAATGCTACCAAAAAAATTCAGTCGCTAAAGGAATTGCAATTGTTGCAACAAGAAAAATTGTTACTTCAACAACAAATGATCGCCCTAGACCAGTTAATTGCGAAAACAGAAACGAATTTACTGGAAAGTCAAAAACTCGACTTGACAAAGTCCTCAGCTAATTTGAATGAGAAATTAGTCGAGTTAATACTAATTGAAGTAGCGGATAGTTTGGCTATTTTCCTTTCTAATAATCGGGAGCTTATTCAAAATTTGGTCGTTAATGCACAAGGCCTTAGCATTGTAGAGGTGGATAAGAACGCGGTTAATTTGGCCTTGGTTGCAAATCAACGTTCGTTAGTTACGCAGTTGAGTTCCTTTAAAAGTAGTAGTGATTCCTTAACTGACTTGATTAGAATCCTGAATGATAAAGAACAGCTAGCGAGCAAAAAAGATAGGGAAGAAATAGCAAAACAAATTAGTCGAGAAAAAGAAAAATTGGCGCTTATTGCTCTCTCAAACTCAATATCGTTGGACAAGTTAGCAGAAGAAGAACAAAAATTGCGCATTGAATTTGCAAAAATTGCAGTGACAGAAAAGTTAGAAGGTTCGAACTTAGAGTCGCTTATTGACGGTTCGGAGCAAACTGATTCAAAACCGCTTAGAGTTACAATAGTGGACCTTACCTTACTGAGTGAAGAGAAAGTAGCGACTGAAAATTTAATTGTTAAGATGACTTCCTCTCCGGACGAGCGGTCGGTGCTTAATGAAAAAATTGAACTGCTAAGTCAGCAAGAAAAAACGAAAGATAAACTGGAAGAGTTGTTAGCGCTTCTTGCCAAAAAAGAGTCCGTTTTGGATGTAGCCATAAAAAGTGCTACCGAGAGAGATGATTTTTTGAAGATAAATAGCCTTCAAGAAGAACAACAAAACCTAAAAAATGACATAGAAAATTTTAATGGCCAGTTAAACGATTTAAAAACAAACGAAAAGTTAGCGTTGCAAAATGCCGAGGAACTTCGTATCGCCGAAGATGCCAAGAAAGCCACTGAGGCGCTTGTCCAAAGTGAAAAGGTAAAGGTGGAAAAAGAGGAGTTAGCAAAAGAAGAGAAAGCGAAAGAGGAAATAGCTTCTCAAGCAAATGAGCAGTTAGCTAAAGAAGAGAAAGCGAAAGAAGATAAAGCGAAAGAAGAAATAGCAAAAGAAGAGAAAGCCATCGCGGATAAGTCGGCTGCCGAAAAGTTAGCGCTGCAAAATACCGAGGATCTTCGTATCGCCGAAGATGCCAAGAAAGCCACTGAGGCGCTTGTCCAAAGTGAAAAGGTAAAGGTGGAAAAAGAGCAGTTAGCCAAAGAAGAGAAAGCGAAAGTGGAAATAGCTACTCAAGCAAAAGAGCAGTTAGCTAAAGAAGAGAAAGCGAAAGAGGAAATAGCTACTCAAGCAAAAGAGCAGTCAGCTAAAGAAGAGAAAGCTAAAGAAGAGAAAGCGAAGGAAGAAATAGCCACGGAAGAAAAAGTCACCGCGGACAGATCGGCTGCCGAAAAGTTAGCGCTGCAAAATGCCGAGGAACTTCGTATCGCCGAAGATGCCAAGAAAGCCAGTGAGGCGCTTGTCCAAAGTGAAAAGGTAAAGGTGGAAAAAGAGGAGTTAGCAAAAGAAGAGAAAGCGAAAGTGGAAATAGCTACTCAAGCAAAAGAGCAGTTAGCGAAAGAGGAGAAAGCGAAAGAGGAAATAGCCACGCAAGAAAAAGTCTTCGCGGACAGATCGGCTGCCGAAAAGGTTGCTGAGGAACTTCGTATCGCCGAAGATGCAAAGCAGACGCGTTCAGAAGTGTCGGAAAACAAGGTTAAAGTTGCTGAATTAAAGCAAAATTCATTAATTCAACTAAACTCGCCTGTTTCAAATGAATTAGTAAGTGTCATCGATAAAACAAGCGCTCTGAAACAGTCGATTTTATCGGATAATCTTCCAAGCCGTGAACAAGAGTTGGAGCTTGTAAAAGCAATGCAAGTTACGAATGACCTACTCGAAAATCACTTGCTTTTAGCCGATAAATTAGCGAATTTGGAATTGAAATTTCCTACTGTGAATGGCATCACGCGAGTTTCGCTTGAGGAGGCGAAAAATACATTAGTGATTCAAGCTGCTCTTTTGAAAACGCAACAGAAATCAACACAAGGTCCCGCGCTCGGTCTGCTAAATCAACAAATAGAAATAGTTGACAATGAGATTGCTCGGGTAGAGAATTCGGTAAGGGAAAGTAGCATTGATAATTTACAGCTAAGTGTCCCTCCCAATTTTGCTCGACAAATTAATCCTTCCGATAGGGAGATTAATGCTGTAAAACAAGATGCCGCATACAGCGACTATCTGCAGAAACGCATTGTTTACAACAACGCAAAACGGACCTTGGATAGTTTAACATTGCGTAATTCACTCGAAAAGCAAAAGTTAGCCAATTCCTTGGCTCAGTTTAATGGCAACGAAGAGAATATAAATGCAGAGAGTGAACTGGCTAAGTCGATTAGTGAAAATAATCTTCGGATGGATGATCTTGTTCGCAACTTGCTTGCTGATGCGCTAGTTTTACAAGCACTGCCTAATCAGCAACTTATGGAAGCGATGTTGGTAAATAAAATTGAGCCAATTTCTCCAATAACTGAGGTGCGCCCGATGGATCTTAGTTTCAATCTTGGTCAGCGAGCTCCTTCCACAAGTGCTGGCAACCTGCCTGTCCTAACGGCCTCTCCCTCGGGGTTAATTTATCGTGTGCAGGTTGGTGCTTTTCGAAAACCGGTTGCATTGGATAAATTTAGGGAGTTTACACCGGTGTCGGGTGAGGTCTTGAAAAATGGATTGACGTGTTATTTAGCCGGATTTTTTAATAACACTGAAAAGGCGGTTAATGCTAGAAAGGCGATTCGAGATTTAGGCTATGCAGATGCTTTCATCGTTGCTTATTGTGATGGAGTTAGAATTTCAATTGCTGAGGCGAAAGAATTGGAGCGCTCGGGAAAATGTATACCCAAAACGGATAACGAGATTGCTATCGAAGTAGCCGCTTTATACAAACAGCAAGGAATTGATAATTTAGTGGACAATTCGCTGAAAAAAGAAGAGGTGTTTTTGACTGTTCAAGTGGCGGTCTATAATAAACCGATTACTGGGCCGCAATTGGCAGGAATTGAAGATTTGGCTTTTGATCGATCACCAAAGGGCCAATATTTTTACACGAGCGGAAAGTTTGCCAGTTTTGAATTAGCTAATAACAGGAAGAATACGATAATTCAACAAGGAATTACCGATGCATACCTTGTGGCTTTTAGAAATGGCCAGCGAATCCCCTTGGATTTGGCAAAACAGATTCTTTTACAACAAGAGCAGGTTGCCAACATGGGCGCAAAGGACCCTCAACAGCTAATAAAAATTGATTTCAATAAATTAGAGGAGCCAAAGCAAGCTGCAGTGGAGTATGTTCAATTTATAAAGTCGGCAGATACGCTGCCTACTGTTCAATTGCTTGGGGCACTAAATAGGGGAGGAACCTTTGTTTTTGACGTAAATCAACAAGCGCTTGTTTCAGGTTTCTTGGCTCTCAGCTCAATATCTGCCTTTGAACGAATTTATTATGCTGATTTATCGATTATCGAAAAACAAAAGGAGTCCGCTGTTTTTCTGGTCTCAACGGGTGAAAAAATAAACGCTGCTTGTCACGATTGGTTAATTCATTGTACCATTCCTTATTCTATTTTGCCGAAAAACAATACTTTTGAATTACAATTTGTTATTTCCTCGGAGGTGCAAATTCCCTATTTAAAAGAAATGGCAGATAAATTTAATTATTCGTACAAATTAAGTCAGTTATGATAGCAGAACCGAAAGAAAAAGTAAGCGTTAAAGAGGAACTGACAGAAGAATTTTCCCTCGTGCTCTACAACGACGATTTTAATAGCTTTGATCACGTCATTAATTCATTAATGGCCATTTGTAAATTGGAATTAATGGAGTCGGAACAATGTGCTTGGATTGTGCACACAAACGGACGTTGTGCTGTTTTTCACGGCGTGTACAGCGAGTTAGAACCTAAATGCATAGCTCTTTTAGACAAGGGTTTAAGTGCAAAAATAGAGTAGGATGAAAGTTACTTTTGATGCGAAAGTTACGTTAATAATTTCAGGAATTTGCTTGATCGCTTTTGCTTTACTTCATTTTTTTGTTAATCAATTTGGTCCAGTTTTTATATTGAATGGACAGTTTCAACAAGATAGCGCTCGTTGGTATTTAAGTACGCTATTGTATATTTTTGGCCACGCTGATTTACAGCATTTGTTCGCTAATCTTTCCTTTTTTCATGTGCTCTCGCCAATAGTAGAAAAGGCTTATGGACAAAAAAAGTTTTTGTTAATGATTGCCACTGCGGCACTATTTACAGCAATTATCCACGTGCTTTTTTGGGAAAATGGACTGCTAGGGCTTAGTGGAATTGTTTTTATGTTGATCATTCTTTCCACGTTAATTCATGCAAAATCAAACGAGATTCCAATGACTTTTATTCTTGTTCTCTTGTTTTACTTTAGTCAAGAGGTGTATTTGTCGTTCAGTAAAGATAATGTGTCCCACATGGCACACTTGGCTGGAGGAATTTCAGGTATTTTTTGGGGTTACTTCAAACGTTAACTTTATTCTTTATCGTTTTGATGAACGATGTCGTAGAGGGTTTTTTCTATGGTTTGATAATTTCCATTTGGTAGGGGACTCAGAGCGGGAGAAGCAAGTAGATAATAGGAATCATCAATTAATAAATAATAAGGAAAGGAAACTAATTGAAGTCTTTTCCAAATAGGATCGCCAGCCGAATAGGCACTTGTTTTCCAATTTATGCGGGCTAAATTTTGTTCTTCCACTTTACTGAATGGTTTATCTGTGGTGGGATAAATACTCACAAATTCTAGTTGTTTTCCGTACTTTTCATGTAATTTTTTTAATGCTCCAATTTCAGCTACGCAGTTGGCATTTTTAACGTCGAAGGCGTGAAGGTAAATGTATTTTCCTTTTATCGAACTGAGTAAAGTGCTGTCGTTTTTCGAGCGAAGAATAAGTTCAGGGAAGCGAAAACCAACCGCTGCTGTGTTAAACGTTTGTAATAAATTTTTAGCAATTTGGGTGTTTTCTTTTGTTCCATGGATGGCTAACTGGCTCAATAGTTTTAAGATGCCCGATTTTGGTAGGTAACTACCGTAATATTCTTCCTTTAAAATGTTTAAAAGGACAAGCTGCCTCAGACTGGCATCATTAAGGTAGCGATCTAAACTTAGTAGTGAGTCCGTTTTTTGGAGGTCGCCGCGTGTGATGTTAACGTATAAGTCATTTGCTTTTGCTCCGTTGATTTGAAAAAGAAATTTTTTAAAAAACCCATTGAAATAAATCATGTAGGCATCGTTATGGTAAAGTATGGCTTGTTCCTTAAAATAAAAATCAAACTTGTCTGCTCCTGATGGCGCGCCGAGGTATTGTAAATTATCGATGCTTTGCCCGATGGAATACCGTAGAAATTCTCGAAAAAATAGGGAGGTATCGTTGGTGTAAACGCGCTCTACTTCATCTTTAAAAAGACGAATTTTTCGGATGAAGTCACCATGATCGGATTTATTGGTGTAGTAAATTTCTGACAGGTAACTATCCATCCATGCCTGAAATCCTAGGATTTTATAGTTTATGTCGCTGCTATCTAAATCAATGAAAGTAATTTCCATTTCTGAGTTGCTGTAATTTCGTGGCAGTGAGGGATCGATTTCAGGTAACTCTAGGGTGTAATAAGCCTTATCTTGCAAGTAAATTTCTGCATAGGCGTCCTTCACGCGAATGCTGTACTTTTCGATGAAGGGAACGGAAACGGAGAAAATAAAATAACCTTTCGCATTGATGCTCGATTCTGTCACAAGGGTTTCATGATTGGAAATGTAATCGTCTAATTTGTAAATAGCTATTTTTTGATTCGCATAGCTAGTAGCTATTCCTCGAATAGTCGCTTGGGCGTGACCAATTAATTGAAAACAAAGGAAAGTTAAAAAAAGTAGGGATTTTTTCATTTTGCTTAAACGAGTAATTCAGATCGTGTTACAAATTGCTGCATTGATCCACCGCTCTTAACTATTTCGCGAACGATGGAGGAATTTATTGCACTTAAATGCAGGTCGGTAAGGAAAAAAACCGTCTCAATTTTACTCAATTCGAAATTCATGTGGGCTATGGAACGCTCGTACTGAAAATCTTTGGTGTCGCGCAGACCTCTTATGATGTGTGCTATTTGGTGTTGCTTACAATAGTCTACCGTTAGTCCACTAAATGAACTTATGCTCACCGATTTCTCTTTTTCAAATAGGGTCTTAAGGTGTAAAATTCTTTTATCTAAACTAAACAGGGTTTGTTTGGAGGTATTTTGCCCCAATGCTATTTCTACGTGATCAAAAATAGCAAGTGCCTTGTAAACTATGGCCTCGTGTCCTTTTGTGAAAGGATCAAATGTGCCTGGAAAAAGAGCTGTTTTTTTCATGTTATAGCTTGGAAAAAACTGAAATTTACATTGCCAAATATACGGCAAAATTGGAAGTTATCAAGTGTGCTAAAGTTCGATTGTTTACCGTGTTCAATGATTAATAAGCCATTGGGTTTTAGCAAGTTTTTTTCATAAACTAATTGAATGATTTGTTTGTGGAAAATTGCTCCGTAGGGTGGATCGGCAATAATTAAGTCAAATTGGGTTTGACAATTACTGATAAATTTTAGGCAGTCTGATCGCCTTACATCAAATTGGTTCGAAATGCCCAATTGCAAGGCATTACTCGCTAAAAATTTAGTGCATATAGGATTTTCATCTACAGCTACCACCGTTTTAGCTCCTCGGGAAATGAATTCAAAGGATAAATTTCCTGTGCCTGCACATAAATCAAGTACGTTTAGTGCTTCAAATTCAATACTATGTTGCAGTACGTTAAACAATCCTTCTTTGGCATAATTTGTTGTGGGGCGTGATGGAAAGTTCGGGGGGACTGAAAACCGTCTGCTTTTTAGTGTTCCGCTTATTATTCGCAAAGCAACTCGTTTTGGTAGGATGAAAAGTCGGAAACAACAAACTGAATGTCATTGAACTCTTGAATACGTCGAAAATTTGAACCGATTGTTTCGTCCATTTCTAGTGCTTGACGAGGGTAAATGCTCACTTTTCCGCTGTACGTGTCAATAGGTAAGTTTTTGAGAGCTGCTGTTGTAAAGTAAAGGATATCATCGCTACTCACAATTGGAATTTCTTGACTGTAAATCAATTTTCCCTTTTGAATAAGTTGTAAATAAAATGAGTTTTGGTCATAACACAAGCAACCGGCTATCGAATGAGAGGAATTTTCTTGTTGTTGATTTAGGTAGGCTTGGTGCACTGGAATGATTGGTTTTCCGGGGAAGTTATTGGCACAGAAATTACTTACCCAAGCAGCTAAGGTATAGATACTTGTTATTCCGTATTTATTGAGTGAATCTGCATGCAGCAAGGACGGATTTGGACTAGTTCCAAAGTTTAATTCGTGGTATTGTAACAGAAGGTTTTCGTCGTATATGGCACTAGGTAGTAGAAGAAATTGAGTTGAACGATAAAAGCAACTGTAGTCGGCTGCATGTAAAAAGGAACTTTTTGTACTTTCTTTGATAAATGCTTTGGCCTCGTCTTCTTTAAGTAAATCGCTTAAAGAGGTTAATTGATGCACGTACGAAGTGCTAACCTTGTCGTCTTCGATTATGGTCAGTTGAATTGCCAACTCAGAAAATTCTAGGTGATAGCGCATTTATTTAATTCAATTGTATACAATTCAAAGTTTTATTAACTCAATATTTAATCTCAAATTTACGATAATACTACAAAATCAGCAGGTTTTTTAATCAATAGCTTGGTTTATTCTTTTCTGTACTTATTGTGCTTGATTTTTTCGTTCTTTTGTATAGCTTCAAAAAAAAGTAAAAACGGGGGGTGTTGTTAATTTGTTATTGATAGGTTTAGCTAAATTATGGATAATTCAAAAGCAAATGAATTGGGTTCAGGAAATATGGTTTTTACGGCAGATCAAAATTTGGCCCTAAAGGAATTTAACTTGTTCTATAAGTCGGTGGAAAAATATCCGGTCTTTATCTTAAAAGGGTATGCAGGAACTGGTAAGTCCACTTTGATTGCCGCTATTGTTACTAGCTTAAATTCGAAAAGAAAAAAAGTGCGTCTTTTAGCACCAACGGGAAAAGCAGCCAAAGTGATTGCCAATTATTCCAAACAAGCAGCCTATACGATTCATAAACAAGTGTATTTTGTGGGGAATCAAGTCAACGGTTCGGTCAATTTAGTGAAAGCGAAAAATTTATTT
>Ga0247843_1004302_pt1 | contig 21527 bp, 19 predicted proteins | sample LaCruzMarch2017__FD_192420 | JGI IMG/M metagenome (GOLD analysis project Ga0247843, IMG submission 192420) | Freshwater microbial communities from meromictic Lake La Cruz, Castile-La Mancha, Spain - LaCruzMarch2017_8m | ecosystem: Environmental > Aquatic > Freshwater > Lake | place: Spain...
ACTTTGCACGTATCCAATCTTTCATCTCTTCGACTCGTAAACAATCACAATCTGTTTTCAAAGAACTCATAAATACCCATCAAGGGTATAATTTTATCACTATCGCTTATGCGAGTAAATAATCACGTTTAACTTTAAAAACAACTTCAAAATCATGAAAAGATTACTAACCCTCGCTGTGCTAATCATGGTATGTTTTTCAACAACCTATGCAGCCACAATTACTCCAACTTCGGATGTCGTGCCAGTAGAATTTACTCAAGAATTAAATGATAATAGCCAACCAAAATCGTCATACTTACCCTTTATTTCAATTTCTAAGAATGACATTTTACTCAATGAAGCAACCGTTTATGAGTGTTGCCAAACTGTAACAGCTACATTAACAGACGGCGAGGGAAATTTCGCATCGGCTTCTGCTACTTTTTGTAGCGTTCAAAGTTGTGATGTAGCAAGTTCGCTTGCATCAACCATGGCGCTAATTAAAGCCTCTCAAATGCTTGCACAGTACTGATAATTAAATGAGAAGGTAGTTTTAAAATGACCCAAAAAGTATGAAACTGAAATTAGGTTCTTTTTTTATATATTCTTTTTTATTCATAACATTTAATTTATTCGCTCAAAATCAATTGGGCAGTTTAATTTACCGCCAAAAAATCAGGCAGGAAAACGATACAACTTTATTTAGTGTGACTCAAAAAGAACTACTTTTTAGTAGTTCCGAATCTATATCTTATACAAAAGAACAAACAAAATTCTCTGGTAATTATAGCACATTTAATCTCACTAAGCCTTCTGAGCCTCAATCAAAAAAAGGTACTGTTTATATGAATTTTCAAGAGAGAAAAATAAAATCTATGGAATTTGCAGTTACTGAATTCATATTTGTCATAGATATGATACAAGCAATTAATTGGGTAATAAAAGAAGAATTTAAAATGCTGGGAAAAATAAAATGTCAAAAAGCCGAAGTATATATGCGCGGAAGGCGGTGGACTGCTTGGTTCACTCCTGAAATACCTATCAGTAGTGGTCCTTGGAAGCTTAATGGATTACCTGGGCTTATTCTTGAAGCAGAAGATTCGTCAAAAAATTTTAAATTTATCTTTGAATCTCTGCAAATACCTGCCCCTGAAAATAGTATCATAGAATCCCTGAAACCTAACCCAAATCAACGAATCACCAATCGAGAGGGATTTATCAACCAACTTATCGAAAATAAAAATAATTATGAAAAAATGGAAAGTTCTGACCCTCAATATCTAAATAAAGGGCGCTATGAATTAAAAATAAAAATTGGAGGAATCGAAGTTTATCCTGAACTAAAGTAAAATAGTATAAATTAATGACGATTTTGCTTGTATTGAGCGGGTTATTAGCTATTTACGGGGATTTATTCCCCTGCTGGATACCAACTTTACAAACAATATCCCAGACTAAAACTGGTGTATTGAAATATCATCATATTCAGGGTATTGGTGATACGTTAAGGCGTTCTACAACCCCTTACGAATTAAGATTTACCCAAACAGAGTCCGCTGTAGTAACAATAGGAAACACCAAACAGGTAAGAGCCATTCAAGATACATCGGTCAGAATTGTCAGCCCGCCGTTGTTTCAAACGAGAATCCATAAAAATCGTAACGTCAATAAACTTACTTCGCGTGAATTAGCCTTTAATAAGAGAGTCATTGTGGTAGATACCTTAGAAGAATTGGCATGGGATATAAAAAATCAAACAAAGCTGATTGGAGCATATCTTTGCCAAAAGGCCGAAGTCGATTACTATGGCCGCCACTATGTCGCTTGGTTTACGCCAGAAATTCCCGTGAGCGATGGTCCTTGGAAACTTCATGGCTTACCCGGTCTTATTTTGGAAGCAGAAGATTCTAAACGAGAATTGATATTTGAGTTTGCTTCTTTGACACTACCTATTCCCGAAGATAACGCCCAAATACAACCCATTGTCCCAACCGAAAAACAAAAAGTGTTGCTTTCCATGAAAGATTTTAACACTTTTCTGAAAGAAACGATACGCAATTATGAAAATATGAGTAATTCTGACCCTAAATACCCTAACTCCACCATTAAAATTGGTTGGCAATCCATCGAAATCTTTCCTAACTAAACCATGCGTTTTGGCATACTCTGTTGGTTATTAATTACTGCAACACCTTTTCAATTAACTTGGGGACAAGTATTGGTTAAGGGCAATGTTCAAAGCCAAAATCAACAAGCCTTGAGTGCCGTAAGTGTATTGGCTTACCAAGTCACTTCCTCAGATACTGTACTCATAAAATACGCCATCACGGATGCCAAAGGATTCTTCAAAATCAACTTACCCAAATCAGAAAAAACGCATCTGATTAAAGCCAAAGCGCTGGGCTTTGCCGATGGAATTTTGTGGGTATCGCCCACTGATACTCTTCTGATTCACACCTTTACTCTTGCCCCCAAGGAATTACAGTTGCGTGAGGTTGTGGTAAAAAGCCAAATGCCTATTCAGGTAAAAAAAGATACCGTAGTGTATAGCGCCAAAGCCTTTGCCGATGGCACTGAAAAAACCGTAGAGGATTTACTTAGAAAATTACCGGGTGTCAAAGTAAACGAAGACGGCAAAATCACCGTAAAAGGAAAGCCTGTTGACAAAGTGATGCTCGAAGGCGAAGATTTTTTCAGTAAAAACTATCGGCTTATTACCCGTAATCTTACTGCCGATGTATTGGACAAAATAGAAGCCATTGACAACTACACCGAAAATGCGCTACTCCACGGCATCGAAAAGTCAGGGAAAGTCGTTCTAAATCTTACCATTAAAGCCGACCGTAAACTGAAAGTATTTGGGAATGCCAATGTCGCCGCTGGGATTCGGGAACGATACTCACTAAATGAAGCACTTTTTTCGTTGGTAAAAAAAGTAAAATTTGGAATAATTGGAAACGCCAACAATACAGGATATGACCCAATAATGAATGCAGAAAATGAACTCAATGCCGATGATAATGCTTTCAGCAGTTTTAGCTCCGCAGGCAATGGCGCGAACCCGTTATTGTTTTTAAAAATGGCTAATATTCCAGACGTTGACCCTAAACGCGTTACCTTTAATCAAGCTAAATTATTAGGAACCAACCTCAATTACAAAGTCAATGAAAAACTAAAAATGAAGGGCTTTGGATATTACTATGGTGATAGATTAGCTGCCGGCAATAGGACAGCACAGCAATTTTTATTAGATAATACTACCTTAAAAATTCAAGACTCAAGTTGGAATTTTCGGAAACCTACTTTATGGGCAGGACAACTTCGGGCTGACTATCTGCTCAACAAAAAAACGTCTGTCCGCTGGATAACCGACGTAAAAAATACACGTACCCAAAATGACTATTTTCTGGATTCAAAGAATCTTGAATTATCAGAAAAAGTAAGTGTCATTAACCAAGAGAATGTACTAATGACCCAGCACCAACTAAACATAGTGACACGACTTACTGCTAAAAATGCGTTATTGGCTGATATTGGTTTTAGTTATAATCAATTACCGCAACAAACACAAGCCAATAGCGGGCGATATTCTCCATTTTTCGGCGTAGGTACTTCTTATAATCAGCTTTTTCAAAATGTAAATAATAACAATGAAGAATGGAAGGCAATTGTTCGTTGGAAAGGGGTAATGAAAAAGAATAACTTCACTTTAGCAAGTGGGTTTTTACGGCGCACTGAACAACTCAATACCGATATTTTACTTAAAAACGAAAATGGGTTAAACTTTAATACCGATACTATTTTTAGCAATGATGCGACTCTACAAAAGGATTTATTTCTGGTTGAAGGACACTATCAAGTTCAGTATGGGGTATTGCGGGTTATGGGAAGCGGTTCGGCGCAAGCTACCCAATCCGACTTTAAAGAACATCAACGAAGCTTTTCATTAGCACAATCTCGATTGTTTTTCAATCCCTCTCTGGGGTTTGGGGTCGATTTAGGGAACAATCAAAAGTTGTTAGCTCTATTTAGTCGCAGTCAAGTCCTGCCGAACATCAATGATTTAGCGGTTGGGTATGTTCTAAATGGGTATCGCTCATTCAGTAGAAGCAGTGCTATTTTTAACACAAATAAGAATGACATGTGGTTGTTGTCGTATTCAAATATGAATTGGCAACACTATTATTCGATTAACGGTAGTCTAAGTTTCAATCGAGCTTTTTCATCCTCTATCAGCAACTATCAGCTATCTAATACACTTTCATTTACAACGAATCAACCTATCTTTACTCCATTAAACCGATTTTCCGCCAACTGGCAAGTTGACAAACTTTTGACCCAACTTTCTGTAAAGGTGAGATTAGAAGGCAGTTGGTCTCAATCAAATATGCTTAATCGAATCAATACGACCGATTTACGCCAAAGTACACTCCGCAACCTAAACTCACGTATTTATCTCATTTCTGCCTTTGAAAGCTTTTTTAATATAACATTGAGTTCTAATTGGAATGTCAGTCGTGTTTTTACCCAAAACGAAAATGCAGCTGTTAGCCAAACAAGCCTGTTTCGGCCTAACGTAATCATTTACTTACGCCCCACAAAAGAATTCCACTTTAAAATTACAGGTGAACGCATAGCTTGGAAACAAAATGAGAATAGGAGCATAACCAATTTTTTAGATGTCGAAATCAGGTTCTATCCCCAAAAATCAAAATGGTCTTTTGAAATTATTGGTAATAATCTGTTAAATTCTAAGCAAATAACCTATACACAAGTGAGTAATTACCTCATTTTTCAAAACAGTTATCTTCTTCAACCTCGTTTTGCGACGTTTTCAGTTTCAAGAATGTTTTAAACAATACAAATAAAAACCCCGAAAGCTCATCACTTTCGGGGTTTTTATTTGGGCTTTATTGCCACTCAAACTTACTCCTTCTCCCCCTCCAATCCATCCGTAATCATCTTCCGAATCATTTGGTGCGGACGGAGACCGTTTGAACGCTTGCCGTTTCCATTTCCGTAGTTCATGCTACGGTCGGCGGAGGTGGAGGCTTTCAAGGCTAAATTGTGGGTGTTGAGCATCGAGTTACGAAATTGCGTAAACTCCTCCTCGTTCATCAACTCGCGGGCAATTTCACCTTTGGCATAACCATCGTTGAAAGAAGCAATGCGGCTGTCGGTTTGGGCCAAACGAGTAGTTTCGATGAGGGCATCCAATTCATCCCGCATTTTTATCCGATCCGAACGCAGGTCATCCAAATTAGGCAACATATCCAATTCGTTTTGCAAAATATCTCTCTGCGTAGTTTCGTCGGCCAATTCTTTGTCGGCAGCCTCAATTTCCTTCACCAGTTTTTTACGACGGCGGCGCAAACGCCCCAAGCGTGGGTCAATCTGTAGCCAACGATACCAAAAATTTTGCAGTACCGGCAAAGCCATTCCCAAGGATACCGCCCCTGCCAAGGCAAACAAAATACCACTCAAAACAAACGAAGCCAAGGCCCAAGGGCTATTGACCAAACCAAGGTTCAGTTCATCGGAGCGCAAGAGTTGTTGTTCAATTTTTTGCAATATAGCCTGTTGTTGTTCAGGAGTAATGGTGCTGGTTGGGTCCAGCGGAGTAGCCCCCAGTTGAAGATTTTTTACCGATTTATTAACGGCCTCTTTTAACTTATCCGTACGGTAGGCTTCGTAACGAAACCAGCCCAAAATCCCCAATGTCACAATCGCAAAGCCTGCCAAGCCTACTTTAAACCACGCATAACGCGAACGGTCTTTTTGCGTATGTCCTTCAGTATAAGGCTTTTCGATAAGACGATCATACACGGGTTTAAGCAAGATAGAAATCATGGCCAAGCCTACGGCAAACCCCCAAGCTTCGTTGGAATTACGAATATTAAGAGCATACGCTACGATTTCGTGCGAGATAATCAAATCCCCAAACACAAAAGCCAAACCCGCCGCAAAGAAAAAGAGCCCGGCCAAAAGCGAGTATTCCGACTGAGTTAGTTTACGACGCGCCCGCAAAGCTTCGGTTTCTTCATCCACCGCGTCGCGTTGGGAAACCAGTTCTGTCAAACGCTTGGTAATTTTTGTAATCCGCTGCACAAATTCTTGCAAACGGTCGTAAGCCGTTTTACGTTTTACCGAAGTTTCTTCGATTTCACGCTCTACGCGTTGAATCTCGTTGCGACGGTCGTCAATCCGCTGAGAAAGCCAATTATAATGTACTTCACTTGACAAATAGCTTTCGTAAGGATTACGATTTTCCGAGCCTTCAATACCGCTGTTATAGCCGTGCTGAAAGTCAGGTTGGTCTGAATGATTATTAGTTGGTTCTTGCATGGTTTCAATAAGTTATGCGGAACACTGAAGTTGATTTCGTACTTGTTCCTAAAAAACTATTCCTCAAAGCGTTTGGCGATTTCACGCACTTGCCGTTCTGTCAATCGTTCGCGTAATTGGCGTGCTAAATTAAACTCGCTTTCAAACATTTTGGTGAGTGCTTCACGCCGCGCATTCAATCGCGCCAGTTCAGCCTCCGCACGATTAAGGTGAGGAATAATCTGCCATTTTTGGACACGCAATTCATCAATCTCCTTATTGAGGCGGAGCGTTTCTTCTTCCCAACTATCCGTTTTCGTCGTCTTTTCTTTTTTCAAATCAGTACCTGCCAACCACACCCGAAGGTCGTTACGCAATACGGTAATGTTACTGAGTAAAAGTTTCCCGGCAAACAAAAACAGGAAGAACACAAAGACAAACAAAGCTCCTGACCGCAAAACGGTTTGCTTTTCAAGTGCTTGTACAAACACAAACAGGGCGGCAGCAAACGGCATTCCGATTTCTTCTAAAAACCGACGCCAGGAAACAGAACTATCAGTATCATGAAACAGCGAAACCCGACCAAATAAGTTAAACATTCCCGCCAAAAATACTCCTACCGCAATCCACTGACTGCTGGAATACAAAGGCTGTAAGGTATCGGCTATCAAAAAATAATTCCCAACGCACATCGCAATAGAGAAGGTCAATCCAACAATCGTTCTTGGCAATTGATGTTCGCCGTCGTTGCTGCGCTTATCCAATTCGTGGGCTTTTTCTTTCAACTCATTGATGCGATTCTCCTTTTGTTCAATAAACAAATTTAATTCCTGAATTTTCTCGCCGTGGCGTTCCACTTCCAACTCGACATCAGCCGATTGATGCACAAAATAATTGCGGATAATGGCCACTTTCTCTTCCGATTTAGACTCCGAAAGTCCAAAAATCACCCCTTCATCACGAAGCAACGTCTCATCTTCCAACCACGAAGGCCACTCCATAGCAGGGCTTGGCGGAGACAATATCCAGGACTTTGTTTCGGGCTGAAGGTCTTCTAAAAAAGTTTTTTTTTCAGGAACAACCGTCGGCATTTGTACCGATGTAGCGGTCGGGGCAGTAGGCAGCATTTCAGCTTTAGGAGGGTCGAGCTCGGCAAAGGACACTAACTCAGGGTCTTTTTGGAAGCTATCACGGCTAAAGTAGGCTTTGATGCGATCAAAGAGGCTCATATTGGATGGTTTGGGCTGTTAAAAGCGATTGTTTCTAAAACTTGAAGTTGGGTAATAATATTGTATCTACCCCCAAAAATGGGACGAAAGGCGCAATTTAAGACGTAGAATTGATTTTTTTGCTCTCAAACAAAAACTCCCCACCAACTATTTTTGGTGAGGAGTCAACTACTGAAAAAATAAAGGCTCTTATTTTTTTAATAATGTCAAAATCGACTCTATTCCTGAACGGAGTTCAGAATAACCTCTTCTAATTTCGTATTGCATTTCAGCGAATGTGAGATTCCTCATGTTAATCCTGTGCTTTTTGATTTTCAAAAGTTTAATCTGTGCATTAAAACTCTTCATACAAGTTTCGACCTAAGAATTACATTTTCGTCACTATCTTCAATTCATCCAACTGTTTTTGATCAATTCGTGAAGGTGAATCAATCATTACATCGCGACCGGAATTATTTTTAGGGAACGCAATAAAATCGCGGATGGAATCAGCCCCGCCAAAGAGTGAGCATAAACGGTCAAAACCAAACGCAATACCTGCGTGCGGCGGCGCTCCGTATTCAAACGCTTCCATCAAGAAGCCAAATTGGGCTTTCGCTTCTTCGGGAGTGAAGCCCAGGATTTCAAACATCTGCATTTGCAAGGGACGTTGAAAAATCCGAACCGAGCCTCCTCCTACTTCTGTACCGTTGATAACCATGTCGTAGGCATTAGCACGAACCGCCCCCAAATCAGTCTCTAATAAAGGAATATCTTCGGGTTTGGGGCTGGTAAAAGGATGGTGCATTGCAAACCAACGTTGGTCCTCTTCTCCATATTCCAACAATGGAAAATCCAACACCCATAGTACCTTATAATCATCAGGATTGCGCAAACCCATACGATTGCCCATTTCAAGGCGAAGTTCGCTGAGTTGTTTACGTACTTTATTCGCTTCTCCCGACAAAATCAGCATTAAATCTCCCGGCTCTGCGCCAAAAGCTTCAACCCACTTTTTAAGGTCTTCTTCTGCGTAAAACTTATCTACCGACGATTTAACCGTTCCGTCTGCATTATAACGCGCATATACCAACCCTTTCGCTCCTATTTGCGGGCGTTTTACCCACTCAGTCAATTCATCAATCTGCTTGCGGGTATATTCGGCACAACCTTTGGCACAAATGCCAACTACTAACTCAGCAGCATCAAAAACAGGAAATCCTTTGCCTCGCACCAAGTCAGGTTCATTTCCCCCATTGGGGCGGTCCGCCGAAGCGGTGAGGGGGCAAAATTCCATTCCGAAACGAATATCCGGTTTGTCGGAGCCATATTTTTTCATCGCATCGGCGTAGGTCATGCGAGGTACTTCGGGCAATTCAAGATTTTTGACGGTTTTAAACAAATGACGTATCAAACCCTCAAACATCTGCAACACATCTTCCTGCGTTACAAACGACATCTCGCAGTCTATTTGGGTAAATTCAGGCTGACGATCGGCGCGTAAGTCTTCATCACGGAAACACTTTACAATCTGAAAATAACGGTCAAAGCCCGATACCATCAACAATTGCTTGAAAGTTTGCGGAGATTGCGGCAAAGCATAAAACTCTCCCGGATTCATCCGACTCGGTACCACAAAATCCCGCGCTCCTTCTGGTGTAGATTTAATCAAAACCGGCGTTTCTACTTCAATAAAATTCTGAGCGTCCATGTAGAGGCGAGTCTGTTGAGCCACTTTATGGCGCAGCTCCAAATTTTTACGTACGGAATTACGGCGCAAATCAAGGTAGCGGTATTTCATGCGGAGTTCGTCTCCCCCGTCAGTTTTGTCTTCAATCTGAAAAGGCGGCAATTTAGCTGAGTTCAGAACCGTCAGCGCCGTCAATTTAATTTCAATATCTCCCGTCGCCATTTTATCATTTTTGGCAAAACGCTCGGTCACTATCCCCGTCGCCTGAATCACAAACTCGCGGCCCAAATTTCGTACCTGAGTAATAATTTCAGAAGCGGTCTTTCCTTCTTCGAGCATTAATTGGGTAATACCGTAACGGTCGCGCAGGTCAATCCAAATCATACCGCCTTTATCGCGTGTACGTTGTACCCATCCGCTGAGAGTTACTTCTTTATTGACATCCGAAATGCGGAGTTCTCCGCAAGTGTGCGTTCTAAGCATACAAAATGAGTTCTTAAATTCTTTAAAAAGTGCGCAAAAGTACGGAATAAATATAATGTTTGATAAAAAACCTTACGGTGCGCTGTTGCGATAGGTTTGTAAGGTATGATAGGGAATAACCCTATAAGGTTTTAGGCAAAAAAGAAGGGCAAGCGGGATAAACCGTTTGCCCTTTTGTTGACACATTGCACTCCCCGATTTTAGTCGGACATTCAATATATCACTTTAACGTCTCTACATTTTGGTTATGCGCGCTTAACGTTAGTTGCATTCAACCCTTTTTTGCCTTGGGCAGTGTCGAATGAAACGGTGTCTCCTTCGCGGATGTTGTCAACCAAACCAGAAATGTGTACGAAAATGTCTTCACCAGTGGTGTTATCTACAATAAAACCAAAACCTTTTGTTTCATTGAAGAACTTTACTGTTCCTTTGTTCATTACTAAAAAATTAAAAAATTGATAATTGGCACGACGCCATTACAAAAGTAATAGAATAAAATTTAACGATTACTATTTTTAATTACCTTTTTTACTTTCTTTCTAAACAAGAACTTGTTTTCTAATGAATCCGTTATTTACTTTGAGAAATAACGACTGAAATTCTACTTCGTAAATCATCCAATCCCTTGAAGCAGGTCATTGACAACCACGGACGTCCGATTAGTTATTTACGGTTAGCAGTTACCGACCGTTGTAATTTACGTTGCTTTTATTGCATGCCTGAAGAAGGCATCAAATATGTACCCAAACCTCATCTCCTGACGTGGGAAGAAATGGAGCGTACCATTCGGTTGTTGGTAAGTATGGGAGTGGACAAGGTACGGTTGACCGGAGGAGAGCCTTTTGTGCGTCGGGGTATCATGGAATTTTTGGAAGAAATCAGTCAAATTCAAGAATTACGTCAAATAAATATCACAACCAACGGCGTATTAACCGCTCCGCTTGTTCCTGAATTTAAGCGCTTGGGCATCAAGTCCGTCAATTTAAGTTTGGACAGTCTCGACCGGCAACGCTTTTTTGAGATTACACGCCGCGATGAGTTTCAAAAAGTGTGGCAAACTTTTGAAGCCTTGCAGGAATATAAGATTCCAACTAAACTCAACTCGGTGGTGATGTCCGGAAAAAATACCGATGACATTATTCCGATGGCAGAATTGACTCGTGAACACAATGTCAGCGTACGGTTTATTGAAGAAATGCCTTTCAATGGCGACGGAGCCCATGAATATCAGGAATTCTGGAATTATCGCAGGATTTTAGAAGAATTGAAAAAACAGTATCCTGGAATTTATAAACTGCCCGATCCTCCTTCCTCTACTTCCTACAACTATCAAATTCCTAATCATAAAGGAACGATTGGAATTATTGCTGCCTTCAGCAGAACATTTTGCGGCACCTGCAATCGAATCCGCCTTACTCCACAAGGTCAATTCAAAACCTGTTTGTACGACGAAGGGGTATTTAATATAAAGGATGTATTACGGCAGGGACTAAGTGATGAAGCTGTCAAACAAATTATTTTTGAAGCGCTCCAAAACCGCGCAAAAGATGGGTTTGAAGCAGAAGCCAATCGAAAAGTAAATTTGGTATCAGAATCTATGTCAACAATTGGCGGATAGTCAGGCAGCTGTAATTATTCATCGTCTACTTTTACGTGCTTCCAGTTCTCTCCCGAACGAATGCGATTGAGTTGGGTATGCGTAATGCCAAATTGTTTTGCAATCATTTTCAAGCGACTTTTTTCGCTTTTGAGCAATTTTTTAATCATCCTGACCTTAATTTCGGTCAATTTGTAATTACGGGTACGGGTAGGGATTTTACGATTGATTACTGCAGGATTTAGGCGGTTGTGCTCTACCATTTCCTCTTTCGTCACCCATTTTAAGTTCTCAGCGCGGTTGTTTTGTTTTTCAAAATCAAGGTGAATCACGTATTTGCAGTTTTCACTTTCGCGTTTCCCAAACAAATCTGCGACTAATTTATGGACGTATTTGTTAATTGTTTTCCCGCCAGGAATCCGAATATTCAATGAGCGATAGCCCTGTATTACTGACCCTTTAATAATTGTTCCACCTTTCTCTTCATTTTGAAAACTGCGAAGTCTGCCATAATTAGATACTTCATAACGCGGTGGATTTTCAACTCCCTCAAATTCGATAGGTACCCACTTTTCGTTCCAGTAATTAATCACTTTCTTGTCGCTCATGGTCCTATTTTGTTATTGATTTAGAAAAAATTAAGAATTATAAGTAATACTTGTATAAACGTTATATTGGATGCGAATAGAACAAGTTTTAGAAAAATTTGTTTAGAAAAATAACTGATATAAATCACATCATGAAAAAAACACTCATCATCGGCGCTTCCACTAATCCTCAACGATACTCTTTTTTAGCGGCCAATCGTTTGGTCAATCATGGTTATCCTATCGTTATGTTAGGCCTAAAAGAAGGCCAAGTGGCTGAAAATCAAATACAAACAGAAAAGCCAATTTTAAGTGATATAGACACGGTTACATTGTATATTGGCCCGGGTCACCAGCCCCAATGGTACGAATATGTAATCAACCTTAAACCCAAACGCGTCATTTTTAATCCGGGAACCGAAAATGAAGAATTTGAGCATTTATTAAAAAAAGAGGGCATAGAGATACTCGAAGCATGTACATTGGTGTTAATTTCGATTGGGGCTTATTAGGGTTTTTAGTAATTGACCGGTGAAAATAACAATCATTTTTTAACCCTGACTAAACAATAGTTATTATCTACTAAACAAAAAGGGCCGATTTTGTACTTTCTACTTCTTCTGCCTCTACAATTCCTTCTGCGTTTATGTCAGTAAGACGTAAATTTTTTAATTCATTTATCAGCAATGGATCATATTTAACAGCCACGCGAACATAGTTTTCGGTAAAGCCCTGCATGAATCCATTTACTACTTCATCTTCAAATAACACAGTCCGTTCGGTTCCCAGTTGACTTTCATAAAAAGCCCGACGCTTTTTATCGGAAAGAATATGTAACATTTTTGAGCGCTCTGCTCGCTGCGACTGAGGCACAACAGGCTTAATATCAACGGCTAAGGTATTAGAGCGTTCGGAATAGGTAAAAACGTGCAGGTAGGAAATATCAAGTGCACTTAGAAAGGTATACGTTTCCAAAAATTCTTCTTTTGTCTCACCTGGATGACCCACGATTACATCCACTCCAATACAACAATGAGGCATGAGTTCCTTGATTTTGGTGACTCGGTCTACATATAGTTCACGGCGATAACGCCGGCGCATCAATCCCAACACTTTGTTAGAGCCGGATTGAAGCGGAATATGAAAATGAGGTACAAATCGCTTTGATTGTGCTACAAAAGCGATGATTTCGTCCGTCAAGAGATTCGGTTCAATGGAAGAAATGCGAAAACGCTCAATACCTTCTACTTCGTCCAACGCTTTGACCAAATCAAAAAATGTCTCCTCGCGCTGACCGTTACGAAGACCAAAATCACCAATGTTCACACCCGTCAGCACAATTTCTTTTACGCCTCTCGCAGCAATTTCGTGCGCCGATTTTACGACATTTTGAATCGTATCAGAGCGGCTTTTTCCACGCGCCAACGGAATGGTACAGTAAGCACAGGGATAATCACAACCATCCTGTACTTTCAAAAAAGTGCGCGTACGGTCATTAAGTGAATAAGATACGTGATACTCTACCGCTTCTTCAATAGGAGAATTAAATACCTGACCTTGTGTTTTGGTAGGCTCTTTGACAAAGCCATCCAATAAATCTATCAATCTAAATTTTTCGGCAGCTCCCAACACCGCATCTACGCCCGGAATTTCGGCAATTTCCTGCGGTTTCAATTGAGCGTAACAGCCGATAATTGCCACATACCCGTTGGGGTTAATGGCTTGCGCTTCGCGTACAATTTTCCGACATTTTTTGTCGGCATTTTCAGTAACCGAACACGTATTGACAATAAAAATATCAGGTTGGTCATTAAACGCTACTTTTTGGTAACCTCTCTGCTCAAACATCCGCGAAATACTGGAAGTCTCGGAATAATTAAGTTTACAACCCAACGTATAAAAAGCAACTTTTTTCATACTGCAAAATTAGTGATAATCAGGCTGATTGAAATAAGGCGAAACCGAAGTTTTTAAAATTTCAACCAAATTTCCGTCCATAAATTGATACTCATCAGGAATATTCAACACAATCAGTTGCTTTTCGTTCAGGAGATACGGAAAACGAGTCAGCAAAATCTGTTTATGTTTCTTCTCCATTACAAAAATCAAAGAGGCCCAAAGAATCATTTTTTCCGTAATTCTAATGCGGGCTTTGGAAGAAGTTCCTGCCGAACGAACGGAAAGCCCGGCCTCTTTCTTAAAAATTTCTTCTGCCGTTGGACTTCTCCACTGATTTCGACTGCAAACGAAAAGAACATTCATGTTTTCTCTCAATTGAATTCAATAACTTTGCCAGTCAAACAAGAAAAATATATGTTTGGTGCGTATTCCAAAAGCAGTTTAATTTTTCCCTAAACTTTACTATTTAAATTATTTATGGCAAATATGCGATTTAAGGCCATCGAAACGGCCCACAACCGCACCGCAATCAGCGTCACTCCTCCGAGCGACAAAGTAGCTGATTACTACGGTTCTTATACCTTCAGTGATGATGTAATGAAGACATTGCTCACGCCCGAAGCCTATTATAAAGTTTCCAATGCCATCAAGTCGGGTTCAAGAATAGACCGCGAAATAGCCGATGAGGTGGCCGCTGCCATGAAATCATGGGCTACCTCCAAAGGCGCTACCCACTATACCCACTGGTTTCAACCTCTTACGGGCGGTACAGCCGAAAAACACGATGCTTTTTTTGACGTAACTCCTCAAGGCAAAGCCATTGAGAAGTTCAAAGGGAGTGCACTCGTCCAGCAGGAACCCGATGCATCGTCGTTTCCAAGCGGCGGATTACGAGCCACTTTTGAGGCACGTGGTTATACAGGTTGGGACCCAAGTTCTCCCGCTTTTTTGATGGACAACGGGGCCGGCGGCAAAACGCTTTGTATTCCTTCGGTCTTTATTTCTTATACCGGCGAAGCCTTGGATTATAAAACTCCTATTCTTCGTGCTTTACACATGCTTGACAAAGCCGCCACGGCTGTGATGTACTATTTTGACCGCAACGTGGAAAAGGTAACAGCTACTCTCGGCCCTGAACAGGAATATTTTTTGGTGGACAAAGCGCTGTACTACGCTCGTCCTGACTTAATGATGGCCGGGCGTACTGTGTTTGGCCATTCTCCCGCCAAAGGCCAGCAATTGGAAGATCATTATTTTGGTTCAATTCCTCCGCGCGTCAATGCGTTTATGGTAGATTTTGAATATGAGGCGTGGAAATTGGGAATTCCCGTCCGCACCCGTCATAATGAAGTGGCTCCGGGGCAGTTTGAGTGCGCACCTACGTTTGAAGAGCTCAATTTAGCGATTGACCACAACGCTCTTTTAATGGATTTGATGAACAAAGTGGCCGAAAAGCATCATTTTAAGGTGCTGTTTCACGAAAAACCATTTGCCGGTATCAACGGAAGCGGCAAGCATAACAACTGGTCGATGATGACCGATACGGGAGTAAATTTGCTTGCTCCCAGCAGTAAGCCCAAAGAGACGCTTCGTTTCCTGACTTTTTTGATGAACACCGTAAAAGCGGTTCACGACCACGCCGATTTGTTACGCGCTTCGATTGCCTCGGCAGGAAATGAATACCGCTTGGGAGCCAATGAGGCCCCGCCTGCGATTGTATCTATTTTCTTGGGTGATGAACTTATTCGATTGTTGGAAACGCTCGAAAATCGCGGAGAAATTCAATTGGAGAAAGGGGATAATGTATTTTATAAATTAGGAATCACGCGCACTCCTCCTCTCATGCGCGACAATACCGACCGTAATCGAACCTCCCCGTTTGCATTTACAGGCAATAAGTTTGAGTACCGAGCCGTAGGTGGCAGCGCCAACAGTGCTTCACCGATGATTATTCTTAATACCATTGTTGCCAATCAACTTCAGGAGTTCAAAAAGGAGTTGGAAGTACGTTTGGAAACAGGTGAGAAAAAAGAATTGGCCATCGTCGATATTCTAAAAGATTACTACCGCCACAGCAAACGAATCTTATTCCAGGGAAATGGCTATTCGGAGGAATGGATTCAGGAAGCTGCCAACCGTGGGCTTACTAACATTGCTTCTACCCCAATTGCTTTAGCCAAATACATTGAGCCATCCGCCATTGCAGTTTTGGAAAAAATGGGAGTTTTGACGGAGCGGGAAGTTCATGCCCGTTACGAAATTGAGCTGGAAAACTATATCAAGAAAGTACAGATTGAATCACGGGTAATTGGTGACTTAGCCCTCAATCACGTAGTTTCAACCACGATAAAATACCAATTCCAATTGGCCCAAACGGCCAAAGCATTGGTAGAATTGGAGCTTATTGATGAAGCACAACCGTTGAAAGAACTCATCAAAGAAGTATCTCAACGGGTTTCTATCATTAAGCAGGCCGTAGATGACATGACCGAAGCACGTAAGAAAGCTAATAATACGGAAGACATCGCCGAGCGCGCGATTTTGTATGGCTCGGAAGTCAAAGACTATTTTGATAAAATCCGTTACGAAGTGGACAAACTCGAATTACTAATTGACGACGAAGATTGGCCTCTGGTAAAATACCGCGAAATGTTATTTGTAAAGTAAGCACTCCAACTGTGTCAGCAGGTTGAAAATCAGCCTCTAACACAGTTACTTACCGTAAAATAATTTCTTTTTCTTATCCATGCTGAGTTGATTTATTTTGTTCATCCTATAACAAAAACAACTCAACAATTGGATGACGAACTAAAAGCTCAATTTCCCAACTGGTCAAATTAAGGCAAGCCGTTAATTGTTATCTAATCATGAGGTTTTGTAAATTGGCTTTAGCTATTTTTACAACCTCAACTATTTTCCCAACATCGGGATAATTGGACAACAATTCTATGCTTTCAGATTTTGGCACTATTCTTTTATTCATCATCGCGGCTATTGTCCTCATCGTAGGTATGTTGGCATTAGCAAAATTGATACGGCCCAGTCGGCCCAATGAGGAAAAATTATCCACCTATGAATCGGGAGAAGATCCTATCGGGAATGCTAACATTCAATTCAACGTTCGTTTTTACGTAGTTGCTATTGTATTTTTACTTTTCGAGGTGGAATTAATTTTCCTTTTCCCGTGGGCCGTAGTCTTCGGACAGGCCAATCTCATAGCGCAGACAAATGGATTGTGGGGGTGGTTTTCTTTGGTAGAAATGTTGATTTTTGTGGGGATTTTAGCCTTAGGCTTGGCCTATGCCTGGGCGAAAGGGTATTTAGATTGGGTACGGCCACAGCCTCAAATTCCCGAAATTACGACGAGGGTACCTGCCAACCTTTACCAAAAGGTAAACGATAAATACAGCAACAAAAACTAGCCTCCCTTTTCCTGTACAACTTAGGAAAGGGAGGCTCACTATTTTCGGCAAATTAGTTTACTCCTACTAATTCGATTTCAAAAATCAAATCCTGTCCTGCCAAAGGGTGGTTGGCATCAACAATAATCTGCGTATCCGTTACCTGAACAACAGTTACAGGAATAGGCTGAGGATTACCGTCTTGGTGCATATTTAGTTGCATTCCTACTTCAAAAGGAATATCGTCGGGCATTTCGGCACGGTCAAAGGGGAAAACCAGCTCATCCTGCGCTGGGCCGTACGCCTCTACAACAGGAATATGTACCGTTTTTTTGTCTCCCACAGTCATGCCCTGAATCCCACTGTCAAAGCCCGGAATCACCATACCTGATCCCAATTGAAATTCCAAAGGCTCACGTCCTTCTGACGAATCGAAGATTGTCCCGTCAGTCAATGTACCTTTGTAGTGTACCTGCACAGTATCACCTGATTTTGCTACGCTCATTTTTGCTTGTTTTTGAGTTATTGATTTGTTGGTTTTATAAATTCAGGCGAGTCTCCCGTGCAAGGATTCCCACTAAAATTAAAATTAATACGCTCGCGCAAACAATACTCGCTGTTTAGAAGGATTCCCCGTCAAAATACATTTGCCGTCCTCTTCAGGAGCATTGTACGGAATACAGCGAATGGTTGCTTTGGTCTCGTCCTTGATACGGTCTTCGGTTTCCGAAGTGCCGTCCCAGTGTGCGAGAATAAATCCGCCTTTTTCGTCCAATATCTTTTTAAACTCTGCATAATCATCCACTTTATGCGTATTGGCAACCCGAAAAGCTAAGGCTCTATTGTAGATATTTTGTTGAATTTCTTCCAAGAGTTGTTCAATATATTCCACAATTCCCTCCAACGATATGGTCTTCTTTTCTTTCGTATCCCGACGCGCAATTTCGACTGTTCCGTTTTCTAAATCACGAGCTCCCATTGCTAAACGCACAGGAACACCACGGAGTTCGTATTCGGCAAATTTCCAACCAGGTTTGTTCGCATCTGAGTTATCAAATTTTATACTGATACCCTTTTTGCGCAACCCTACCGTGATTTCTTTTACTTTTTCAGTAATCTGGTCTAATTGCTCTTCGCTGCGAAAAATCGGTACAATTACTACTTGAATGGGCGCTAATTTAGGTGGCAATACCAATCCCGAATCGTCCGAATGTGCCATCACAAGAGCACCCATCAAACGGGTACTGGCTCCCCACGATGTTCCCCAAACATACTCCAATCCGCCTCCTTTGCTCTGGAATTTAACATCAAAAGCTTTGGCAAAATTCTGACCTAAAAAGTGCGAAGTTCCTGCCTGCAACGCTTTTCCATCCTGCATCATGGCCTCAATGCAAAGCGTTTCTTCAGCCCCGGCAAACCGTTCGTTAGCCGTTTTATAGCCTTTAATGACGGGTACAGCCATCCATTCTTCGGCAAAACGGGCATAAATTTCCAGCATTTGCCGGGTCTCGGCCATAGCTTCATCGGAAGTAGCGTGAGCGGTATGGCCTTCTTGCCACAGAAACTCGGTTGTACGCAAAAACAATCGCGTCCGCATCTCCCAACGTACCACATTAGCCCATTGGTTAATCAACAGCGGCAAATCCCGATAGGACTGAATCCAGTTTTTGTAAGTACTCCAAATTACCGTTTCCGAAGTAGGTCTTACAATAAGTTCTTCTTCTAATTTAGCATCCGGATCTACAATGACGCCACTGCCATCCGGTGCATTTTTAAGACGATAGTGCGTCACAACCGCACATTCTTTCGCAAAACCTTCTACGTGGCTTGCTTCTTTACTTAAATAAGATTTGGGTATAAAGAGCGGGAAGTAAGCATTCAAATGCCCTGTTTCTTTGAACATATCGTCCAAAGCACGTTGCATTTTCTCCCAAATTGAATACCCATAGGGTTTTATCACCATACAGCCGCGAACGGCTGAGTTTTCGGCTAAATCAGCCCTCTTTACTAATTCGTTGTACCAATCTGAATAATTATCACTACGGCTGGGAATTGCGTTTGCCATTGTTTTATGTTTTACTTGTTAATTCTTTACTAATTTATCGCATACTACTGATAATCAAAACCTTAAACGTAATTTTTACACTCATCCGATACTACTTACTCAAACTCAGGATTTTGCGGGGTTTAGTGTTAAGTTTACATTTATAAAACTTTGATTCTCAGCAACTTTATACATAAAAATATACTTCTTTTTTTACAGAAAATTCTTGCAAAGATACTTTTTTCTCCTAAATTTGTGTCGCAACTGAATCAATACACATTAAATTAGCGTTATACAGTAATTAAAAGCCCTGTTTTTCTTTTTTAAATCGTAGGAAATAAAAACTTTCAAGATACCATGAAAACCTTTCGTTCACTTACACTTTTATCGGCATTGGGCTTGATGGGGTTGTGGAGCTGCAACTCTAAGCAGTACGCTACCCGCGACGATGCCGAATACGACGATCTCTACGGAAATTCGTCGAGCTCTGCGGTTGCTATGTTGGGTCGCGGGGATGAGCAGAAACCTGACTACCGCAATCTAAATCCGGACTATAAGAGTGGCCAGCAATTATCCACGGGTACGGGTACTACGAATGATTACTACGATGAGTCTTATTTGAGCTCACGCGGTGTTAATCGTAATATTGGTCCTAATGCAGGCTACAACGCAGGCTTTTCGGATGGCTACAGTACTGCTTACAATAATTCAAACTGGGGTAATTACTGGAACAGCCCTTGGCGCAGTGGCTGGAACACGATGGGGATGAGCCGTTGGGGAAGCACTTCAATGATGTTCGGATTAGGTTATGGCATGAATAGTCTGTACAGCCCATTCGGTATGAACAGCTTCTACAACCCTTATAGTTTTGGTTCTGCCTACGCATTCAATGATCCATTCTACTCATATTATCCGGGTTACGGCAGTTATGGGTACAGCAATTTTGGTTATGGAGGCTTTGGTTACCCTTATTCAAGCTTCGGGTCCTATAACTTCTATTCGCCATATTCTTATTATGGAAATTCGTTCTACGGAAATAGCTATAACAGCAATGCCTGGTACAATGGGCCAACCAATAACATTCAAATTGTAGATTCACGTCGCCGTCCGGGCACAGATTATTACAATCGTGTGGATCGCTCGTCTAATGCCTACAATAATAACAGCAACAACAGTGCACGTAATGTAAACGAGCCACGCCGCCAAGGCTATGATCCAACCGACCGTACTAACAGCAACAGTAACTCTTCAACAGGTGACAGCTATTATTCTCGTCCGCGCGGTGGTTCAAATCGTTCTTACGAAGGTTATTCGGGAACGGGTGGTCGTACCAGCAGTGACTATAGCTCAGGAAACACACAAAGCTCGGGTTATTCCTCAGGTACTCGCGGCGGAGCGACCCGTACGTATGGCGAATCAAACAGCAGTACTTACAGTAACCAACGTACTTACAGTAACAGCACTCCAAGCAATTCTAATAATAGCTGGAACAATAGCAATAGCGGACGAAGCAGCAGTTGGGGTAGCAGCGATAACAGCGGTTCTCGCAGTACTTACAGTGCGCCAAGCAGTACCTATAGCGCTCCAAGCAGCAGTGGAAGCAGCAGCAGTGGCAGTTCAAGCCACAGCAGCCCTGCTCCATCACGTGGACCACGTTAATTAAGAAATGTAAAACGTAGTCATTCCACCAGTCAAAAACTGATTTTTGTCGAAAATGCTTACGATTTTTTCAAATAAAAAAACCTCGCTACTTTTGAGTGGCGAGGTTTTTTATAGTTTATAAATGTAATTTAAACAATTGTTTTACTATCTGCCATGAGAACACATAAAATTGTATGGGGAATGGTTTTAGGTTTAACCGTCACTCAAGTTTACTCACAAAGCCGTTTGTATTCCAATACCGCTTTGCAATTATCCGGAATCACTCAAAACGGTACTGCTCGCTTTCAAGGTGTTGGCGGTAACCACGCTGCTTTGGGTGGGGATGCCAGTAACATTTTTGGGAATCCCGCCGGTATCGCTTTTTTCAATCGTTCCGAAATTAGTCTTAGCCCTACGTATTACAGCATCAACAACGAATCATCGTACATTGGCAATTCCAACAAAGATGGAAAGGTCAACCCTAATCTTTCGCAGTTCTCGTTGATTTTGGCAGGAAATCCGCAAAGCTACAATCGCAAATGGCGGTAGTGCTTCAATTATGGTGCTGAGAGCCCCATTGCATGATTCAAATTATGGTAGCATAAATAGAATTTGATAGCCCCAATGTGATTTTCTAATTTTTTAGAAAATGAGAGGGTTTCTCTGACCAA
>Ga0247843_1004303_pt1 | contig 21526 bp, 18 predicted proteins | sample LaCruzMarch2017__FD_192420 | JGI IMG/M metagenome (GOLD analysis project Ga0247843, IMG submission 192420) | Freshwater microbial communities from meromictic Lake La Cruz, Castile-La Mancha, Spain - LaCruzMarch2017_8m | ecosystem: Environmental > Aquatic > Freshwater > Lake | place: Spain...
CAAACAAACGGCGGGCTTAGTTCCACTTGTATGCACGTGAGAGCGTGACGGAGAGACAGAACATTAAGGGCTGCCGGGCTTTAGGAGTACCTCCAAAAGAATAAGGGCTGCCGGGCTTTAGGAGTACCTCCAAAAGAATAATAGCCGTCAAGAAGAGGGTTGGCCACGATGACAAAGAAGCACAAGCCACTACTCCTCATCGTATGTGCAACTGGGATCACATCCTGCTACATGTATTATGGGGCAGTCCAAGAGCTTGTATTCCATATAGACAAAGACGAGGATGCTGGCAGCATGACTCTATTTTTACTTGCCACGAATACATTGTCGTCGTTTCTCCTCGCTTGGATTTGGACATTCTTCATTGGACCGATTTTGCCGTCGCAGATGAAGACTTCGAGGAACGGCAATAGCAGCAGCAGCAGCAGTAACAAAGCAATCCACGACAGTAATAGTCTCGATCATCCACTAATTATTCTAACATCGATAACATATCTGCTAGCGATGGCAGCATCGAACGAATCATTGCATTACGTGTCCTATCCAACATGCGTATTGGCTAAAAGTTCGAAATTAATCCCAACGATGATTGTGGGATGGTTGGTTGATCGTCGTCATCGAGGTCGAGAGAGGAGCAGAATACAACATGAAAGTATTAGTGATGCGGCTGCTACCCATCAATATAATTCAGGTCACGACAACAATAGCAGCAGCAGTAACAATAACAGCAATAGCAACATCAGTAATCATTCAAAAAGTATCAATGTCATGGAATGGATTGGAGCTATATTGATTACTGCTGGTATATTATCATTTCAATATATCCAATTACAGAAACAGCATACTACTTCTACTACTACCAATGATACAAACACCAATCATGACGGTGCTGTAAAGGATGATGGAGATTCACCATACGGATTGGCATTATTAGGACTATCACTATTTATGGATGGACTAATGGCAGCATGTCAGAATGCACTTAAGCGTGGGAGTAGTAGTAGTAGCAGCAGCAGCAGCAGCAGTAGCAGTAATAGCGGTCGACAGAGTAGTAGTAGTAGTAATAGTAGTAATAATAAAGTGAAATCACCTCATCAAGGACAAAAACAACCACCTAGTGCGATGGAAACTATGCTATATATTAATCTTTATGCTACATTAATATTGTTACCGTTATCATACTACGCCGGACAGTTCCAGCGCGGGGTAGATGCCTTGCTATCTACAAGTAGCTGTAATACTACGGGCACTAGTAAATCACAATTACTATTACAATTAAATGCATCAGCATCACTAGGTCAAGTATTCATCTTTTTAACGATACATCATTTTAGTCCATTGACATGTACAACAATAACTACCACACGTAAATTCTTTACTATATTGCTAAGTGTATACAAATTTGGACATGTAATAAGTGTTTGGCAATGGTGTAGTGTGACAATAGTCTTTATCGGGCTGTATATGGAAATTGTTGCCAAATTATTTGAAAGAGGGGTTGATGACGACAGTGCTTCTGTGACGACAAAGAAAAAGAAGGATTGAAGAATAAGTAGCATTTAATTCTTACTATATTATTCCTGCCCTGCACTTCATCTACTCCTACTACCGACCAATGAACAAAATTCTTGCACAGGCACTATTAGCAATTTTATCCCCACAACACTTTTACCTTTGGGATTCATTGATAACACGATTGAATATGTTACTTTGGCCGGATTTTGGGATATATCCGAGTCTATAAAAGTCTTTGCTCCCTAGCAATACAATATTACCCAGTAAATTCTTTTCCCCAACAACAATCTTTGCAGATGATTCACAGTCTACCAACTCGTTACCACCGCAGGATTCCTAGATTTGAAAAACAGCGTCACAAGAACTCAGCCTACCAACAGCCAAAGAATTAATATACAATGCAGCATGAATGACTTACCAATAGTTGTAGCTCCAGTCTAAAGTGACCCACTTTCTTTTCCCAGACAATACTGACAATCCTGCCGAATGAAGTCACTTTTGCACTCCGATTGAATTGAACGAGGTCACCAATCTCGTATCGAACACCTGCTTTACTTTTGATGGATGAGACGTTGCATGTATTACTCATCTTGTGGCCGAGACTAATCACATATCGTGATATGTCTCCATTCAATGGCAAACGCCGACGCTGGATGATACTTTGATGCGCCCAGGCAAGATCCAAGAGAGGCACATCATCGGTAATGCTTTGCATGAGTTTTGAAATATACTCAGGAACTGAAATCACATGAGGCGGGAGTGTATTCGAGGCGAACAAACAGCAATCGATAGCAATCCTGCCTTTGCCTTTAATCATGTCAGAACAGGTCATTACTGTGGCCCCACAAGCAAGTAGTACCATCGTCCTAAAGAAGGGAGTATGTACGTGAGAAATGGTCGGAATACAAAAGTCTACACAGTCAAAGTTAAGGTACTGACTCACCAATTAGCTTGATGCTTTCTGTCAATTGCAAGTACAATTGTCATACCATGGAAAATAGTGCTGCCTTCACCACCTCTGGTGAATCCTGGAGGATCCCAGCAACGAGCAGCTGACGCACGTTGTAAAGGAAATATACCTTGGGAGATGTCTAATCCTCGTGGAAGTCTGTACTTTGTATAGAGCTCTGAGTCAAATGGTTTTGCTGTTCCATTCTCTAGCAACTTTTGTTCCAAGGCTACAAGCCATTGATAGTGCAACATCGGCGTCCCAAGAGCGTTTGCGTAGACGTATTTGTGGGTCCTCCAACTTGTGTAATCAGAGAGGAAGAAGACTTTATTGCGTGCACTCGACAGACTTAACGAATTTGGATCAACGATCTCTCCACCTAGTCATGAAAATTGTTTGAGATGGAAATACACAAATTATACAGTCATTTGAAGCATAGCGATGCTGCTTACCTAGTTTCTTTATCTTCTCATCAATTGCAAAATTGAAGTCGTTGATGCCAGAATAGAAGAAACTTAAACCACTTAGCGGGAGAGTACCACCCATCTGCCCTGGACTGCGTCTGCAATATGATGGGAGAGCAGTCACAACGCCTTGAGTCTGAGAAGAATGGAAGGCGGGCGAGGTAGACTCATCTTCAACCCGTGATGTTTTCTTCTTTTTTCCGGAGCTGTAGTCGGGAGTGATTTTTCTCTTCTTCACTTGTGGAGTTTTACGCTTTGCACCAGACTTGGGGGACAGCCTGACTTGTGGCAAGTCTAGGATCACACTTGCCCGACGGGAACGCACGGAGGAACTACAAGAGAAATCGATTTTAGAGGGTTGTTCACGAGGAAGTAAAAAATCAGGACAGGTGGCTTACCTTTTGCCGAGTTTTGCATCAAGATAATCAAGATTGTCGTTCACAGCCACTTCGAGCACAGGCATGATACTTACAAATGAGCTCTCATGGTCAGCATATACTGACGACAATTCCTTTAGCGTGCTGATTTCCTTGAGCACACATAAGACAACTTGTTCTTCGGTCAGGAAATAGTCAACGCATACTTGTCCATCCGTGCCAAACTTGGAACTGGGCGGGACAAAGCACCAATTCCTCGTTGACAGTTTGTTCCTATTTGATTCCCATTTCCAGCTCAAATCAGTCGTCCCAGCTGCGTTCATTCCTTGATCCTTCAAACAAATCCACAGCGGAGTAAAGAAAGAGCCAACAAATCGATCGTGATTATCTTCTCGCACAAATTTGGTAAGAATGTCGATAGTTGTATAGACAGAGCTAATTGTTAGCTTGTCAGAATTGATAACCTTCACAGGTGATCGGTGCTTGGACACATTATCATTACTCTTGACCTCACTGCAACCTTCAGTCAAATCACCACGTGCAATCGCAGAGGCAATCACTTGTTCAAAATCAGCAAAAAAGTGTATTCCAAGCTGTGTTCCTGAATGAGTGGCCCCATCTTTTGGGACATACACTGCGTACAATCAATAAGTAAACGCGAATTAATAGTAGCAACTATATGACCATAGTCCTAATTACATACCTTTATTGTATGGCTCTGGCCCGCACATGTATCTCCAGCCTTTCTCGTGCAGTTTCTTCCAAAGTGAACCAGAAAGTAGATTGCTGTCATTCTTGTCCTTCACAGAAGACCTGTCACTTCCCACTGGAGACAAACCTATTTTCACTTTCTTGGTCGCACCAGTGGAACTGGAGCAGGCGAATGACGCACATGGCATCTTCTTGCTTTTACCCGAGTAGGTTCTGTTAGTCTTGAGTGTGGAGATGGGAGCATCGTCATCATCACTTGAGCTTTTGGTCCCATGCAGCTCAGATTCAAGAGGTGTGCGTTTTCGTTTGGTGGATGGGACACTGCTTAGAGTTTGGCAAGCCCCTGTGATTTGAGAGATGACTGTAAACTGTTGCTCCAATAACTCATTCTTTTCCTTGATAACTTGTTCCTTCTGCCTTATGGTATCATTGGCAGTCTTCAGCTGGGTCACTAACTTACTCTTCTCTTGGGAAAGCTTCTTAATTGATGCCTTGTGCGACGTCTTCAGTTCTGCTATTTCATCCAACAACTGTTTACGCGTTGCAATATCTTGAATCTCTCTTACGCTTGGCAAAATGTCCTGAACCTCTCTGAGCTGTTCGCGAATACGTTGGTCGGTTTGAGAAAGATGAGAAATTTTTCGGTTGATTTGCCGTAGCTCATCATCCGAGGAATTATTGTCGTCACCATGACTAAAGTCAACCTCAGACGATGAATCGTTACGCTCGTATTGAAGTATCTTTGGTTTCATCGCATCATTGGTAGCCGGGGGGATAAATTCCAAGGTAGACTTGGAACTACCACGAGAAAGCCTTTCAAAAGCAGAGGGCTTGACCATTATGTTGCTCTCGTCTTGGGTATTCTCAATAGGATCCAAATAATCTTCACCATGATTCGTGCAACGATGACCAGACCAAGATTCGTCATCATCAGATCCATTGTCTTCGTCGATATCATCAATAACATCTTCTTCATTCATTTCGGCCCTATCTTTCAAGGAACTCTTTATTGGCTTGAACGAAGGCACGATCAGACGTGGCGAGTCCGTTTCCTTCTCCCCCTTTGTCTTCAAACCACGACGAGCACTGGATATCCACTCTGCGCTTCTATTGTCCACAAATTTCGTCAAATGAGGAGTTTTCTTCGTGATTTTCCGAGCAGAAGGAGGAGAAGCACCCGGATCATTGGATGGAGGGTGTTTCATGCTCTTGGAAGCATCATATTGTACACTAGGCTTGTCAGAACTACTGAAATTCTTTGACTTGACTGTTTCAGCAGTGGCAGGAGAAGCAAGGAGTAAATCTTGTGACCGTTGTGTTGTTCCCTCGTCTCCTACGCGGTCCATCTTATCAAAATTTTCATCGTTATCGTCTACGTTGCCAACAAAGGACATTTTACAAGATGTCGCCTTGGGCGAGACATCATTGTTCTGTATTCTTGCATCGTCAACGACATAACCACTCCCTTCTAAGATGGATTCATTTTTGTCGGCAGTGCCCTCACTTTTCGTTTGCTCATTCTGCGGCACACACACTTCTTCAGTAGCGTCCACCACCGTTGCGAGCAAATTAATGGCAGACGTATCAATATTCATGCCCTCAGACTTTTGACACATGGTCATCACATTCTCACCAGTGGAAGAGGGGGCGGGTGGGAGGATGGTGGTTTGCGAAGATGCCATGGGCAGCATCTGTGTCTCACCATCATAGAAGGACCATCCATCCGACTGCTGTGTAGGTATATTCGTATCCCCCGTGCCCTCAAAGTGATCATCGTTATCGTTGTTTGGGTCCAGCATTGCAGCTCCATCGGACTTACCAAGAGTGCTATTTCCGCTCGTCTCCATAGGTGCGACTGCACAATCAATAGCAGCAGTAGTCAACTGTGTTGCGTTGTTTTCCAACATTCCAATGTCTTTCGTGACTGTGTTTTCATCGTATTCGTGTCTATCCAGATTTTGGGATTTTTCAGATAGGACATCATTGACGTTCAAACTAGCAGCGGCGTGTTTACAACCCTCAATCTTATCTTCAATCTCATCGCCCTGGGAGTTGTCAGACTGGAGATCATCGACTGTCAAACTAGCAGCGTGTTTACAACCCTCAATCTTATCTTCAATGATATCATCGCCATCATTACCCCCTTCGGCCGTGAGATGCACCGATAATTTGTCAGCTACAGCAGTACCACCACTTACAACATCTTCCTTATCCTCCTGCTCCACAAGTCCTCCTTTGCTAATAGAAAAAGATTTGTCACCATCATCATTGCCTTCCCCGGAATGAATCTTGGTTGATGTTGCAGCATGATCATTTCTGTCTTTGGTCGCGATTGATCCTCCAATACGTACCATAGACCCAATCTCTCCATCCTCGTCATGTTCAGTCAAGCCAGACAGTGTCATTTTCCTATCGTACTTCGGGTCGTCGGAAGTATCAGTCGTCATCTTTAATGTCATGACAGCCTCGTTGACAACCGGTGACTTCTCTACATGCTCCTTGTCATGTTCAGTCAATCCCGATAATGTCATACTTTTTCTATCATGGTTCGAATCGGCTGCGACGATATTATCAGTCGTCATCATCTTCGATGTTGCCATAATAGCCTCCTCGACATCAGCAACGGATGACTCCGCTTGTTTTAGATCGTTGATAAGATATTTCATCGATGGAGCAGCTGCCATGGTGCCGCCATTTCTCTCCCCAATATCAATGTCATCATCCTCATTCTTATCGTCATTTTCTTCCTTGTCTTCTTGTAGTATACTTTCGAGTATTGCCGCACCATCCTCCTGTGTACATGCGTGGAAGTTATCGTCATCATCATCATCATTGTCATAGTCATCATCCTCGGCCACAGCCTGTGTCAGCAGACCAAAAAATGATGAGTCGGCATTCCCTCCAATAGTTGTATCGTCACGATCATTGTCTTCTTTCATCTCATAATTTTCTTCTAGCATCCTGATTGATCCATCCAAGTTATAAGCAAAGTCAGCAGACGGTCCAACCAATGTCAGCGCCGCCTTTAGGTCGTCATCATTCTGAGTAGTCTGACTTTGTGTCGTGGGTTGGGTTCGGAAATGCTGAGCGACGCTGCTGTTGTCGTCATTATCATCCTCATGTAGCTGCTCCTGCAATAATGACGATGCTTGTGGTGGTAGGAGTGTCATCCTGGTGTTGTTACTTGTAACTACTGTCTTGTCCTCATTCGATTGGGCGGAGGGTGAACCATCTTCATGTTGTTGTAGTCGTCGATTGTTGACGACACCAAAATTATCGCGACTACTGCTACTAGAATCATTACGCATCATTATTGCATCATCATTCACATCCTCCGGTGAACAACTAGTCGTTGCGTTCATGGGCCGCAGCGATGGCATGGTCGCGGACGTGCCTCAACCACCGAGCGAGGGGGTAGCGATGTAAGTGTTGGGCGGGAAGGATCGCAAAAATTCGGGAGGTAACGCTACACACGATGGCGAATGCAATGCTCAAAAATAATAATAGGGTTGATCCCTCATCCATTCTTTCTGCCAGTCAAAAGAACAACGTTGCTGAGGTATTGCGTCTCGTAACGGACGAAGGCGTAGATCCCAACCACGGCAACATGGTGGGTCAGACTGCCTTGCATATTGCATCGCTATGGGGCAATGTCGAGACCGTGGGCGCATTAATCAACGCGGGCGCGAATGTCAATGTTCAAAATCAAATAGGACGAATGACGCCCCTACATTGTGCAATACGTGGCACGTTCCAATCATTTTATGATAGTCATGAACGACGCGTGGAGGTTGTCGAATTGTTACTCGCGGCGGGCGCAGATGTGACCATTGCCGATTCCAAGGGTAAAGATGCATATGAAACAATTGATGATGTATGTAAGGAGGCAGAAGCCAGAAAGATGAGCATTGATACTAATGATCGCAGTATCAAGAATGACGAACTAATGCAGCACGAGATGCGCCATGCGCTTGACCAGGCACGATTGAATTCATCGCCATTGATTCAATTTATTGACAATTTGGACGTCGAGGGACTGGAGGGGAGTCTACGTGAAGCGCAAGAAGCAGACACTGTCGAAGATGATGAGGGAGGAGATAAAAAAATAAGCAAAGTCCTACTTGGCAAAACATTACGATGTGCAATTGACAAGTATACATGGTTCGTTGATGAAAATGATTCTAATAATGATCATGCATATGCAAAATTACGTGATATAGTATCCTGTTTACTCAAATATGGTGCTAATCCAAATACATTCCCAAATCCATATCAGAAATTGGAGGATGCACCCCTTCATACTATTAGTGTTGTGGCATGTAGTACAGCATTGTTATCCAACAATATTGCGTCTATTATTGCCATGGAAATTGGACAAGAATTGATAACTCATGGAGCACAAATTGGTACAGCCACGAAAGATCTATTACCACATGCCGCCAATAAAGGGAATTTGGCAGCTGTGGAATATTTAATTAATAACTTAGATTCGGATCCCAATGTACGTGGGAGACAGGGTATGACAGCACTTATATTGGCAGCAAGGGCGGGTAAGACTGATGTTGTTAAATATTTACTACATTGTGACAAGGCTGTAGAGTTGGAAATTACGGACGATGCTGGAAATCGTGCTATTGATTATGCCACCAAAAATAATCGAGAGGATATTGTTGCCTTGTTGAATGGTGGTGTGAAAAGCTAGGAGGGTCTAGTTGCTACAACTCATGACGAACAAAGGCATTGCATTATATTACGATAGAAATAGCATTGGTTTACGCGATAAGAATTTGTCTTTGGCTTGAATACCTCGATTACTGTCTGTGATAGTTGTGGATGCTTTCTCGTTTGTTCCTTTTATGTCTCAACAGATGATACCCTCACAATCTAATTCAGTAATATCAATACTTGCACCACCAAGTAATGAACTAATGCTTGGACTAGTACGTCCACAATCTCCATGTACGAACTCTTTCACATATGTGCCTGCACTTGTGGACATCCGTAGACGGAACCAATTGTCGTTGATCCGACAAGCCGACAATGTTAGTATATGCCGTATCCGTTTCTCCGACGACCTTCGATGTAATACCCGGAGTGGTGTATTCTGTTGAATTTCCATTGGATAAAGGTACGACTTCAAAAAAATACTTTTGGCATTATTTTCATCTGTTGTATCCCAGGGCAAACATTTAAGTCTTTGTAATAAGTCGATGTCTGATAAAATAGGAATGCTCGTCCAACAGACGCATCCATAACACTTTACCTTCTCCTCTGTTTGTGATTGCAGAGTCGAGAATGCTCTAGCTGGCACAAGTGTGAGTGGAGATGATACACCCACGCCTAAAAGATTATTCCCGTGATACCTATCAGGACTTGCTGATATTGTTGGCCATCCTCTATTATCCCATACTATGTCATCAACTACTGTCGTATTGCCACACATATCATGAATGCAATTATTGTTGCTGTCACAATTGATAGCATCTACCACACGTTGTAAATCTGACTCAGACGGCATCCTATGAGCATCAATGATCTCACATACGAATGGTCTACCGGTAATCACAACGTTGGATGATCTAGCACAAGTAGGCGGGAGTAGCATTCGTACATCCATATCCTCTCGACCAGAGGCGTGAAATTTGCACATACCATACACAATTTCTCCCCTCTTATCATCAGCATTATTATCATCCGTCGTTTGTTGATCGTTGTTATTATTATCATCATCATCGGTCGGTATATGCTCGTTATTCAACCGGGCTATTCCCCCACATCCAACTTGTGCTAATACGGGGCATATAACTTCCTCAACCGATGACACTCCAAGTCTAACCATACAATTACGAGGTGGTTCAACATTCGTTCCAGCGCTCGATGATATCGTGGACGATGGAACATAAAATGGAGTTTGAGATATATCGCGTCGAGACTTTGTATATGTCCCCATTATATAGAATGGTTTGCGCCATGTCGTGGCATGAACTACAGCACACTCCTCCACTCCTCCTCGTCCACCGAGACGCCATTGTTGTTGTTGCTGTAGCCAGTTAATGTCTTCCAGACTATCGCCACCACCATTAGCGATCCATCGCACAATTGTATCCTTCTCCAAACACAATAATAATTCATTAATGAGATCATCATCGTCTATTGAGCTTGGTCCACCATGTGAGCGTTGGCGTTTCTTGTTCCCATTATTTTTGTTATTGTCATGACAGTCTCCATTTCTTCCATCGATATGAGCCTTTTTATCCCATTTCATACTACTGGCCGATGAACGACGTATACGCAATTCAAGATTTATACGTGGATCACCACCCTGCTTTGATGTTGGATCATTGCCACGAAATCGACAACGTGGGTATAATGTGCGTTGATGATGGCGTGACAATTCGTTAATATTCTTTTTCATGTATGATATAAGTGAGGGTGGTATTGACGGTATACTAACTATTGTTTCGTCACTCTCGTCATTTGGCATGACCTTACGATGTTGTGTAGTAGTAAGCGATGGAAGACACACAAAAATGTGCACGCCTAGATATCCAGCCTCTCCCTCATCATAATACCTAGAATCATCCTTGCCATAATTATCATCCTTGCCATAATTATCATTCGACGACTGATGCATCGAAGAGATGATTCCAGTCCGAAGTGTAACACGCAACCGTTCCTTAATAAGACGATGCACCTCTAACGCGTCGCGATAATGCCATTCCCCAACGGGGAAATGTCGTCGCGCACTGTCGATGACACATTGCGCTCGTACGGCAGTGAGCCATGATAAATTGACAGTCGGTGCTTCTCTAGATAATTGATTGTTACTCTTTCGTCCTCCGTCTTCACCACCATTTATGTACGGTCGAAGCGATTCCACCACGCGAGGTAAGACTATATCATGAATGTACGTGGGTGATGTAAGTAACCCTCGACATATCGTGCAGCAGCTTCTTCCTACAAAGCTCGATGAGCACGCACTTTTGTCGTTGCTGTCGTCATCGATGACGAGGAGTAGTGCAGCGCAGGTGGGACACACGCCACATTCGTTGATGAAGTAATCGACGACAGCTGTCGGTGAGATCATCGTAAATAATCCGTGGCCATCGCTATCGCAAGACTGGTAGAATAGGAACTCACAGACTTCACCAGCCTTTGACCATTATGATTTTCTATTGCCTCCAAATAATCATGGTTAGGTATTAGATAATTCACTCTACCGTTGCTGGTGTTGGAATCAAAGGCGCAAGAGAAGAACAAAGAATCTCCGGCTCGGAGTCGGAGCGTCTTTCGTCTGGTGCTCACTCTAATTTGCCCGCAGGATGGTAGACTGGCCGTTCGTTGATACGGTACAAAGTTCACCATAAATTTAGTTTGGATAGACAAAATAAGAGCTCACTAGCGACAATGGTATCGATAACAATAAGTTCTATTTCCGCATTGCTTTTAGGTGCTAGTTGTATTATCAACAGGACGATACATTTCGTTAGGGGCAATGCTCTAACAGTTGTCGATACTACTACAGTAGAAAGACGACTGTATAACAGTGATTTATGTAAAAGCGTGATTGCCATATCTGGTTTTCCTGACTATCGCTACCTGCAAGAGAATAATAAGAAGTATGACCACGGAGAAGAATTCGTATGTGAACTAAGCTCTGGACAATTCAGTCCAATAGCTGGCAATACTGAACAGATGATACAGTTGCAGTCACTTCTCGATGATGGGAAACTAATTAGCGCTGAAACGTCTGTCGGTATAGCATACGATATATTTACCGAGAATAATGACAGTTATGTACATTTGCCTCGTGGAGATATCATCTTAGTACCAGCCAGTGATGAACGAAGGAAGAAAAAACAGCGTGGACAGTTGCATAACGACAGTGAAGAATCTGATGGAGATGATATCATTACTCAGCATGATGATCGTTATCTTCAGACATTGGAGGGTACACGACAATTGCTTGTGGTCCGAGTAACAGACTCGCGTGGACGAGCTCATAGCGACAGCGCAAGCACAATCTCAGACAACGTTTTTGGCACTAATGGTGATACAATCACACTCAAGAGTCGAATAGCAGCATGTTCCTTCAACAAACTACGTTTGACAAACACATATGACGTGGATGTGTCACAGCATTTGGAAGCACCAGGTGTAATAGATGTCAAAATAAAAATTTCACTAAAAAATGATCGAGCAACTGTACGTGAGGCAGTAATATCGGCAACAGAACAAAAGCTAGGGTTGAAGCTATCAGAAACCTTCGATCATGTCATGTTTGTTGTGGAGGGCTGCTATACAGCCGATGATTGTGGCTGGGCAGCGTACGGGTTTGTCAACTCATGGTTCTCACTATTTAAGGGAGATAATTACAAGTATGTTGCTGTACAAATGCATGAATTCGGACATAATTTAAACCTGGTGAGTTTGTACATAATTGGTTGATGATGTTGTTACAAGCCGGCGCATTTGTCTCACTCATATTTACGATCGATGAAGGCTCATTCAGGTGGCCTTGACAACAAGGCATACAGTGATCATTCTTGTATTATGGGCAATCCATACCATGCTGATGATGAGGGACTTCTATGCTTTAATGCAGCAAAGATATTTCAGATTGCTCAAGGACATAACAGCTGGTACAATAAAAATGATCATGATGCTGAAGTTTGGGATAGTGGTACAAGCGGCAGTTCCTATTGGGCGGGCACAATCATAGGAATTGCAGACTACCAAAACAATCGAAATGCTCTACCCGTGGTTGTAAAGGTTGAGTCAGGTACACTTTCAGACATTTTCATCGGATTTAATCGAGCCAAAGGTGTTAATTTACAAACTGCCCAATATCAGAATCAAGTAACAGTGATCGAAGCAGGAAATGATGGGGTAGGGTACTCGCAAAGCTATGTGAAAGCAGCTCTCTCGGCAGGCGAATCATACACAGTAGCCAAGAATTGGCGTGGTTCAGGATTACCATTGACAATTACTGTCAATGACATCAACATTAGCGCAAATCCTGGATATGCAGATGTATTGATTCAGTTGGGTGATAATAAGCCTCCTCCAACAACAAGAGACGTTATGCCTTCAACAACGAGACCTAGGTTGATGCCCACCCCTGTCACTCAAATTAGTTTACCCACCGCATCAATCCCAACAAGAAAGAAACCACGTACACGTAGGCCTACTACAGCCAAACCAATTACAAAAATGTTGCATATAACAATTACATAAAAGAGGAAACAAGAGCTTTGATGTACATTTGACGAGACTAATCAATTTGAACAAATAAAATCATAACACTAAATATATTAAATTGTACACAATAGGGTTTTGCGGTCAGAACAGATATATAAAACAGCAGTGTCTTGTTTGCACCATAAGTTCAACATGCACCTCCCTTCTGAAGCATCACGTCACCGTTGCTAAGTGCGTGACACAGACTCCTTTCTTCCGGGCTTGATTGGTACACTCCTCGAAGCTCATTGTTTCTTCTTGCACCATGTGTGATACAAACTCCACCCTTTCTAGCTTGTTTGGTATCTACACCTTGAAGATGCATCGTTTCTTCTCCACCTTAGCACCATGCGTTTTACACACTCCTCACTTCACGGCTTTATTGGTACATTCCACGAAACTGCATTGTTTCACCTTCCATTAATGATTATATTGGTACATCCCTCGAACTTACATCAATCCCTCGAACTTACATCACTTAGCCTTCGCGCCATGAGTATGTACATTCCTCATGACTGCATCGCTTAAACTTGGCGCCATGGATGATACAAACTCCACCCTTCACACCTTGATTGGTACATCCCTCGAAACTTTATCGAATGCATCGCTTCATCTCTCCCTTAAGCGCCATGCGTCCAACATTCTCCTCCCTTCATCACTTGAGTGGTACATCCCGCGAAGCTGCATCGTTTTACCTTTGCACCATGTGTAACACAAACTCCACTTCCTTCTGAGCATAATTGGTACATCCTTGCATCTCTTTTTAGTCCCTATGCTTGCCTTGACCCCAGGATGGCTTCTGGCAAGCAAATAAGCTTCATCTGTCCTTGTATCTTTTCACTCCAAGGCAAGACACTTAAAATTGAGGCATCGCCGCTGCTGTATTTGGGTGAATGTTGTGATGGCGGGTTCTCTGTCTCCCTTGCGGGACCCCATTCCAATGCTGTCGTCTCCTCTGTTGATAATGACGCATGTGATCTTCTTTCTACTCCTAGTCAGTCCTATATATCATGTACAATGTTGGTCTGCATCAAATAATCATCTATACCCAAAGTGGTTACAACATGGGCGAATGACGATGCATACAGCAGTGTACGACGACAGGGTCTCTTTCTCCTCCGCCACGGTAGAAAACGTCGTTAGTGGACGAAACAATGATTACTACATTCAACAAGTTTCGAGTAAAGCAATGGCACTTGATATTAGAGTATTCCGAGGATTTGCACCCATTACTGCACGGGAATATATCAACGAACAACGTCGGTTTGGGTATGATATATCCATGACGGAGGCGATTGATTATTTAATGAAGAATTATGATGATGATGGGAATTACATTATGAAGAGTAGTGGAGATACGTCGCATATGTCGAATACCAATATTGTAGCCGAAGATTATACAACAACATATTATGTTCCAGAAACATTCTTCGTGGCGGTTTACAATGGCACTGAGATGGTAGCATCATTTCATAGACAAAATGGGATTGTGGGGGTTGTCAGTGCACACCCGCGTTGCACTTCTACTCTACAACTGCCCGTGATCATTCTTCGATCGACGCATGATCATGTATACGTTGCCAATTTGAGAGTGCATGACAAAATGCAACGACTTGGAGTAGGGAAGGCACTGATGTTATCAGTCATTGCTTGGAATCAGCAGATGCACGAAGACGCGACGATGCCATTAGTATTGTCAGTTGACAATGATAATACTGCTGCGATTCGTTTGTACAAGAAAGTTGGCTTTGTGGATCTAAATATGGAAGCAAATGAAAATGCTGATTTTTGTACAATGATATTGCAACCAATGCCTACAAATATACAGCTTGCGTGATAAGTTCTGCTACAATTGATGTGTATGTCCAAGGTTGCAGCGATGAAGCTGAAACGTTTTAAGGGTCTGGCGGAATAAAACTTCGCGAATAAAAATGTTGCTCGCACGAGAGAATAATTTGGTGTGTACTGCGCTGGAGTTTAATCACGAGTCCACGGGGTCAGCAGTAAAAACTTGATGGATTCTGCCTCGCGAGCGAGTACGCTCAGACAACAGAGAGAGGCCGCCTTGCGACGACGATCGAATGAAACGCCACCGAACATTGTTGACGGCGGCACCATTCCCCGCCCTGCATCCCGCATGAGTCTGGACGGTGGTGGTCGTCCAGCATCTCGAATGGGAACGGTGACAACAGCCGCAATGGCGGACGTATCGATATGGGAGGAGGCAAAGAAAAAAGAAAGGATTGCAGCACGAATCAAAGAAGAGGAGACTAGGAGAGCCGGGGAAGCAAAGATGAAGGCTGAAGCAGATGAAGAGGAGGTCCGAAGGCTTGAGCGATTAGACCTCCAAAAGAGACTAGCAAACGAGCAAAGTGCAAGGGAGTTGGCGGCACGAAAATTGGAAGCAGAGACGCAGAGACTGGTGGAGATGAGGTTAGAAAACGAACGGTTGGAGAGGGATAAGTCGGATAGGTTGGAACGTGCGGAGAAAGAACGATTGGAGAGAGATAAAGCGGAGAAAGACAAACTGGCGGATTTGGAGCGACGGTTGGCCGAAGCGGAGCGAGCAAAGCTGGAGGCTGAGCGACTTGCCGAGCGTGCACTTCATATGGAAGAGCAGCTATCGATGGAACGTCGTCGGAGTGACTCTCCTTTGCCGAAGAATGGAAGTTCTACTAGAGACGCACGAATCAAGGCCAGGCGACGACCGCCTTCACAACAAAATGAGGAAGACCCGGGAGCGAGGATTGAAGATGTTGTTGTTGATGGTGGTAGTGATGCTGGCTATCAGCGGTACTTGTTATCATATCACCAGCCATCTGTTGCTGTCAACGATGATGATGGAGAAAGTGCAGGAGGCGAGTTGTTGCCAGAAGAAGGAGAGAGTCCTTCACTACCGGCGGATGAGAAAAGAACAACGTCGACTGTCCCTTTATCGAAAATCCGTGCTAATAGAAATCGTCGTGAACGCAGCGTTTCACATCGTTCATTAGCCTTTTCCGACGTTGATGAAACTGCGATGGAAGACGTCAAGCTTACGAAGGATGAACCATCTCTTCAGCATATTACTTCCCTCGAAAGTGTGAACCTCGATGATCCTAAATACATGCGCTCGTTTCTAACGAAACCATGCCCCAAAGGCTTGGGGACGGTAGAGTGTTGTATAAAGAGGAATAAGACCATAAAAAACGTCCTTTTTCCTGAATATCGGATGTTCCTACGCGATGGGAAGACGGAGTTGTGCCTCATGACGTCGAAGAAGCGTGCTGGTAGTGCCACATCGAACTACCTCATTTCCATGGGCAGGAACGACCATGATAGGAGCAGCGAGAGTGTCATTGGGAAATTGAGAAGCAATTTCTTGGGAACTGAATATCATATATTCGATGATGGGAAGAATCCAGTATTCGATGAATTTCATTATGACGAGAAGAATGATGCTGGAGCGATCACGGACCTCTCAGAGATCCGTTGTGAGTTGGGTGCAATACTTTACGCTGCCAGCACCACTCTCGGGGCGAAGGGTCCACGCAAAATGTCTGTATGCATTAGCAAGGTGGACGACTATGGCAATCCGTTGAAAGTGTGGCAACCAATGAAGAAGGATGATGAGTCTATCTCAAAATATCTCAAGACTGAAGTTGGCACCAAAGATAAGGTTGTGCTTCTAGAAAACAAGCCCCCCAGCTGGAATAATGACGTAAAGGCATACGTGCTTAATTTCAACGGTAGAGTTACCATGGCGAGTGTAAAGAACTTCCAGCTTTGCACTCGTGACGATGACGGTAAGCAGATTATGCAATTTGGAAGGGTGGGTGATGACGAATTCAATTTGGATGTGCAGTGGCCAATGTCGCTCTTGCAAGCATTCTCCATTGCTTTGTCATCGTTTGATTCTAAGCTTGGCTGCGATTAGTTCTTCTTTCATACTATTCCTACATTATTGATCGTTACGGTTCTTTCTTCATCAACCTTCTAATCATCTTAGTAAACCGCTCTGCGAATGCTTTAATATGATCGATACAAAATGTGTCCTACTTTCTTGTGCCACCGAGCGGTTGTAAAGTTCTTTGGGCTACAATAGCAGACGTCTTTATTTCCCTAAGTTGGAGACGATCATCCAAGATCATCTCGACCTCCTCTTCGTAATTCTCGCGCTGCTCACATTTGCAGTCAATGTCCTCGCCCATGGTCGAAAACTCCGGCATCCTGTGAAACCAACTCGTTTCCCTTTCTTCTGACTGACGCTCAAGCAATGCACTTGACCACAAAATCTTGATTTGATTCTGCCGGTACTATCTGTGAATTTCTTACTTCGGCATCCCATCATTACACCCTCTATTTCTTTCGTTTGTTGGGCAAATTTCTGTGCATTCTAGGCCAACTTCTTCTATCTATTAGTACGCGTGTGTCGAATTCCTTCTCCACTACTCCAGAAAAGGCATACCACAATGTTCACATTCAACAGTTTTATAATATGTTGCCTTCTCCTTCTCATCCTCGGTCAAACGCTCCAACTTCCCCTTGTTGTTCTATTTTTCGCATATCGGGCTTTATCAGCATCTTCAGCATTCCTTTATTACTTGATGTGACAAAACACAAACCTTCACTACTTATCATACGCACGTTCAACAAATTCCTCTCCACATTCATCTCAATAAGCTAAAGATTCGACGTCAAACCCTCTGGATAATGATTTTGATACCAATGCTTTGCGATTTCATCTCTCCTGCAAATCCAAACGTCATCACCTAATCCCTTTGCATAGTCAAGAAAATCTTCCAAACCCTTCGCTCGGCCTGGACGACCGACCAAACGACAATGCAATCCAACACTCATCATCTTGGGACTGCCTCTCTTTCCTTCTTTAACGAGGTAGTCCAACGTGTTCATCAAGTGTTTCGAGAAATCATCAGCATTTGCAAATCCGTTTGGGATTGCAAACTTCATATCATTCTCACTCAATGTGTACGGTATGATCAAGTGTGGTAGTCGATTGCCATATTCATTCGTCCAATATGGAAGATCATCTGCGTAGGAATCAGAATCATACAAAAACCCTCCTTCCTCAACAACCAACCTACGTGTATTATGTACATTCGGCTTTCCCTGATACATCCCCACGGGTCGTACGCCTAACATATCCTTATGAATTTGTACACACCGTTGTAAATGTTCCCTCTCCACTGCCTCATTAATGTTCTGATAATCCCACCATCTATATCCATGACTTGCCACCTCCCATCCAGCATCGACCATTGCTTTTGCCACGGCTGGGTTACGTTCGAGTGCCATCCCCACAGCAAAGACAGTACACGTCACTTGCTTTCGTCGGAGCAGGTCATGTATTCGCCAAAAGCCAGCCCGTGAGCCGTAGTCATACAAGGTCTCCATGTTGGCATGTCGTTGTCCCACGAGTGCACCCGCACCCACAATTTCACTTAGTAACTTCTCACTCTCCGTATCACCATGTAGCAAACAGTTCTCTCCACCCTCCTCGTAGTTGAGAACGAGGTTTAGTGCCACCTTGGCATTTTTGGGCCAACGGACGATGGGGACTTGATTGGCGTAACCGACGACATCCCTCCGATTATTGTCGCTTTCATCATCACCATATTGAGATTTGCCATCATTACGATGGCTGCTTAGTGGATTGAAGGACATTGGCAAATTTTTCGGAATATTGAGACGGCCGCGCCAGGCTCCGGGAAACAATTACGTAATACCGATGATACCAAGACTAACAAGTCGAGAGACTCCATTAAGATAGGTATTTATAGTTCTATGAATCTGTAACATGAAAATTGAGATATTTATATTCATTATCATCATCGTCCTCCTCTCCTACAAATCAATTTCTATCATCCCCAGTCTTATAACGACGATAGTTGTTGCTCATGGTAGAACTAGAACTACTATTTTCTCTTTGACTATTATTTCCCATCCCCATCATGGAATTGTTCATATTATTCATGGCATGAGCGTTCATATTATTCATGGCGTTGTTTGTATTATTATTTCCCATCATGTTGTTGTTTCTCATCATATTGTTATTGCCCATATTGCTACCCATCATATTATTATTTTGGATGTTGTTTGACATCGTCATGTTGTTTTGTTGTACGGTTGCCATCAGTTTAGCTATTCCTCTCCCAACACTGCTCCCCCCAACGCTCCCCCCACAACGAAATGATTGTGCATGCGAACCTTGCGACCCCCTTGAGCCTTGATGTTGCAACTTATTATACGACGATGGATTGTATCCCAATTGTCTCAAACAGTGAAATGCGGCCCTAAGCAAAGATTCATTATTAGGGAATGTTTCCACAGCCTTCATTGCGGCATGGATACCACCACTTTTACCCAAACGCACTTTCATCTCAGGTGATGGACTTTGGGATAAACTTTCCATGGCCCAGCAGCATGATTCAAGTAATGTGGCATTATTCGAATGACGTTCCATCGTTGCAACAATAATATTTACCGCTCCCATCCGATCGAGCATTTCAGTGTTAAATGTACTTGCCATGGCAAGATGCTTAATCACATCAGTAAATCCCACTTGCAACTCGGCATCATTCGGATGATGCTCCATGGAATCGATAATGGTACGTATCCCCCCCACAAGTCCAATAGCATGCGCGTGCTCCTGATCGAAGCAATGTGCATACAACTTCTCACATGCTGAACGTTGGACTGGTATGTTGAAGGGGAAGCGTCGCATGGCCACGATAATGTCACATATATCCCCCGCTCCAGATTCAAGGTATACAAGTGTCTTCTCGATATGTGCCAGCTCAGATGCCTCATCATTAATGAATAGGTGGTGCTGATAAATGCTTGACGATAATTTACTGTGCGCAGCTTTGACGGCGTACAAAGCCCCCATCGAGGTTTCGCCGCCACCCCCTCCCAAAATTGGCATGCCAATACTTTGAGCCCGGTGCCTCAGTGCATTGTCCTTCATGTTCATTGGGACGGATTGAGGAGTTTTAAGTGCCAAAGTTTTCCTAGAAGGTGGATCTGATGGAGACCTACGGGAGGTGTGGGGTGTTAATGGAGATACGGGTGGCTGATTGGTCTCCATGCAGCTCATTACTTTCATGGGAATATTATGATCGTAGAACGAGCTATCGGATTGTCCCAACATTGCGATAAGTTGCTCCCCCCCCGGTGGCGCATCGTAGGCACCTCGTGGCCCACGTGGTGTTTTCACCTGTCGTCGATTATTCGTACTGCCAAAGACTATCTTGGCATGCTCGACCGTTGAATGCCTTCGTGGCAGTTGCGCCTGCTTCGCTAATGCCATTTTGGAATGGAATTGATTGGGCGTGGGTGTAAACTTCCCCGCACGACTTCTCGCAGTGTTACTGGTATCTTCAAAGAAATGGTCACTACGCTGTTGCTGTTGTTGAGATGGAGAAGCACCGTGATTATTATTCCTCCTGTTGTTCCCCCGTGGTGGGGGCTGAGGAGTGTGCTTACTTTTACTCCCACCTCCAGATTTGTCCCCCTGGCAAATGGATTCCCCCTCTGTCAACGGATTACAAAGCAAGCACCTTCCATTGAGTACTTCACCATCAATAGTCAAGGGTTTTAATTCTGGACTCCCCATCCCCGTAATCCCGACGAGCTCGTGTGTCTCCATCCCACATATATGACACCGCCCCTCCTGCTCCCGATGATGATGGATATTATCTCCATATTCATCATATCCTCCCTCGGTATCCTGATACGACGGATGAGAATGTAGGCTAAGTCCTGATTCCGGTCCAGAGTGGAATACCATGCGTCTATTCTTAGCACTATGCCTCGCACTGTCACACTCACTCTCACTATCGAAGTCTGCCCGACTCCGCTTCGAACTTACGGCACTTGCCGTCTCTGAATGGTTCGGACTTGGACTGCGTGTGCCCAAACTCCCAAAGTCACCAAAGTCAATATGCGCCAGAGGGCCATCCCCCAGGCTTTGTGCCACGGCATCGAAGTCTAAATCGAAGTCGAGAATATCATTATCGATTAACAAATCCAATTCAGCGGACCCGGAGGAGTGTAGGTTGTTCGTCGGTGGAACAGCGTCAACGCCGCCACCTCCATCACCACCGGTGCCACGCTGCTTTTTCTTGCCCGTCATCGGCTTCGACACATAGATTTAAGTCTACGTAGGACGGCATTTGAACCAATTGTCGCCCGAAACAATTTCCCTATTTTTTTTGCAAAAAACGTTCCCGCAAGATTTCTCGACCCCCGACGCCCTTGATTTTTTTCGT
>Ga0247843_1004304_pt1 | contig 21526 bp, 22 predicted proteins | sample LaCruzMarch2017__FD_192420 | JGI IMG/M metagenome (GOLD analysis project Ga0247843, IMG submission 192420) | Freshwater microbial communities from meromictic Lake La Cruz, Castile-La Mancha, Spain - LaCruzMarch2017_8m | ecosystem: Environmental > Aquatic > Freshwater > Lake | place: Spain...
CAGCGGCTGGGCCGGTGCAGGACCGAACTCATGGAAGATTTCTTCCACCTGGGTGAACACACGTCGTATTTCAATCATTTCGTCACCATAAGCATTTCTCAGGCCAAGGCCAGAGGGTTTTCCTCAAAGGATAAGGGCGCAGGCGTTGCAGCCATGGTTAACAACCGCGACTGCCCCTGACACACCAATGCCGCCGCTGCAATCAAGCCCTGCGCCTGACATTCTCGTGCGCGCTGCCACCCTGCATGAAGGGCGCGTTGAACCCACTCTACAGGCAAGCTCGGCACATCCACTGTCACTTGCAAATCACCCAGATCGGTCATGTCCCGCAGGCTGTTGGCGGGCTGACGAACGATGCCTGGGTGCGCCACATTGACGGCATTGGCAATGATGCTGGCAGCCGCATCGGCCTGCGCCGCCGTGGCGGCCAGCACCGTCACGCTGTCGGCAATGCCCAAAGAAAAACTGCGCCCGCGCCAGCCACTGGTGGCCACACCGCGCACCGGCATGGCGTGGATCACTTCAAACGCACCATCAAGGTTCAGCCCTTGCATCAACTCTTGCACTTGCAAACGCGCCAGATCGGCGTACAGGCCCACCCGCACGGACTGGTCTGGTGCCAGGTGCAAAGCAATGTCGCCCCCGTTGTTGACCCAGGCACGCGCCACGCCTGCACGGACATAACAAGCCAGTAACTCTTGCGCCACACTGCCCGCCACCGCCGCCATGGGCGTGATGTAGGTCTGGTCTGCCCAAGGAGCACAGGCCCGCCACATGCGCCGCGCCACACCACCTTGCAAGGGGCAGCGCTCACCCGCTTGCACCGGCAAGCGCAACACAGGCCATTCAGCCATCAACTCCGCCAGCAAAGGCTCAAAGCGCGTCCAGGCCTGCTCGTGCGCGAGCGCCACGGCCGCTTCACCCTCGGGACCCCAAGGGTCGGCGCCGATCACCATGTCCATGGGACCGTGTTGGAAATGCCAGCGACCGTCGGGCAAGCGGTGACGAGAAGCACTCACGCGCGGTACCTCATCCGAGCATCGGGTCTTGCCCGAGCGGCCAGGGGTTGGATTGCGGTTGGGCCTGCCATGACAGGGCCGTTGGGGCGCCGTCGCTGTGCCAGGACCCCTGCTTCAAGACCTCCTGGATCGAGCGCACGTACGCCATGTGCCCACCCAAAGCTTGGTAGTCCGACAGCCGCATGCTGAATTCAATCGGGGCAATGATGGCGGGCGTGGGCACCGTTCCGAAACTGTGGTCTGGCATGCGCAGCACATCCGACATCACCGTGATGCCACCGCCAGGCCAGACAAAGGCTGGCGCACCGCCACACGTCACATTGACCAAAGCCTGCTTGATGGCGCGGGTGAGGAGCACCGGGTTTTCGGTAACGCCGGCCCGCAAACTGCCACCTGCGCCAGCCAGGAACATCACGCTGCACAGCGAGGGCTCGCAATTTTCGCCAATGCGCTCAACGATGACCTGCACCGCCGCAGGCATGTCTTGCGGTACGGCCTGCAATTGCTCGTTGAGCACATACCAAGCCGCATGCTCACCCGTGGTCGAGGTCATGAGGATTCGCAAGCCCGGCCAGGCCACCTGCGGGTCCCACCCTTCAATGATGGACAAGGGGTCAGCAATGTCAGTGCCCCCCCAGCCATTGCCCGGATTGGCCACCTGAAAATACCGACCCGGCGTCGATTTTCGCCCCCGCATCTCAAGGCCAGAAGGCTTCATGTCTAGGCAGCGCCCCGCCTGGTGCTCGGTCAGGACGCCGGTGATGTGGTCGTCCAGCACCACCACCTCGTCGGCCAGTCCTAAAAATTGCTTGGCAAAAATGCCCACCACGGCCGAGCCACAGCCCACGCGCATGCGCTGCTCCACCACGCCGTTGACAATCGGTGCTTGCCCAGCCTGGATCACCAGCTGAGCGCCGCCATCAATGGTCAACTCCACCGCTTGTTTGTTGCCCAGAGCCTGCATCATGTCCACGGTGACACGACCTTCTTTTTTGCTGCCACCGGTCAGGTGGTGCACCCCACCGAGCGACAGCATTTGCGAGCCATATTCGGCGGTGGTGACATGCCCGACCACCTCGCCTTGCATGCGCACATTGGCTTGCTCTGCACCCAAAAAGCGATCGGTGTCGATCTTCACCTTGAAACTGCAGTAGCTGAAAATGCCTTCGGTGACCACGGTCACCATGTCAACACCCTCGACCTGTGAAGACACGATGAAAGGCGCCGGCTTGTAATCGGGGTAGGTGGTCGACGAGCCGACGCCCGTCACAAACACCTGATCGGTGTGCAGCAAGTCGCCATTCCATGACGCCGGTCCTTCATCGGATGCACCCGCGGCAAATGGCACCAGCACCGGCTCATCTTTCTCGAGCGTGCGGCGCAAAAAAACCACCGGGTCCACACGCACCAGTAAACCATCTCGGTTGGCATAACGGTCACAAGCCCCCAGCCGACCCTCAGAAATTTGGCAAAGGACGGGACAGGCATTGCACTCGATCTTGGCACCGCTCATGCGCTCATTGCGCGGCTTGACACGCTCTGGCACCTGCTGCATCGCAGGTGTCTCCATGCCGGGAAGCCCATCGGTTTTTGAGTGTTCGGTCATCTCGGTTTTTGCTTGGCAATAAGCTGAAGTGCGCACTTGCACGACAGATTCATTCTGTGTAGCATTCACAACACCAAAATGTTGCGTTCACTACATTAAAGTCAATTTAGCGCATCCTGTTTTGCTGTGCAACAGTGTTTTCCCCAAGCTGTTGCACACAGCCCTGCAAAGGATTTTTGTTTTGTTCAACCTGACCTTGATCGACCATGAGCGCCTTTCTTGAAGAACGTGTCTTGAGCGTGCACCACTGGACAGACCGCCTGTTCACCTTCACCACCACACGCGATCCATCGCTGCGTTTTTCCAATGGCCACTTCACCATGATTGGCCTGCGCTTGAACGGCAAACCGCTGCTTCGGGCATACAGCATCGCCAGCCCCAACTACGAAGAGCATTTGGAATTTTTGAGCATCAAGGTTGAAGAAGGCCCGTTGACTTCCCACCTGCAGCACATCCAGGTGGGTGACACCATCATCGTCGGTAAAAAGCCCACCGGCACCTTGCTGATCGACTACCTGACGCCGGCCAAACGCTTGTACCTGCTGTCCACCGGCACGGGCTTGGCGCCTTTCCTGAGCATCATCCGCGACCCCGAGACTTATGAAAAATTTGAAACCGTGGTGGTGGTGCATGGGGTGCGTCAGGTGGATGAGCTGGCCTACCACGACCTGATCGTCGATCACTTGCCGCAACACGAATTTCTGGGCGACATGATCGGCCAGCAGCTGCGCTACTACCCGACAGTCACGCGCGAGACTTACCGCAACATGGGCCGTGTGACGGCGCTGATTGAAAATGGCAAACTCTTCACAGACTTGGGCATGCCCCCCGTGAATCCGGCCGAGGACCGGGTGATGTTGTGCGGCAGCCCGGGCATGCTCAATGACCTCAAGCACATGCTGGAGACACAGGGCTTTGTGGAGGGCAACACCAGCACCCCGGGTGACTTTGTCATTGAACGGGCATTTGTCGAGAAATAAACACACATGGTGACTGCAGCACGCCAACCCAAGCCCAGCCTGGCCAAGCCGAGTGCAAAGCCGAGCGCCAAGCGCGTGGTAGGGGTGCGCGAACACAACGCGCAACAAACACGAGAGAGCATTTTGCGCGCCGCCATCAAGGTGTTTGCGCAGCACGGTTATGAAGGCGGCAGTGTCGAAAAAATTTCTCGGCAAGCCATGTCCTACGACCGCATGATCTATTACTATTTCGGCAGCAAGGAAGGCTTGTTCATCGAAGTGCTGGAGACGATTTACCGCCGAATGAACGACGCCGAGGCGCAATTGGCCATCGATGTGAACACGCCGCTTCTTTCCTTGGAGCAAGTGGTTCATTTTGTGCTGGACTATTACCGCCACCATCCGGAGTTCGTCACCCTGCTCAATACGGAAAATCTGCACAAGGGCAAGCACATCGTGAAATCCCTGCGTGCACGCGAATTTTCATCGCCAGCCATCGCCGTGATCCATGACATCTTGCGTGCAGGTGTATCGCAGGGACTGTTTCGCACCGACATATCGGCCCGCGACGTTTACCTGCTGATCGCGGCCACCGGCTATTTCTACATGTCCAACCGGTACACGCTGTCGGCCTTTTTGGGCGAAAACATCGATGCCCCGCAGGCTGTGGCGCAGTGGAAATCTTTCGTCATTGACACCGTGTTCCGCGTGGTCAATGTTCCCCTTCCATCCCATCCTTAAGGAGATTCCCCATGGCAGACATCAACACCACCGGCGCATCCGGCAAAGTTGTCATCAAGAACATTGGCTTGTTGCTCTCGGGTGACCTGGATCAGCCTATTTTGCAGGCGGACACCCTGGTCGTTCTTGACGGACTCATCACCGCAGTGGGCCGCGAAAAAGATTGCGATCTGGAAGGCGCCCAAACCGTCATCGATGCGCGGCAGACCTGTGTTTGCCCGGGTTTGATCGACAGCCATGTGCACCCGGTGTTTGGCGACTGGACGCCGCGCCAAAATCAGATCGGCTGGATCGACTCCACCATGAACGGCGGCGTGACCACCATGGTCTCGGCCGGTGAAGTGCATTTGCCTGGACGCCCCAAAGACATCGTCGGCCTCAAAGCCCTGGCCATCACGGCGCAACGCGCTTTTGACAACTTCCGCCCTGGCGGCGTGAAGGTGATCGCGGGCGCGCCCATCATCGAAAAAGGCATGACCGAGCAAGACTTCAAGGACCTGGCCGATGCGGGCGTCACGCTGCTGGGCGAGGTGGGCTTGGGTTCCGTCAAGGCCGGGTATGAGGCCCAGCAAATGGTGGCCTGGGCCCGCAAGCACGGCATCCAAAGCACGATCCACACCGGCGGCCCCTCCATTCCAGGCTCGGGCATGATCGACAAGGATGTGGTGCTTGAAGCCGATGCCGACATCATTGGCCACATCAACGGCGGGCACACTTCGCTGCCCGAAGCCCATGTCTGTGAGTTGTGCGAAAAATCCTCACGCGCCATCGAGATCGTGCACAACGGCAACGAGCGGGTGGCCATTGCAGCGGCGCGTGCGGCACTCGAACTCAAGTGCCCGCACCGCATCATTTTGGGCACCGATGGCCCGGCAGGCTCTGGCGTGCAACCGCTGGGCATGCTGCGCATGGTGGCGCTGCTGTCCAGCCTGGCCAACATCCCTGCCGAGTTGGTGTTTTGCTTTGCCACCGGCAATACGGCCCGCATCCGCAACCTGAACTGTGGCCTGATCGAAGTCGGGCGGGCCGCCGATTTTGTCTTCATGGACCGCGCTCAGCACACCGCAGGCAAAACCCTGCTGGAGAGTGTTCAGTTGGGTGACATCCCCGGCATTGGCATGGTCATGATCGACGGCATCGTGCGTTGCGGCCGCAGCCGCAACACGCCCCCCGCCACCGAAATTCCGGTGGTGCTGGGCAGCCATTGACACGGTGTCTGCAGCGCTGGCAGCATTTTTTTCATCCCGCTGATCACCCTTGTCCGCGTTGTCTAAAAGGCCGTGAAGCGAGCCGTGGACCGCTTAAACAGGGATATTTAATGCGCAGGCCCACCCCATGAACTTCGTCCCTCTGGTTGAACTGACCCGCAACGGCATCCAGGAATGCGTGCACATGGGTGCACTGGCCGTGACTGACACCGAGGGCCGCGTGCTGGCGCAAGTGGGCAACCCGCATTGGCTGTGCTTCACCCGTTCGACCCTCAAGGCCATGCAGGCGCTGCCGCTGGTGCAGTCGGGCGGCGTGGCGCATTTTGGCTTCACACCCACCGAGCTGGCGATGATGTGCGCCAGCCACAACGGCGAAGAGATGCACGTCGAGCAGGTGTCGTCCATCTTGCGCAAGAGCGGCACCAGCACGCGCCAGATGCGCTGCGGCTGCCATGTGCCTTACCGCTTCACGTTTTTTGACCGCCCCATGCCCGAGGGCTTTGCATACGACGAACGTCACCACAACTGCAGCGGCAAGCACAGCGGCTTTTTGGCGTATTGCGCGCAGCACGGCCTGCCCACCGACGGGTACACCGAAGTGGACCATCCTTTGCAGCAACAAGTGCGCAAAGCCGTGGCGCACCTGGCGGGGTTGAGCGAAGAAGAACTGGCGCTGGGCATTGACGGTTGCTCGGCCCCCAACTACGCCATGCCCTTGTCGCGCTTGGCCCGCAGCTATGCCCGATTGGCGCAGCCCGAATCGGACGGCTTGTACGGCGAGAGCCTGCAACTGCTGGGGCAGGCCATGACTGCGCACCCCGAGCTGGTCTCGGGCACCGGACGCAACGACGCTGACTTCATGCGCGCGGGTCGGGGCGACTGGGTGACCAAAGTGGGGGCCGATGGGGTGCAGGTGGTGGCCAGCCGAGCGCGGGGCCAGGCCCTGGCCATCAAGATCATGGATGGCAACAAGGCCGCGCTGTTTGCCGCCACCGTGGAGGCCTTGGACCAACTGGGTTGGCTCGACGATGCGCAACGTACCGCACTGGACCCGTGGCGTGCACAGGTGCTGCTGAATGTGGCGGGGGTGCCGGTGGGCGAGCGGCGCAGCGTGTTTGAGCTGCGGTATTCCTATTGAATCGGTACGTTGAAATCTTGAACAACATTCAAGAGTTGACTTTTTTGTAGGAGCCCACCCCTGTGGGCGATGGGTGTGGAAAACACCCTGCAAACCCTCAAGGCGCTGGGTGGTGGTCTTCGATGGTTCGTCAGCCTCTGTCAGCGTCGGCCAAAAATCGCCGTGCCCACCCGCACCATCGTGCTGCCTTCGGCAATGGCCTCGGTCATGTCGGCGCTCATGCCCATGGACAGCGTGTCCAGTCGCAGGCCTTGCTGGCGCAGGCTTTCTAACAGCGCTTGGGCCTGCGCGTGCACCGCCCGCATCTGTTCAGGGGTCTCGGCGGGCTCGGGAATGGTCATGAGGCCACGCAACCGCAGGCGCGGCAAAGCGGCCACGGCCTGCGCCAGCGCGGGCAGCTCTTGCGGGCTCACGCCCGATTTGGTGTCGCCGCCGTCCACATTGACCTGAATGCACACCTGCAAGGGCGGCAGGTGTTCGGGGCGTTGCTCGGACAAGCGCTGGGCGATTTTGAGGCGGTCTATGCTGTGCACCCAGTCAAAGTGCTCGGCCACCAATCGGGTTTTGTTGCTCTGAATGGGGCCGATGCAATGCCAGACCAATGGCAAATCGCGCAATGCCGTGATCTTGTCCACCGCTTCCTGGATGTAGTTTTCGCCAAAAGCAGTTTGCCCTGCCGCATGGGCTTGGCGCACCGCTTCAGGCCCCCAGGTTTTGGAGACGGCCAGCAGTTGCACGCTGTCTGCGGCGCGCCCTGCCGCCTGGCAAGCGGTCTGAATCTGCACCCTGACGCGGGCGATGTTGTCGGCAATGGATGGGTTCATGAAGGAAGGGTACCAAAAGCGGCGTTGTCACCCAATGGTCAGCCTAAAGCACCCGGTTTAAGCCAGTGCAACCACAGGCTGCCAAAATAACCTTTTTCTTCACTCCTCAACGAGACACGCCATGAGCCAAATTGCCGCCAAAACCTACGATGCCGCCCCCACCAAAAAAGTCGCCTTCTTGGGCCTGGGCGTGATGGGATACCCCATGGCAGGCCATTTGGCCCGCGCCGGTCACCACGTTACCGTGTACAACCGCAGTGCGGCCAAGGCCGTGGCTTGGGCCGCAGAATGCCCCGGCAACGCCACCGCCCCCACCCCGCGTGAAGCGGCAGCGGGCGCCGATATCGTGTACGCCTGCGTGGGCAACGACGCCGATTTGCGCAGCGTGGTGCTCGGAGCCGATGGCGCCTTTGCCGGCATGAAGCCCGGCGCGATTTTTGTGGACCACACCACGGCGTCTGCCGAAATCGCCCGCGAGCTTTACGCCCAGGCACAAAAGCTGGGCCTGCACTTTGTCGACGCACCGGTCTCGGGTGGTCAGGCGGGTGCGCAAAACGGCCTTCTCACCGTGATGTGCGGTGGCGACGCAGCCGCCTTCGATGCCGTCAAACCAGCGGCCATGGCGTTTTCGCGGGCCTTCACTTTGCTGGGCGCATCGGGTGCAGGCCAGTTGGCCAAGATGGTCAACCAGATTTGTATCGCAGGCTTGGTGCAAGGCCTGTCCGAAGCCATTGCCTTTGGCCAACAAGCGGGCCTGGACATGCACCAGGTGCTGGACGTGATAGGCAAGGGCGCGGCGCAGAGCTGGCAAATGGACAACCGGGGCAAGACCATGGCCGACGACAAATTTGAATTCGGTTTCGCTGTCGATTGGATGCGCAAGGACTTGGGCTTGGTGCTGGACGAAGCCAAGCGCAACGGGGCTCGGTTGCCGGTCACGGCGCTGGTCGATCAGTTTTATGCCGATGTGCAAAAAATGGGTGGCGGCCGTTGGGACACGTCCAGCCTGATCCGCCGCCTGCGTTAAACCTTATAGATCCGGCCCGATGAAGTTTGCATGGCCCGCGTTGGTGCCGAGCATGCGGATATTGTTGTCTTTGTGGGAGCCCAACCTGTGGGTGATGGTTTTAAGGGCGTGTTCCACGCCCATCGCCCACGGGGGTGGGCTCCAACCAAAGACAGCGATCCCTTGCCTGCTGTTCAAGACTTCAAGGGGCCGGATCAATAGGCCGGATCAATAGGCCGGATCAATAGGCCGGGTCATTAGGGCTTGCGCAAGCCCAGCCACAGCACGGCTGACACCACCACGGCCGCCCCCAGCAACTGCATGGGGGCGATGGCCTGGCCCAGCAGCGCCCAAGCCAACACCAGCGCAAAGATGGGCTCCACGTTCATGATGGCCGAGTTGCCCACCACGCCCAACTTGGGCAGCACGGTGAACATGATGGTGAAGGCGGTGCCATACAGAAAAGTCAGCAGCGCCAGACCCCACCAACCGGGCTCAGCCTGCGGCCACTGAAACCCACCTTGCGTGAGGACCACGCTGGCGGCCAGCACGCCCACGGTGGCCATGGTGGTGAAGGTGCGCAGTCGTCCGTCTACGCCCACCGTCTCGTGTTGGGTGAGCACCAAGGCCAGGCCAAAGGTGGCCGAAGCGGCCAGGGCAAACCCCACGCCCGCCCCGATCTCTGCCCATTGCCGCGCCGCGCCCAGGCCCGAGGCTGCGCCCAGCACGTCCAGCGCCAAGGCCAGCCCGGCCATCATCACCGGCATGGCCCACAGCACGGCGCGCTCGGGTTGATGGCCGTACAACATCCTTGCCCACAGGGCCGTGGTCAGAGGGTAAGTGTTGAAGGCCAGCAAGGCCAAGGCGACGGGCAAACGCGCCACCGCCGAGTACAGGCACACGCTTTGCACTGCGATCAGCAGGCCCACCGCGGCTAGGTATTTGCGCTGCCCGGGCAAAACACGCCAGTCCACTTTTTGCTGCCACAAAATCAGCGCCAACACACTGGCGGTGATGACGCTGCGCACCGTGATGGCCGTCACCACATCCAACCCGTGGTTGAAAGCAGTGCGCGCCGCGACATGGTTGGCCCCCATCATGAAAGCGATCAGCAGCAGGGTGCCAAAGGCGGTAGCACTCAAGCGCGCAGGGGTGGTCAAAGCCATATCTTCATTCCGCTGGGTACAGGCCCAAACCCCGTGCATGCAGGCGACTGAGGCCCAGCAAGGCGTCGGTGAAGGGCGTGGCCACGCCGGTCAGTTGGCCCAACTCCCGCACCGAGGCCACGAGGGCATCGAGTTCGACCGGCTTACCCGCGTCCACGTCTTGCAGCATCGAGGTGCGAAACGCCCCGAGCTTGCGCGTGACGGCGTGGCGATCTTCGGGCGTCTGCGCGATCGGGATGCCGATGCGCTCACCAATGGCCTTGGCTTCGAGCATGACGCTGGAAACAAAGCCGCGCACCAGCGGGTCGTCCAGGATCACGTCGGTGGTGGCTCCGGTGAAGGCGCTGATGGGGTTGATGGTCATGTTGCCCCAGAGCTTGTACCAAACGTCTTTCTGAATTTGTGCCGACGCCGTGGCATTGAAACCGGCTTGCCCCAACAGCGCCACCAGGTCGCGCAGGCGCGGCGAGTCTGCCCCATTGGGTTCGCCCACAATCAAACCGTTGCCAAAGTGGTGCCGGATCACGCCGGGCATGTCGACTGAGCAGCTCGAGTGCACCACACCACCAATCACACGGTCGGCTGGGATGTGCTGGGCAATCAAGCCTGACGGGTCCACCGATTGCAAAGTGGTGCCCGACAAGGCGCCACCAAAGCCTTGCAAAAACCACCAAGGCACGCCGTTCATGGCCGTCAGCACCACCGTGTTGGGGCCGATCAGTGGCCTGATGCGTCGGGCTACGTCGGCCATGGCGGGGGCTTTAACCGCCACGATCACCAGGTCTTGCACGCCCAGATCGGCCGGGTTCTCGCGTGCGATCAGTGAGGTGCGAATTTCCTGGTCACCTTGCAGCAGCACCAGGCCGTTGTGTTGCAGGGCTTCGAGTGTGGCGCCTCGCGCCATAGCGCTCAGGCTGCAGCCTTGTTGTGCCAGGTGCGTCCCGATCCAGCCACCGATGGCACCAGCGCCGTAAATGCAAACCTTCATGTTCGCCACCCCTTGTCTTGCCGGTCGACTTGGCGCACCAGCGATTGGAAAACGTCTTGGCCCGCGCCGTGGTTCGGGTTGAACTGCAGGGCGTCCCGAGTGCATTTGTCAGCAATGGCCTCGGGCACCGCAATGGGCTGGCCCATGCTGAAAGTGGCCAGCTGGATTTCGCAGGCGCGTTGCAAGGTCCAGAGCACCGCAAAGGTTTGTGCCAAGGTGTGCCCCCAGGCCAGCAAGCCGTGGTTGCGCAAGATGACGGCTTGTTTGTCGCCGATGCTGTGCAGCAGGCGCGGCGCTTCGTCGGCATGGATGGTGATGCCCTCGAAATCGTGGTAAGCCACCATGTTGTGCAGCTGGGCGCTGTAAAAATTGGTCTGCTGCAAACCGCCTTGCACGCAGGCCACCGCCACACCTGCCGTGGTGTGGGTGTGCATCACGCAATGCGCCCCGGCCAGGCCTTCGTGCACCGCGGCATGCACCGTGAAACCCGCCGGGTTGACGGGGTAAGGCGAGCCATCGAGCACACGGCCTTGTACGTCGATCTTGACCAGGTTGCTGGCCGTGACCTCGCTGTAATGCAGGCCAAAGGGGTTGATCAAAAAGTGTTTCTCGCCCTCCGTGACGCTGTCGGGCAGGCGCAGCGTGATGTGGTTGTAAATCATCTCGGTCCAGCCCAGCAGGGCAAAGACACGGTAACAAGCGGCCAGCTCCAGGCGGGCTTGCCATTCATCGGGGTGCACCCGCGCTTGCAGCGAGGGTACGACGGGTTGGGGGGTGGGGAACATCGTGGTTTCCTTCATTTAATTGGGGTCAGACCCCATTTGTTTTTCCATTCGCTAATGGATGAGCGGGTTGCAAATTAATTGGGATCTGACCCCAATTAACCAATTAATACGTTGCGCCTTTGTCGGGTGCAGCGACTGGCAAGTTCGACTTGAAGTGCGCCGCCAAATCGGTGGTGTGGCGCATCAAGAGTTGGGTGTCTAGGCCCACAGCCACAAACACCGCGCCCAGTGACAGGTAATGTGCTGCCAGTTGGCGGTCGGGCGTGAGGATGCCGGGGGCTTTGCCGGCTTTCAGGATGCGGGCGATGGCATCTTCGATCGCCGTTTGCACTTCGGGGTGTGCGGCGTTGCCCACATGGCCCATGGACGCCGAGAGGTCGGCCGGGCCAATGAACACGCCGTCCACGCCCGGCGTGGTGACAATCGCGTCGAGGTTCTTCAGTGCTTCGCGCGATTCGACTTGCACCAACAAGCAAACCTCTTCGTTGGCGCGTTTGACGTAGTCCGGGTAATGCCCCCAGCGCGAAGCCCGCGCCCCAGCCATGCCGCGCACGCCGCCTTGGCCATCGTTTTGTGGGTAGCGCATGGCTTGCACCAGTTGCGCGGCTTGCGCGGCGGTGTCGACCATGGGCACCAGGATGGTTTGCGCGCCCAAATCGAGGTATTGCTTGATAAGCGCTGTTTCGCCTAAAGGTACGCGGCACACCGGGTGGCTGGCGGGGTAAGCGGCCAAGGTCTGCAGTTGGGCCTGAATGCTGTTCAAGTCGTTGGGCGCGTGCTCGCCATCGATGACCAGCCAGTCAAACCCGGCCAAGGCGCAGATTTCGGCGGTGTAGGCGCTGGCCAAGCCCATCCAGAGGCCGATCTGGGGCTGTTTGTTTTGAAGGGCTTGTTTGAATGTGTTGACGGGGGTGTTCATGAGGCGACTCCTTTAAGGTGATCAAGGTTTGCAGGATGTTGGGGCCGGGGTGTATTGGGTTCGATGAGGGTGCTGTTCGGGTCCGGTGGCCCTGTCCGGGCTCAGAGGCGCTTCGCTTTGCCACATCGCCCAGCCAGGCCCACCGGACCCGACCAGCGTGGACATTTAAAACGCCCTGGTGTTAAATGAATTTGAACTCCAGCTTGCCTAGCGGCCCATAGTCGACGTCAAACACATCGCCTACTTTGGCCACCGCCGGTTTAGTGAACGAACCGGCCAGCACGATTTCACCCGCTTGCAGGTGCTCGCCCCACGGGGCCAACTTGTTGGCCAACCAGGCGATGCCCACTGCGGGGTGACCTTGCACGCCCGCCGCCAGACCGGTTTCTTCGACCACGCCGTTTTGCCGCAGTACCGCACCGCACCAGGGCAGGTCGGTGGTGAGCGGATCGACCCGCTGGGCGCCCAGCACAATGCCCGCATTGGCCGCGTTGTCGCTGATGGTGTCGTAAACCTTGCGCATCACCTTGGTGTGGCGGTCGAACTGCTCGATGCGCGAGTCGATGATCTCGATGGCGGGCGTGACGTAATCGGTGGCTTCAAGCACTTGTTGCACGGTCACGTTGGGGCCGCGCAGATCTTTTTTGAGGATGAAGGCCAGCTCCACCTCGACACGCGGCGCGATGAAATCGGTGAAGGGAATGTCCAGCACCTGCCCGGGCGTGCAGGTGTACAACATGTCGTCCAGCAGCGTGCCGTAGTCGGGCTCGTCGATCTGGCTGGACACCTGCATGGCGCGGCTGGTCAGGCCAATTTTGTGGCCGATCATCTTGCGCCCTTCGGCGAATTTGATCTGCATCCAGGCGCGGTTGATGCGGTAACCGTCTTCGATCGTCATGCCCGGGTAGCGCTTGGAAAGGTGCTCGATTTGTACGCGGGATTTTTCGGACTGGTTCAACTCGCGGGCGAGTTGCTGGATTTGGTCTTCGGTGAAAACGGACATGTTTCAGGCCTTGTTAAACAGGGGGTGGAGGTTGCTGTGTTTGGCATCAAACACCTCGGGGCCGACATCGATTTGCAGCGTGATTCCGATGTGGCGCTGGGCCATCACCGGCGCAAAGAAAACCTTGGCTTCTTCGAGCAGGGTTTGCCCTGCGCGTTGTTGGGTGGCCTCGCTCCGGCCACGGCCCATGCGCACGTTCAGGTAAACAAAGGCGTAGTCTCCCGTGCCACCGGCCGCTTTACCTGCAGCACCGCCATCGGCCACCGCGTAATGCGGCGCTGGGTAAGCCAGTACACGCGTGCCACCGGTTGGAAAGACCTGTTTGCCTTCCTCGTCTTTCACGGTGAGCATGGCGTCGGCCATCTGACGGCACAGGGTGGTCATGTTGACTTCAGCGTCCAACTGGCCGGTGTAAAGGATCACAAGATGTGGCATGGTTTTGTCTTGGTAGGTCGGAACTTCAGGTCCGACATTGGTGGTTTGGCAAAGGTCCATGTCGGGGCTGAAGCCGTCGACCTACGGGTAAGGTTCATAACCTTGTGCTCACAGCCGTGTAACCCTGCGCGCTGCTGGCCTGCGCGGACGGAATGTGCTGACCCTTTTGGGGTGTCACTTCAAAAAGCGCATTGAGTTGACCCGTGCCCGACGCGCCAAAGTAAGGCGTGAGGATTTCCACGGCGCCATCGTAGTCGGTCCAACCCAAAGCGCCCATCAACATGGCCGTGTCGTGCATGAAGCCTTCGCCGTGGCCTTTGCTGGCGTACTCGGGCAGCATTTCGCAAAAGGCTTTCCACTCCCGCTGGTCCCACATGCGCAGCACCTGCTCGTCGAGTTTTTCGAGGAAAGGACTCCAGATTTTGTGGGCGAATTCAGGGGCTAAACCGTTTTGCGCAAAACGGTGTGAAAGTGAGCCGCTGGCCAGAAAAGCCACCTTGCCGTCGTAATGCTTTTCCACCGCCTCGCGCATGGCCCAACCCAGACGAGCGCTGTCATTCAGGTAGTGCGAAGTGCACAGGGCTGAGACCGAGATCACCTTGAAGTGCTGGTCAGCGTTCATGTAGCGCAGTGGCACCAACGTGCCGTATTCGGGCTGCAAAGTGGTGGCGTCGTGCGCCAGGGTTTCCACCCCGTGTTCGTTGGCCACTTGGGCCAGCAAGTGCCCGAGCGCCGGATTGCCCGGTGACTCAAAGGTCATGTTGCTGATGAAGTGCGGCAACTCATTGCTGGTGTACACGCCCTTGAAGTGCGGGCCGCAGTTGATGTGGTAACCGGCATTGACCAGCCAGTGGGTGTCGAACACCACCAGCGTGTCCACCCCCATGGCGCGGCAGCGGCGGCTGATCTCCCGGTGGCCGTCGATGGCGCTTTGGCGCGTGCCAAAACGGGGGCCGGGAATTTCACTCAGGTACATGCTGGGCACATGGGTGATTTTGGCGGCGAGGGCGAGTTGTCCCATGGGGTGTCCTGGTGATGCGTGTGCGGGTGGGGGAGGGTCAGGGACTGATCAGGTCAATGTCCGGGAAGTAGCTGCGGTAGCGGCCTGCATCGCGGGTGAGCAATTTGTAGCCCTCGGCTTGGGCGTGCGCGCCAATGAAGAAGTCGGGCAGGACGCCGGTTTTGGTGCCGCCTTGTCGGCGGTACTGTCGAAAAGCCTGCCCGGCCAGCCTTGCTGCCGGGCGCGTCAACTCTGCCAAGCGTATGTCCAGTGTGTCCAAAAAAGTATCCAGATGCGCAGGCTCTCCCGGGTGCCCAGCCAACTCGGCATACACCACCATGTTGGTGCCCAGTTCTCCGGCTTTGGCGCTGCGCAGTTGTTGCAATGACCAAGGCATCCAGATCGGGTCGGCCTTGTAGATGTCGAGCAGGACGTTGGTGTCGACCAGGATCATGGTTTGTTCCAGTCCTCGCCGCGGGTGATGGCCATCCATTCGTCTGTGCTGGGGCCATCCTTGACGATCCCAATGAACTGCCGGATCGGATCGTCTGGTGCCAAAAACGACAGGTCAGGCTCTGGCGCTGCGTTGTGGCTGGAGGCCGTTTTGGCCGCCACCAAATACTCGGCAAGGGCTTCTTGCACGACGTGTGACTTGCTCAGTTTGCGTGCGGCGCAATACTGGGTCAATTCGCGTTCAACAGTTTCAGGCAGGCGGACAGACAACATGGTTCACTCCTTGTCATACATATTCAAAATGAATGTATGACATTAAGTATGACAGATGACAGGGATTTGTCATACACCCCAATGCGGGATGTGGTGACCGCCCAAGGACACCGCCACGTTTTTGGGCTCACAAAACACTTCGTAGCTCCAGGTGCCACCTTCGCGGCCGGTGCCGCTGGCCTTGGTGCCGCCAAAGGGTTGGCGCAGGTCGCGCACGTTTTGGCTGTTGACAAAGCACATCCCGGCTTCGACTGCGGCCGCCACGCGGTGCGCTTTGCCCAGGTTCTCGGTCCAGACGTAGCTGCTCAAACCGTATTCAATGTCGTTGGCTTTTTCAATGGCGTCCGCTTCGTCCTTGAAGGGGATCAGGCAGGCCACGGGGCCGAAGATTTCTTCTTGGGCGATGCGCATGCGGTTGTCGACGTCGGCAAACACGGTGGGCCAAACGAAGTTGCCGTTTTGGACATGCGCGGGCAAGTCAGCGGCGTAACCGGGTTGGTCCAGACCGCCGCACAGCATTGTTGCGCCCTCTTTGGGGCCGAGTTCGATGTAGCTGCGCACCTTGGCCAGGTGGGCTTGGCTGATCATCGGGCCGACCAGGGTTTTCTCATCAAGCGGATCGCCCACGGTGATGCGTTTGGCGCGCTCGACAAACTTGGCACAGAAGTCAGCGTAGATGCTTTGCTGCACCAGGATGCGGCTGCCAGCGGTGCAGCGCTCGCCGTTGTTGGAAAAGATCATGAAGATGGCAGCATCCAGCGCTCGGTCCAGGTCGGCGTCTTCAAAGATCACAAAGGGGCTCTTGCCGCCAAGCTCCATGCTGAACTTCTTGAGGCCCGCGCTTTGCACGATGCGGTTGCCTGTGACGGTAGAGCCGGTGAAGCTGATCGCGCGCACATCGCGGTGCGAGACCAGAGGCTCACCCGCGTCTTTACCGTAGCCGTGCACCAAATTGAGTACGCCCGCGGGCACACCGGCTTCGAGTGCCAGCTCGCCCAGACGCGCGGCGCTCATGGGAGAGAGTTCGCTCATCTTGAGCACGGCCGTGTTGCCAAAAGCCAGGCACGGCGCGACCTTCCAGGTGGCGGTCATGAAGGGCACGTTCCAGGGGCTGATCAGCGCGCACACGCCCACCGGGTGAAACAAGGTGTAGTTCAGGTGCGTAGGCGTGGGGTAGGTGTGGCCATCCACGCGGGTGCACATTTCGGCAAAGTAATGAAAGTTGTCGGCCGCGCGCGGCACCAGTTGCTTGCCGGTTTGGCTGATGGTCTGGCCGCAATCCTTGGTTTCGGTCTCCGAGATTTCAGGGACGTGCTTGGTGATCAGGTCGCCCAGATTGCGCATGATCTTGGCCCGCTCAGTGGCGGGGGTGGCGGCCCATTTCGGGAAGGCTGCTTTGGCGGCTGCGACCGCGGCGTTCACTTCCGCTTCGCCGCCCGAGGCGACTTCGGCCAGCACTTCTTGGGTGGCGGGGTTGACGGTTTCAAAGTAGTCGCGGCCTGCGACTTTGGTGCCATTGATGAGGTGGTCGATTTTCATATTCATGCTTTCACGAGGGTGTTGATCAGCGCCCCGATGCTTTCAATGTCGGTTACAACCACATCGCCCGGGTTCACGTTCACGATGCCGTCGGGCGTGCCGGTCAGGATCAAGTCGCCAGGGTTGAGTGTCATGAAGCTGCTGAAGTATTCAATCAGCGTAGGCACGTCGAACACCATGTCGGCGGTGTTGCCGCTTTGCGTGACTTGGCCGTTGACGGTGGTTTGCAAGGCCAGCGCCATGGGGTCGGCGATGTCGGCCGCATCCACCAGCCAGGGGCCAATCGGTGTGCAGGTGTCGCGGTTTTTGACGCGAAGGTTAGGGCGGTACCAGTTTTCCAGGTAGTCACGGATCGCGTAGTCGTTGGCCACGGTGTAACCGCCCACGTAGTCGTAGGCGTCGGCCTTCTTCACGCGGCGTGCGGTGCGGCCAATGACCACGGCCAGCTCGCATTCGTAATGCATGTACTTCACATCAGTGGGGCGCTTGGTGAAGGCCTTATGGCCGATCAGCGAGGCCTCACCTTTCATGAACGCCAGCGGTTCTTCGGGGGCTTTGAAGGAGAGTTCCTTGGCATGGTCGGCGTAGTTCAGGCCCAGCGCGATGACGGTGCGCGCCTGCGGCACGGGGGCCAGTGGCGGCAGCCAGACGACCTCGTCAAAGCCCACGCGGTGGCCCTTGTGCGGGCCTTGTGTGATCAGCAACTGCCCGTCGGATTCGATGGCTTGCTGGATGGCCCCAGACCAAGCAATGCGTGCGTGTTTCATGCGGCGTCTCCCTGCACGGTTTGAACCCAGGGCGCAAAGCCTGGGACGGTCAGGCACACGGTGTCGCCTGCACGGGCGCGGGGTCTTTGGCCGTTGGCCAGCACATCTGTACCCAGCATCAGCACATCGCCCGCTTGCAAGCTCATGAATTCGGCCACATCGGCCAACAAACGCGCCACAGGCCGCACCAGCTCGGACAGCTGTACCGTCTGAACACGCTGGCCATTGAGCTGCACCGTGATGCTCAGCCCGGAGGTGTCCAAGGCTGCCCAAGGCACCGGGGGCGATCCGCAACCCAAATAACCATCGCGGCAACGGAATTTGACGGGCGGTCGGTAATAACTGTCGTGTGGCACGGACCAGTCGTTGAGCAGAACCGCGCTGTGGGGCGCGCCATGAGCACCCATCACCAAGCCGAGCGTGGCGCCGATGTCCACCTCTTGCACCCCGTCTTGCAGCATCAATGTGCCGCTCGGGTTGAAGGTGTTGGCCGATTTGACATACAGCACGGGTGCTTTGGGCGGGCCTTTGTGCGGGTCTTGTGCCATGCGCGGGGCCCACAGGTCCCATTCGCGCTGAAAATTGAGCAGGCAGCCGTATACCGTGCCCGCAGGTTGCCAATGTTTCATGTTGCAGCTTTCTTTGTGTGGGTGGGCTCAGTGGGTGCCTCAGGCCCATTGCCTTCCAATGCGATGACTTGGTCGAGCAGGGCGTACAAATCCTGCAAGACTGCTTTGCCCAGTTGCCCCTCCATCCAGGCGTAATGGGACTCAATGCTGCGCGATAAGGCCTGCACCTTGGCCAGCCCGAGTTCAGTTGCGCGCACCACAGTCCTGCGGGCGTCCTGCGGGCAGCGTTGGCGTTCGATCAGACCGTCGCGCTCCATCCGGGTGAGCACACCCGTCAGGCTGGGGCCAAGCAAAAACGCCTCTTTGGCCACTCGGCCGGTTTCCACCCCACTGTCGTGGGCGTGTTCACCCAGTACCCGCAACACCCGCCATTGCTGGTCGGACAAGCCATGCGCTCGCAGGCTGGGCCGGGTGTGACCCATGACCGATTCGCGCGCCTGCAAGAGCAGGCGCGGCAGATTGCGGTGGAGGAATGGCGTGGCTTGCATTTATTTAACATGTTAATTGAATGGCCAGGTTTTGATCTGGGTGTTTTCCCTTGTTTTTCATTGAGGGAGACAAGGGGCGGTGTCTTGCCGTGGGTCTGAAAGGTGATGTGTCCAAGCTAATGGCCGTTGCTGCGAAGACAGATGGGCCTTTCACGCATTAAAGTGGACCCCATGTCACCTGCTTTCAAACCATTGGGCCTGGAAGCGCCCATTTTTCAAGCCCCCATGGCGGGCGCGCAAAACCACCGTTTGGCCTTGGCCGTGTGCCAAGCCGGTGGGCTGGGTGCGCTGCCTGCGGCCATGCTCAGCCCAGACGCCCTGCAAGCCGAACTTCAAGCGCTGACGGCGGCCACCCGTGCACCCTACAACGTCAACTTTTTTTGCCACACGCCCCCCGCGCCCTCGCTTGAAGCCGAAGCCCGTTGGCAGCACGCCCTTGCCCCCTATTACCGCGAATTCGGGCTGGACCCGTCCGAGATGCCTGGCGGCCCAGGGCGAGTGCCTTTTGGGCATGACAGCGCCGATGTGCTGGAAGCCTTTCGTCCCGCCGTGGTGAGTTTTCACTTCGGCTTGCCTGCGCCCGACTTGCTGGCCCGCGTGAAAAGCTGGGGATCGTTGGTGCTGTCATCGGCCACCACGGTGGCCGAGGCGCAGTGGCTGCAGGCCCATGGCGCAGACGCCATCATTGCCCAAGGGCTTGAAGCCGGGGGCCACCGGGGCATGTTCTTGACCGAAGACCTGAGCACGCAAATCGGCACCTTCGCCCTTCTGCCGCAAGTCGTGCGGGCCGTGCAGGTGCCCGTGATTGCAGCGGGGGGTATTGCCACACCGGCCGGCGTGGCTGCTGCCAAGCAGTTGGGAGCATCGGCCGTGCAAATAGGAACCGCTTTTTTATGCAGCCACGAAGCCGCCACCAGTGCGCTGCACCGCGCGGCCTTGCAATCGCCCGCAGCTCAGCATACGGCTTTGACCAATGTGTTCAGTGGGCGCCCAGCGCGCGGCATCGTGAACCGCCTGATGCGCGAGTTGGGCCCCCTGTGCGCTCAGGCCCCGGCCTTCCCAATGGCCACAGCAGGCATTGCCCCTTTGCGCTCGGCCGCTGAAGCGCAGGACTGCAGCGACTTCACGCCGCTGTGGTCTGGCCAAAACGCCAGCGTTTGCCGCACCGCTGCAGCCGCCGACATCGCCCGAGATTTTCTGCGCGCTTGGCACGCAGTCTGAGCGCCAGCCTCAGGCACACTTGCGTCCCATGGCCAAAGACAAATCGATATTCACCTGCACCGAATGCGGCGGCACCAGCGCCCGCTGGATGGGCAAGTGCCCCAGCTGCAACGCTTGGAACACTCTGATTGAGGGTTCGAGCGAACCCGCTGCAGGCAAAAACCGCTTTGGTTCGGTGCACGCCTCGTTGGCCCCCACGTCTGAAGTCCTGCCTTTGGCCCAGATTCAAGCGGCCGATTTTGAACGCCACCCAACCGGCATTGACGAGCTCGACCGGGTGTTGGGCGGCGGCATGGTTGAAGGCGGTGTGGTGCTGATCGGCGGTGACCCGGGCATTGGCAAATCCACCTTGCTGTTGCAAGCGGTCGACGCGCTGCAGCGCAGCGGCATGAACACCTTGTATGTGACGGGCGAAGAAAGTGGCGCGCAAGTGGCCATGCGCTCGCGCCGTTTGGGTCTACCCGACTCGCAAGTGCCGGTGCTGCCCGAAATTCAGCTCGAAAAAATCCTGCACACGCTGCAATCGCGCCAGCCGGGCATCGCCATCATCGACTCGATCCAGACGGTGTATTCGGACCAACTCACCAGCGCCCCCGGTTCGGTGGCGCAGGTGCGCGAATGCGCGGCGCACCTAACACGCACTGCCAAATCCACCGGCACCACCATCGTGCTGGTTGGCCACGTCACCAAAGAAGGGGCACTCGCCGGCCCCCGCGTGCTGGAGCACATGGTCGACACCGTGCTTTACTTTGAAGGCGACACGCACTCCAACTTTCGCTTGATCCGCGCCATCAAGAACCGCTTTGGCGCGGTGAACGAAATTGGCGTTTTCGCCATGACCGAAAAAGGCCTGAAAGGGGTGAGCAACCCCAGCGCCATCTTTTTGAGCCAGCACGCTGAGCCGGTGCCCGGCAGCTGCGTGATGGTCACGTTGGAAGGCACACGCCCTTTGCTGGTGGAAATTCAGGCGCTGGTGGACAGCGGTGGCCCTTCGCCGCGGCGCCTCTCTGTGGGCCTGGACCGCGACCGCCTGGCCATGTTGCTGGCGGTGCTGCACCGCCACGCGGGCGTGGCCTGCATGGACCAGGACGTGTTTGTGAACGCGGTAGGCGGTGTGCGCATCAGTGAGCCTGCGGCCGATTTGGCGGTCATGCTGGCCATCACCAGCAGTCTGCGTGGCAAAGCCCTGCCCAAAGGTTTCATCGCTTTTGGCGAGGTCGGCTTGGCCGGTGAAGTGCGCCCTGCGCCGCGTGGACAAGACCGCCTGAAAGAAGCGGCCAAGCTGGGCTTCAAGGTGGCGGTGGTGCCCAAGGCCAACGCCCCCAAGAAAAACGACAAGGCCTTTGAAGGCCTGACCAT
>Ga0247843_1004305_pt1 | contig 21523 bp, 22 predicted proteins | sample LaCruzMarch2017__FD_192420 | JGI IMG/M metagenome (GOLD analysis project Ga0247843, IMG submission 192420) | Freshwater microbial communities from meromictic Lake La Cruz, Castile-La Mancha, Spain - LaCruzMarch2017_8m | ecosystem: Environmental > Aquatic > Freshwater > Lake | place: Spain...
TTTATTCATCAATCAATAGAAAAAAGAACCAGGCTGAATTCTAAACTGAGGCAGAGAAAGTCAAAACAAAAGACATATGCAAGTGCCTCTTTAGTGCCGCGCCGACCTTAAGGAAACGGGATTAGGTTTTGACCCATATCGACAAAAATTCTTTGACTTAAACAGTGGTTTGATATCAAGCTAGGTTTTTTCAGCAATATAAATATAAGCAATGCCCATTTGAAGGGGATAAGCTTTGATAGATTTCCACTGAGCAGAATCAGAAAGCATTTTAATAAAATCGTTTCCGCTAGGAAATTTTCCTGAAGACTTCTCTAGATACTCATAGGCCGAACTCTTTCCGCTAATCCAACCTCCAATTTTGGGAAGAATTTTTTTGGAGTAGAAGCGATAGAGATTCGAAATGATCGGAGCTTTGGGTTGTCCAAACTCGAGGACGAGCAATTTGCCTGTACTTTTTAAAATGCGATGAAGTTCTCTAATCCCTTGTTGGGGATTTTCGACATTTCGAATACCAAAAGAAATCGATGCAAAATCAAAAGTCGAATCCGAATATTGCAGATTCATCACATCAGCAATTTCGAAAATGATATCAAGATTCAATTTGGCGGCTTTTGCAGGCGCAAATTCTAACATTTCAGCGCAAAAATCAGTTCCGATCACTTTGCCGCTTGGACCAACAGCTTTTTTAAATTCAATCGCCAAGTCCCCAGTGCCCGTTGCACAATCTAAAACCGAATCACCGACTTTAGCCTGAGACAACTTCACGAGTTGTTTACGCCATTGATGATGTATCCCCAGCGAAAGCACGTCATTGCCGACATCGTATTTTTCGGCAATGCTGGAAAACATCGTGCGGATTTTTTGCGCTGGTGGGCCTTGATAAGTGCTTTTAGTTTCCATACTAAAGGTGCTTTCCAAAAAATGGCAAAAGATTTTTCACGTCATTCATCAAGTTTTTAAAATCAGGAAAACTTAGGGCCTGATCTGCATCGCTCAAAGCCATTACGGGATTGGGGTGTGTTTCGATAAGCAATCCATCAGCTCCCGCCGCAATGGATGCCAATGCCATGGGTTTTACAAGGTCCCGATTTCCGGTCGCATGGCTGGGATCCACAATGACGGGCAGTTCACTTCGGGTTTTGATGTAGGCAACTGCTGAGAGATCTAAAGTGTTGCGGAGGGATTTTTCGAAAGTTCGAATGCCACGTTCACAAAGAATAACGCGGGGATTCCCTTCTCTTCGAATGTATTCCGCTGCCATCAGCCACTCGTCAATTTGGGCAGAAAAAGCTCGCTTAAGCAAAACCGGCTTTCGAGTTTTCCCAAGTTCCGCAAGGAGCGAGTAGTTGTACATATTTCGGGTTCCCACCTGAAATACATCTACAAAATCGTGAATGGCTTCAATTTGCCTTGGGTCCGAGACCTCAGTCACAAGAGGCATGCCTAAATCACGACAAAAAGGAGCGACAAAATTAAGAGCTTCCGAACCAAGGCCCTGAAATGAATCAGGATTTGTACGCATCTTGTAAATCCCGCCTCGGGCAAGCTGGGCACCACTCTCGAGTGCCCAAAGTGCAGTTTTTTGAAACTGCTCATCACTTTCCACTGCGCATGGACCAGCAATGACCAAAAACTGCGAGCCGCCGATACTGAGATGAGGCGAAATTTGCATAGATCGAGTTTTGATGCGGCCACTGAATGAGTTTGGGGACTCCGCAGCAATTTCGATCGTTTTGTCCATGTCCATGAGTTTTCGTTTTTTATATCTCTTAAGCTAGAAAGACCAATGCTTTTTCATGTAAAGACTTCTTTTGTTGGCTTGGCAATTACTATCACTTCCAAATGGTGAATTTTCTTTGGTCTTTGGCAAAAAAGCCTGTGAAATTGACGAGTCCTCGTCGTTTTTTGGTGAAGCTTTGTTTTTTGATCGTCAATTTAAAAAGCATTTTGTGCCCAGTGAGCGTTTTGTTGTAAATACCGCAGAAAGCGTGAGAGGCTTGCTGAAGGAAAAAGGACTTTTAGATCGAGAAGCAGTGCTCAAGTTCAGTGATTCGCTTCGACTCGTCCGTGATGCAGATTTTGAGCAATTTTCGAAAGATTTTTTTGCGATAAAAGAAAAAATTTTGCAAGGTCAGGCGACTAAAGGTGTAGCCCTGCAATTTGAGCAGTATCAAATTTTAACAAATCGCATATGCAGTGAGGAAGAACAAATTCGGGACATTGACCGATGTCTTTTGGAAATTTATTTGGATGCTTATTTTGCTTTGAGTCCCGAACATCGCCAAGTTCTCTTTTTATATGCTCAATCTTATTCAGACCATACAGGAGCAGAGGCATTTCACATTGGTTTAAGTCCCGAGTATCTTTTTTGGAGTGAAAACGGTGTCGATTTTAAAAGTATGGCCTTGGCGGGAACAGCGCCTTTAGCGCAATCCGATACAAGCTTTATAGCCGACTCTAAGGAAGTTGGGGAACATGATCTCGTTGTTGATCGCTTGGGGAAAAATTTAGAAAGTGTGTTTGGGAAGAATGTCAAAATTGGGCAAAAAGAAATTCTTCGTCTGCCCAATTTAAAACATTTACTGACGAAAATCGATTTTCGTTATTTGCAATCTGAAAACCTCAAGCAAGGGATGATTCCCAAGCTTCTAAAAACCCTCCATCCTACTCCTGCCTTAGGGGTGGAGCCAAAAACCGACGAAAATTTGAAATGGTATGAAGAACTGGGAGCTTCCAAAATTCGAGGGCACTTAGGCTCACCCGTGACTTTGCATGATGCGGAGTTAAAAAAATATTTTTCGATTGTGGCAATTCGCGGAGTCGAAAGACGCGGTACTAAAGTTTTTATTGGTTCGGGTTGTGGAGTTGTCAAAGACAGTCAGCTGGAAAAAGAATGGCGTGAGCTGGAATTAAAGCGAGAGTCGGTTAAGAAAATACTTTTTCAGAGTTCTCCAATGCCCTTGCAAAGCCAAACACGAGCCTGTTTTGAAAATTTAAATCATTTTTATCATTTGGGAGTTCGAGATATTTGCGTTTCTGCGGGTTCGCGAAATAGCCCGCTTCTTTATGCGCTTTCCAAATTTGCTCTTTCAAAAGGAGAGCATGCGGACCATGAAAAATTTAAGGTGTGGACTTTTTACGACGAGCGTGAGGCAGGATTTTTTGCGCTGGGTAGAATACGGAGTACGCAAAAACCAGTCTTAGTGATCACGACGTCTGGCACCGCAGTGGCGGAACTCCTCCCTTCCATGATTGAAGGGCATTATTCATATTTACCGATGATTGTTCTTAGTGCAGACCGGCCCAAAAATTTCCGAGGAAGTGGCGCGCCACAGGCAATTGAACAGAGACATATTTTCTCGCACTATACGGATTTTTTTTGGGAGGGTGATGCTCAAAGCCTTGCCTCCATGGAATTTTTTGTAATTCCACTAAAGTCATGGAGTGGGAAAAAACCCATACACTTCAATCTTTTTTTGTCAGAGCCTTTGATTGATGAGGTTTTCGAATTGCCGCTTGACCTGATTCCTAATTTTCGAGATCCACACGCAGAAAAATTTTTAAACAGAAATAAAAATCATGATGAATGGAACAACGTTCGTCAACGTATTGAAAAATTCGTGGATTCTGCCAGTCGTCCCTTGATCTATTTGGGTTCTCTTTTGCCCGAGGCTCGCCCGGCCGTGAAAGAATTTTGTTTGCATTGGGGTGCGCCCGTTCTTGCCGAGTCACTGTCGGGACTGAGAGAAGATTTGGATTTGAAAGCTCAAGTTTTGCATTCCTCGGAACGAATTCTTCAGCATTTTGTACCGACCCATGTTTTAAGAATTGGCGGTGTTCCCACTGGACGTTTTTGGAGAGACTTGGAAACACGCTCTGTGGTGAATCCTTTTGAAGTGGGGACTCCTCAAGTGAACTTGCTCAGCGTTGATGAAAAAGAATTTCGCGGTTTGTCAAAGTGCGAACATTTGATGGGCGATCTTAGGGAAATATTTTTAGGAAACTGGGAAAAGCCCGAGTTCGATAAAATCTGGAAGGGCGAACTCCTTATTCAAGACAAAATTTGGGCAGAGAAAATTTTTCAACTACTCTCTCGCTTTCCCAGGTCTGAGGTCGCTTTGATTGCGCAACTTTCACGTAGAATTCCCGAACATGCTCATATTTTTTTGGGAAACAGTTTGGCCATTCGGGAATGGGATTTTGTCGCAGCCAGGCGACAAAAGGATTTTGAGTATTCTGCCAATCGCGGTGCGAACGGAATTGATGGCGAGTTGTCGACATTTTTTGGAAGTCTAAGTCTTGCTCGTCCTCAAGTCGCGTTACTTGGTGATTTGACAACTCTTTACTCAATGTCTGCCCCTTGGATACTGGATCAGATTGATGAGAATATAGGATTTCATTTATATGTGATGAACAATGGGGGAGGAAAAATTTTTAATCGACTTCCTCCATTTAAGCATTTTGATGAGGAAGCACAAAAAAAACTCTTTCAGTTGTCTCACCATAAAAACTTTAGACCCATGGCCGAGATGTGGAATCTTGGTTATGAATGTTGGCACCACGAATTGGCGGCTCTTGATCCTGGCTCTAGCCGATCTTTAATCGAGATTGTTCCCTCCAATGAACAGAGCGAAGCTTTTTGGACGGCTTTTGATTTGCTATGCGCAAAAAATTAGAATCACAGATGGAGCAACAATTAAAAACGAGTGCGTTGGGGCTGCATGGATTTTTGGGTCGTCCAGAAGATTTTTCTTATTTTAAAAAACGATTTGCAGAATCTCAATGTCAGCTGCTGACCCCCTCACTGTTTTCGAAGTCGCCGAGCGGTGAATCACTTCGGGATGAAGCCAAGAGTTTATTTTTAGAACATTCTTCGTTCCACGGCGATTCGCGATATTTGCTTGGCTATTCGTATGGTGGAAGACTTGCGATTGAAATTTTACTGCAGAATCCCGAGTTTTTTTCGAAAGCCGTGTTGGTCAGCACGGGGTTTGGATTTTCGGACTCGGCAAATCGCATTCTCAGAGCCAATCAAGACGAAGAATGGGCAAAACTATTTGAGCATGCTGCTTGGGAAAAATGCCTCACAAAATGGGCTGCGCAAGAGTTATGGCAAAGTGGAGATAATCCTTGGCCTGGTCCAAGAGATGAATCGTTGTTTCAAAGAGCTAGGTTAGCGGAGGCTTTACGATTGCGCGGACAAGCAAGTTCTGCCTTTCAAATTCCAAGACTTAGCAAAATTCTTTGTCCTGTTTTACTCGTGGTGGGTGGAGATGATCAAAAGTACCTTGCGCAAGCCGAACTCGCGGCCCATCAGTTAGCAAATGTAGAACTTTGCGTCATTTCTGGGGCTTCTCATAGAGTGTGTTTTAGTCATCCAGAATTAGTTTTCTCTGCAATCGAAGAGTTTCTATTTTCCTAGGCTTGGGATAAAAGAAGCCCACTATGCATATACTTTGGAAAAGCATTCAAAAATTTGAAGATATAAAATTCGAAAAAACTGAAGATGGTGTTGCAAAGATTACCATTAACCGGCCACAAGTTCGCAATGCCTTTCGTCCACAAACAGTGATCGAAATGAAAGTGGCTTTTGAAATGAGTCGCGAAGATCCTTCGATCGGTGTGATTATTTTAACCGGCGAAGGCAAAGAGGCGTTTTGTTCTGGTGGTGATCAAAAAGTTCGAGGTCATGCCGGTTACGTTGGCGCCGATGGGGTGCCCAGATTAAATATTTTGGATGTGCAAAAACAAATTCGTCAGATGCCAAAACCTGTGGTCGCAATGGTCGCCGGCTATGCTATTGGCGGCGGACATGTTCTGCATGTGGTTTGCGATTTAACGATTGCAGCGGACAATGCAAAGTTTGGTCAAACGGGACCCAAAGTTGGAAGTTTTGATGGCGGTCTGGGATCCAGTTATCTATCGCGCATTGTGGGACAAAAAAAAGCTCGAGAAATTTGGTTTCTTTGCAGGCAATATGATGCCAAACAAGCTTTAGAAATGGGGCTTGTAAACACCGTAGTGCCCTATGAACAGCTCGAAGAAGAAACCTTAAAATGGTGTCGAGAAATGTTAGAGCTCTCTCCCCTCGCACTTCGCTGTTTAAAAGCTTCTCTCAACGCCGACTGCGATGGGCAGATGGGACTTCTGGATATGGCAGGGAATTCGACTTTGCTTTATTACATGAGTGAAGAAGGCAAAGAAGGCAAAAATGCTTTTGTCGAAAAACGTAAACCCAATTTTAAAAAATTTCCTCGTCTGCCTTAATGAACTCTTGGATTTTAGCGCTTAGACCCAAAACACTTACGGCGAGTATTGTGCCCGTGACTGTTGGTGTGACCTTAGCTGCAACTTGGTCGAAAAGTGAAATTAAATATTGGGTTGTCCTATTTGCAATATTGTCATCAATTTTTATACAAATCTCTACCAACCTTGTGAACGATGCCTTGGATTTTAAAAAAGGAGCTGACACCAAAAAGCGCCTCGGCCCCGTACGCGTATCGGCGAGTGGATTGATAAAAGCAGATGATGTACTGCGGGGAGCTTTTGTTGCCATGCTATGCGCCACTCTTTTTGGCGTCCCTCTCATCATTGAGGGCGGTTGGCCGATTTTGCTGGTAGGAATATTTTCGTTAGTTTTTGCCTATCTCTACACCGGTGGTCCCCTGCCTTTGGCTTATCACGGCTTGGGTGATTTTTTTGTTATTGTTTTTTTTGGCTGGGTCGCCGTAGGTGGGGCTTTTTATTTACAAAGCGGAGCTTTTCACAATTGGGCGTTGGTTTCGGGATTTCAAATGGGCGCATTGTCGACAGTTTTAATTGCCATCAACAATTTAAGAGATTCCGAAGAAGATGCGCAAAATAAAAAAAATACTTTGGCTGTTCGATTTGGTGCCAAATTTGTGCGATGGGAAATTTTTGCACTTTATCTTTTAAGTAGTCTTTTTCTATTTTATTGGAAGTCGCAATCTTTTTCCTTTTGGTACTTGCCACTTTTCACAACTCCACTGATGATTGCTTTGGTGCTAAAAGTTTTTCAAACTCAACCTTCGCAAAAGTACAATGGTTTTTTAGCCCAAGCGGCTTTGGTTCATATGCTCTTTGGAGCATTGCTGACTCTGACATTTTTTTTGGGGAGAGTCTGAGACGCTTATGAAAAAACCTTCAAGCACAAAAATTGACATTCATTATTCTCCGTATGAATTGAAGTTAAAAGATTTTCCGACCGCAGATTCTCGAAGAGGCGCGCTGCTTTTTGTAGATGGCGGTTATGCTGATCTCCATCCTTGGCCCGAGCTAGGGGATTTGCCAATTGAAGAAGAACTCGAAGCATTGAAAAACGGTGTGCCTACAAATCTGGGAGAAAAGTCGCTGGAGTTTGCTAAAATTGATGCGCTAGCTCGCGAAAAGGGTATCAATCTTTTGAACGAAGTGCCAAAAACAAAAAATCATTTGCATATTGGAAGGCCCTCGGCAAATTTTGACTTTGAGGCGCTCAAAAGAGAGTTGGAACTTGGTGCTTATGATCGAGTGAAGTTAAAAGTGTCGGATTTTTTGTCTCCATTAGAATTTGAAACATTTAAAAAACTTGTAAGGCTATCCACAGAGTCGAAAAATCTTAAAATTCGACTGGACTTGAATTACTCCTTTGGTGATCGTGCGCAGGATTTTGAAGATTTATTGAGCACTTTTAGTGTAGATGAATTGGACGCCATTGATTTTATCGAAGATCCCTTTCTTTTTGAAGACTACACTTGGGCTCGAGTGGCTGAAAAGTTTCAGATTCGGTTGGCCTTAGACCGAGGAGATCTGGAACTCAAAATCGAAGCAGACTTACGTGACGACAAGGGGCATCCTTCATTTGCTGTGGTTGTCATCAAGCCTGCACTCGAGGAATCCGCTACCATTGTGCAAGCCGCGGCAAAAAATATGAGACGGGTTTTGTTTACCAGCTATTTGGATCATCCCCTGGGACAAGTTTGTGCGGCGTATGAAGCAGGGCTTGCCTTAAAAGAACATCCGCTTTTGATTGATGATTGCGGACTTCTTTCTCACCGCGCATATCAAAGTCACTCGTACTCCGAAGCTCTTCGTGTCGATAAAAATGTTTTGGTAGGGGCTGAGGGATTAGGCTGGGGTTTTGATTCATTGCTTTCAAAAGTGTCATGGCAGAAACTCAGGTAAATTTTTTTACTGAGCTCGCACAGAATTTTGATTTTCCAAATTGGGAATCATCGAGCACTGAAGTTTATGTCAATCCGCGCTTAGAAGTTTTTCATCGCGAAGGTATTTTAGATGCGTTGAAAAAAGTACAAATTCCACCTTCTTCGGTCGTGCTTTGTAGCAGTGGCACCTCGGGACCGCCCAAAGTGTTTCTTTTTTCCAAAAGTGCATTTCTGAATTCTGCTCGGCGGGTTGTGAGCCGCTATGATTTCAGCCAAAAAGATTCTTGGATTTGTCCCTTACCACTTTTTCATGTTGGGGCGCTGGCGATTTCGGCACGTGCTTTTTTAACGGGCTCTTCAATTTATCGCTTCGAATTAAATCCTTGGTCAGCTTCGAGTTTTTATCTTCAACTTTGTCAGCAAAAAGTGACTGCGACCTCACTTATTCCCACACAACTTTTTGATATGGTTCAGCAGTCTTTTCGTGCTCCGTCCGAGTTGCGGATAGTGTTTGTAGGTGGTGACAAATTAGATTTTGATTTGTTTCAAAAAGCAAAAAATCTGGGATGGCAGGTCCTGCCCACCTATGGGATGACCGAAACTGCTTCTATGATTGCAGCAGCAGATGAAGTGGATTGGCCTAGCCAACTTTTTAAAATGAAACTCTTTGAAGGAATAAGTTTTCAAAGTCTAGACAGCGGTAACTGGGCCGTTCACTGCGATTCGCTGTTTGATGCGACACTTGATTATGGCGCTTCTTTGGAGGCCAAGCCCGTTTGGATTTCGCGGCCACTTCTTCGCGAGCTGAGCGGCATTCATATGTTGGCAGATCGTATTCAGGTTTTAGATGACACTTCTTTTCTCGTGCTGGGTCGCAAGGATGATTTTATAAAAGTTCGGGGTGAGTTTGTGAATTTGCAAAACTTTGAGGCAAAGATATCTGGACAACTTCAAGTGCCAATATGGAAAGTCAAAATTGTAGTGGATCATGATGATCGTCCTTTTTTGGAACTCGACGAATCATTAAGGCAATTGGGCGATTTTCCTGTTGAAACTTTAAATATGAAATGCGGACTTCCCGCATTTATGAAGTTTAAAAAAATTGAATACGTTAATTTTGCTAGCCGAACAACAAATCAGTGGAAGAGGAATTTGTAAAATGTCTAAGGAAAAAAAGAATTTCAAAGTGATTTGTTTAACGGGTGGTCCCGGTGCGGGAAAAACGTCCGTTACGGATATTTTAAATCGCCAATTTGCAAATGAATATTTGGTTGTTCAGGAATCTGCTTCAGTTTTGTATAAAGGCGGCTTTCCCAGAGCACACAATCCTGAAGAAATGAAATGCGTGCAGGATGCGATTTACCATACCCAACTTGCAGCGGAAGCTTTTGCTCATCTGAACTCGAAGGGTTTTAGGGCGATGATTTGTGATCGGGGTACTTTGGATGGCGCTGCTTATTGGCCGGGGACGATGGCGAATTTTTTAAAAACTCTCGATACAAATTTTAAGAGCGAAATTGAGCGCTATGATTTGATTATTCATTTGCAAAGTCCCACGGCTGACGATGGTTACGATTTTTCCAATCCCATCCGTACAGAATCTGCCAGCCAGGCAAGGCTCCTTGACACTAAAATTCAAAAGGTATGGCACAAACACCCGCAATGGAAATTTGTTGCAAACAAAAAAAGTTTCATTGAAAAAGTTGAAGAAGTCTTGGCAATTTTGCGTTCAATTTAAAATTAGCCTTAAGTCGTGGGCGATTTTTTGGTGAGATCATCCATCATTTCGTTAAAAGTCTGAGCGACTTCACGAAATTCATCAGTGGGACGAAGGTGTACCCGAGCTTCTTTGTTTCCATTTTTTATTTCGCTAAAAATTCGGTGAAAGTGATACATGGGTCCCGCCACGCGGTGACTCATAGAAAGACCTGTGAGAGCGACAAAGGCAATAAAAGATAACGATGCGATGGACAGATAAAGAATAATGTCACGCATTTCGCCATACAACTGCTCGCGGGCCGCGTCGGTCATGGGTGAAAGTTCGATGAGCATCATGTAGTTTTCTCGCAAGTAGCTGTAACTGATAAATCCCAGCATCCCTACCAAACAAACTCCGGTGAATGTGATAAAGAGAGTGTATCGAAGTTGATAATCGCGATTAATAATGAGATTTTTAAATTTACGATTATTTTTTTCCATCACAGTTCCCTCATCTAGGATCGTAAAGCACCTTTGGATTTTCTTCAATTTTAAGGGTATGAAACGTCAAAGTGAATATTGAGCACTTTGAACAAGTTTACACTTTGGTTTTTCAGGAACTTATTTCTTTTCACAAATTGACGCAATCAGTCTTGTTGGGAGTCACTAGGACAAGGCACGATGAATGGGCTTATGGCGCGTAAATCTCTTGTGATTGTTGAATCCCCTACAAAAGCCAAAACAATTCGCAAGTTTCTGCCAAAGTCTTATGTGGTTGAAGCCAGTATGGGGCACGTGAGAGATTTGCCTGACAGCGCTTCTGAAATTCCGGCGAAATACAAAAAAGAAGAATGGGCAAAAATTGGTGTCAACGTCGAACAAGATTTTGAACCGCTGTACGTTACAAAAAAAACTAAAATTGTCACAGACTTAAAAAAGAAATTAGCGGATGCTGATGAACTCTTCCTTGCGACTGACGAAGACCGCGAAGGGGAGTCGATTGCCTGGCATTTGGTGCAAATTCTAAAGCCAAAAATTCCAGTAAAACGAATGGTGTTTCACGAAATCACCAAAGCGGCGATCGAAAAATCCCTCGGGCAAACTCGCAAAATTGACGAAAAACTCGTTCGCGCTCAAGAAACTCGCAGAATTTTAGACCGGCTTTATGGATACACGCTGAGTCCACTCATCTGGAAAAAAATTGCTTTTGGTTTGTCTGCGGGACGTGTTCAATCCGTGGCACTTCGTTTGATCGTGGATCGAGAGCGGCATCGTTTAAGATTTAAGATTGGACGCTATTGGGATCTTTCGGCAAATCTTTCTAAAGGTAAAGAAGCTTTTGTTGCCAAACTCAACAGTGTGAATGGAATTCGTGTTGCGACTGGAAAAGATTTCGACGAAAACACAGGGGAACTTTTTACTGAAAAATCGACAGATAAATCTACAGCGAAAACTTCAGGCAAAAAAGAACTCCTCTTGCTTGATGAAAAAGGTGCGCAAAAACTTCTCAAAGAATTAGAATCTGCAACTTGGAAAGTGGAAAGCATTACCGAAAAACCACTCAGCAATCGTCCGTCTCCTCCCTTTATTACCTCCACTCTTCAGCAAGAAGCCAATCGCAAACTAGGACTTACAGCAAAAGATGCCATGCGTACCGCCCAAAAGCTTTACGAAGAAGGTTTGATCACATACATGCGTACGGATTCACCAAATCTCTCGCAAGAAGCCATTCAGGCTGCTCGCAAGGAAGTGGTCGAACTTTATGGCAAAGAATATTTAAGTGATGAAGTTCGTCAATACACCTCCAAATCAAAAGGCGCACAGGAAGCTCACGAAGCTATTCGTCCAGCGGGCAGTGAGTTTGTGCATCCCAAAGATTCTGATTTAAAAGGTGTGGAACTAGCGCTCTATGAACTGATTTGGAAGCGCACGATGGCTACCCAAATGGCTGAGGCAAAAAAATTAAGCGTTTCCATTGCGCTTGATGCCGATGGAAAAAAATTCACTTCCAGTGGAACCCGAATTTTATTTGCCGGGTTTTTGCGAGCCTACGTTGAAGGATCTGATGATCCCGATGCTGCCCTTGAAGACAAGGAAGTCGCACTCCCTCAGCTGAAAGAGGGTGAAAAAGTTAACTGTGATTTTGTAGAACCGCAAAGTCATGAAACAAAACCTCCCGCACGATTTACTGAAGCCGCGTTGGTTCAAACTTTAGAAAAAGAAGGTATCGGAAGACCTTCAACTTATGCTTCTATTATTGGAACCATTGTGGACCGTGGTTATGTTCGCAAGGTGGCGACTTCGCTGGTTCCCACTTTTACAGGCCTTGCGGTGACCCAGATTTTAGAGAAAAATTTTGCAAATTTGGTGGATCCCAAATTTACTTCTACGATGGAAAAATCACTCGACGAAATTGCCGATGGCGAACTCGAATGGTTGCCATATTTAAAAAAGTTTTATTTGGGGAAAGATGGACTTCAAAACCAAGTAAAAGTTCAAGAAAAAGCCATCGATCCCGAAGAATCTCGTACCGTTAATTTGCATAATTTTAAAAATGTCCAAATCAGAGTAGGGCGCTTTGGCGCTTACATTGTAAAAAAAGACACAGTTTCGAAAAATAAAAAAGGTGAAGTTCAAAACGAAACTCATGCCACAATTCCTGAAGATATAGCTCCAGGTGATTTAAAACCTGAAGACATTGATGGACTGATTGAACTTGCTGCCAAGGGCCCGCAACCAATTGGAGTGGATCCCAAATCTGGAAAAAATATTTACTGCTTGGTGGGACGATTTGGCGCTTATGTTCAATTGGGTGAAGTGATCGAAGGCGATGAGCAAAAACCGCGCAGAGCTTCTTTGCCCAAGGGGATTCAGCCCACGCAACTGACTGTAGAAAAAGCCTTGGAACTTTTAAGTTTGCCAAGAGAGCTGGGCATTCACCCAGTCAAACAAAAACCCGTTTTAACAAATCAGGGTCGCTTCGGACCTTATGTGATGTGTGATGGTGATTTTAGATCCCTTAAAAAAGAAGACAACGTTTACACGGTGACTTTTGAGCGAGCCATGGAACTCTTGAACGCAGAGAAGCAAACTCGTCGTGGAAGTACTTTGGTAAAAGAGCTTGGACCACATCCAAAGGATAAGAAAGTCCTTCAAATATTAGATGGCAAATATGGAATGTATCTCAAGCATGGTGCAACCAATATGACTTTGCCAAAGGATATGGATCCGCAAAAACTGAGTATAGAAGAGGCCATTAAGCTCTTGGGCGACGTTAAAAAAACTAAGAAAAAGAAATAGTTAGATTCTACTCTCCGTTGTGACCTGAAATGAACTGGGAAGCGAGCGTTTCGTTGTAAGAAAGTTAATGCACGGCGTAAGTGGATCTGCTATCGCGTTTTAAATGAATCGGATGCTTCAAGCGTTTGTTCTAGGGGGTATTTTTCTCTCCTCCCAGATTTATGCAAAGGAATCGTGTCTTGCTTCGCTCAGAACCTTGATTCGGACCCGCGCAAATTCCAAAAGTCCCATTGCAGCAAAAGAATTCAAAGGCACGTTGCTTCGCCCCAACTCTAAAATCCTTAGTCGCTTAGCCCGCGATCCAGAATTTAAACTTTCCTACATTGTTGATTTAGAAAACCAAGTTTATTTTTTTCAAGGATCTTTAAATTTTCCAAACGAGAAAACGGTTTTTTTTAGGCATCTTTTTGCAGACGCAGCAGAGGCACAAATTCCCGTCAAAGAAGCAGGACGCATTGAATTCTTAAACTCTTCCAAAAGTTTTAAACTCATTCCCGAGTATGAACCTTTGGATTTAGCGGAAGAAGAAATCGCCTTGATTCGGGCTTCAGCAGAAGAATCAGGTGAAGTGGTGGGGCATCGTTTGCAAGGGGTGGCTCGTGCCAAAATGATGAATTGTCAAAAAATATTTGAAGCGCAAAAAAGTGGCAAAAGTTTTATCTGGGATCAGTTTCTCACTTCCAATGCTTTGCTAACCCTGTCCATTGCTTCTCATAACAAAGACCGTTTTTTTGATGTCGAGAATTATGACATTTTGATTTCAGATTATGTGAGCACAAATCAACATACGCTGATTCGCTCCTTCACTGGGCGCTACATGATGTTAAACGGAATGGGCTACGGCAAGCGCCTTGCTGGCAGGATGGGAATTGGTTTGGGTTCAACTGAGATTCAGGGTTGGACCTCTCAATTTATACTGAAAGACAAAGACGGCAAAAGTGGCGAAGAAAAAGCTGAGCAAATCACTGCCTTCAATCGGCTTTGGCTCGTCCCAAGTTTGTTAAAAAGTGATGCCTTGGACAAATTTGTACTCGGACAATTACCCGAAATTTCTTACAATTTGTGCCTAAAGGGTTCCCCCCTTCGCATTGTAGCAAGTCCCAAAATGATTCGTTTCATGGAAGGGTGGCTGTCTTCAACCATTTACTTCACCCTAAGGGAAAAGTATTTGGCGCAAGAACAGGAAGATTAGAGATAAGGGTAGGAAAATTTTTTCTCAAAGCCTTGGAAGTTCCCAATAAGCTCTGCTAGAAGTTGCTCATAATTTGGTAACGGCGCGTGGCGCAGCCTGGTAGCGCACTTGCTTGGGGTGCAAGGGGTCGTGGGTTCAAATCCCGCCGCGCCGACCATTTTTTGCCCCTTAGAAGCTCAAATCGAGCGAAGTAATCGTAAACAATAACAAAGAGAATCAGCAAGATGAGCTGAGTCGCTTTTCGTTTCTTCTTATTGTTTCTCAGAACTTTTCACAGCTTTGGTACGGGTTTGGTACGTCGTTGGTACGGCGGATTCCAAATCGTCGAATACCGGTGACATAGGTTTTGTAGGCTAACTTTCGTTCGAAGTGTCGAGACGAAATGTGTGAACTCCGCTCACTTCGATTTTGAGCGGTAGGCAGATACTTCCTTATCATTTTTTAGACGCTTCAGTAGAGATTTCTTATAAGACTTGGTGGTCTAAGATTGCATTTTTAGTTTTATGGTTACCCTCATGGTTCTTAGTTAAAGTTTTTTCTTTGATCTAAGCCGCAACTTCAAGGTGAAGCTTCACCCCAAGTGCTGTCGCAATATCAATTAGCTTATCGGTAGAAATCTTTGCAATATTTCCGTTTACAACAGCGGTAATCACGGTGCGACCGACGTTCGTTTTTTCGGCTGCCTTGACGTGAGTAAGTCCCTTTCGTGTGAGTGCCTCTTTGATCGCAATGACAAGATCCCGCCTCATTTCAACTTTTGGTGCGTGAGAGTCTGGCAGTCCGAGAGATTTGCAAAGTTCTTTGAGGTTTTTAACTTCGATGTAAGGCTTCATTATAAAATCTCCTTGAGTCTCTTTTTTGCCGTTTCAATTTCAGACTTTGGCGTTTGTTCAGTTTTCTTTTTAAATAAGTGGAATACCAAAATGGCATCCTCAGCTTTGGTAAAATAAAAGATCCGATAATTTCCACTTCGGTCTCGAACTCTGAGTTCATGAACACCCTGTGCGACGCTAGGCATGGGGCGGCTCGCTGGAAGGCCTATGGTTTCACCTGCAGAAAGAAGAGCAAGCAAGTCTGCAAGCTCCTCTGCTGCTGCAGTTCCAAGATCCTTTAGTTCCTTGAGAACACTTTTGTGATAGCGAATTACTTTCATTTCAACGCCCCTTATAATGTCATATTCGTTAGACATATGTCAAATATATATGACATTAAATTCTGCGCCACCACCCAGAAAAACACAGCAAAACGGAGAAAGACATGAAGGCTCGTTACTGATTAAGCTCTCAAAATTCCAAGTGTTTAGGGGGCTTTTCAATCTCGAAAAGCCCCTATATACTGGCGGCATGTTAGTTGGGGTGCAAGGGGTCGTGGGTTCAAATCCCGCCGCGCCGACCAACCCGAAAGCTGGACGAACTACAGTTACTTTATTGATATTATTCAAATTCATCTAGCGCCGAAACTCCTAAATTTCGATGAAATCCGTCGCCTTTACCTAAATGAGGGCCAAAGTGCCGCAGAAATTGCCCGCCGCTTTGGCACTGTGAAGTCAGTTATCCTTTCTATTCTTCACCGAATGGGTGTGCGACTTGGCTCGGGCGCAAGAGTACTTAACGACCCCGAAAACTATCGGGCAAAGAACCCGCCTTATGGGTACAAGATCGAGGGCAAAAAACTCGTCATCAACAAATCAGAGCTTCGCGTCTGTCGCGCTATCGTGGAAATGATCGGGCGCAGAAGCTTTTCAACGACCAAGACCTCAAAAGAGCTTGTCCGTAAAAATTTCAAGAATCGAGCGGGTAACGCTCTCTGGGATCACAAAACAGTTAAAGCCATCTATGAACGATGGAAAGACAAAATTTAGAAAGGGAAAAACATGAAGGAAATAATTGGAGCAGCAATTTTTATCGTAAGTCTAATTGGAGGTGGCAACTACGCCATGAAAAAAGTGCATGACTCAGTTCGAAAAGTTGCACTTGAGAAATCGGCCAAGGGATTGCCATCACTTACAAGGCTTACAAAATCTCTACGAGGAGAAAAATTGGAAAAGTAGTTTACGATTCGTCAGACGTGGCTTGCAGGTGTTTGGAAAGGAGGAAAATCATTCATTTCAAAGGAGAAAATTAAGAATATAAACATGACCACAAGAACAAAACGTACAGCCTGTTATGCGCGTTATGTGTAGTAAAGAATTATGTGAAGTTAAACCACTCCCTGCTCCGCATTATAGGGAAATTTTGACAGGTTCTTAACATAATAAAAGCCAGATCCGATGGGTTCAGTCACGTTAATAGTGATGACTACCAAAGGAGGACCAATGATCTCAAAGCTTGAAAGAATTTGTCATGAAGAAAAACTATTTTTTTATAACGGAAAACCGCTTCCCTTTCTCTATCGTGAATACATGAACCATCTTCGTTCCACAAAAGGACTAACCATAGGAACCATCCACAATAGAAAAAAGCCAGTGCTTTCATTTTTTATTGCCAATGAAAAATATTCAACAAGATCTGGCATTCAAAAAATTAAACCCGCGCAAATCCATGATTATGTGACTGAAACAGCAATGCCCCTAAAACGTGAAGGGAAAAGAATTTTAACCTGTGCGCTCAGGGATTTTTTTCGCTTTCTACATCTGCGCGGTTTTATCAAAAGCGATCATTCAAAATCTGTTCCAACCATCATCGCTTATAGATTAACTTCGATCCAGCGTGGACTTTCGTGGGATATCATTCGTAAACTTCTTCAGAATCCCGACCGAAGAACTCATACGGGCCGCAGGGATTACGCACTTTTATTGATGCTTGCCCGCTATGGCATCAGGCAAGGTCAGCTCATCAATTTGCTTATGAGCGATATCGATTGGAAAAATGAAACTGTATTTTTTAAAGCTGCCAAGGGCGGTAAAGACGTAAAAGTTCCACTATTGCCTGATGTCGCCGAAGCTATTCTTGCTTACATAAAGGGTGGCCGAAAAGATGCTCCTAAGAAATATACGCAAGTTTTTTTAACGCTCGGAAGAGGCGGAAGCGCTGTCGATGGCCAAAGACCTCTTCAGGACTTGGGGGGCATGGTTAATAAAAGGCTAAAACAAATTGGCATTCATGAAACCTGCCCTTTCCCTCGTGGACCTCACTCCATTCGACATGCCTTTGCAACAAAACTTTTGGAAGAAAAGAAACCCATGAAAACAATTTCCGATTTGCTTGGCCATAAATCCATTCGAACAACTTTCATCTATACAAAATCTGACATGAAACGATTACGCGAACTGACCGTGAAATGGCCCGAAAGGAGCGTAGCATGAAAAACGAAGACTTTAATCACAGGCAGTGGCACGGGCCACTTAGTGACCTTATACAAAAACATCTGTCTCTTCGCGAGGCCATGGGAAAAGTAAGTGAGGCTGATGAAAAAAGGACAGGAGGGGGCTGCCTTCAAAATGGAACAATGTACATCTACCACAATTTGCCAATCAAAAACGCGTCAAACCAAGAAGGGTGGAGATGTGCCTCAGGGCAGTCTTGGGTAATACCAACGTCCTATGCAGTTTGCTGTGACGGACCAAATACCGCTTCACTTCCGAATGCATCGTTACCGTAGCGGATGGGTAGTTTGAAGCACTGACTCATGCCCTAAACTTTGAGCTGATTGAAGTTCACAATAGCTGAGAAAAAATAAGCCCCTCGGAGCCGATTGGTCCCCGAGGGGCTTCTGCATTCGAAATTGCTAGCTCTAAGGAACAGACCCGAACTCAATTTCTAGGGAATTATTTATTTCAAAAAGGTCTTGAGCGAATCTAAGTCAGTCTGTGAGATACGAGGTCTCGCCCACGCCATCATTGCATTCAAAAAATGTTCAGATGCACCCATAGTTTGGGCTAATATGATCGCCTCACGAATATCTGATGATGACACATTTGCGGTTCTCGTTTGAATTAAACTAAAGAGTTCTGGTTTGCCGGAAGTTGCAACGTTAATAAGGACACGTTTTGATATTGGTAAATCTAAAGCTGATAGAAGAATTTCTATTATTTCATATGATGAATTCGTAATATAATTCGTCGCCTGTTCTAGAAAATCCTCTTTTTTCAGCCCTGTGACTTGTTGATCTTTGACTAAGAGTGCCTTTAGTCGGACTGTTTTGCCATTAAATATCGCATGACTAATTTTAAGCCTTCGTGGAAGCAAAAAATCAGTCTTATACAAAAGGTAAGTAAATAAAAAAAGAAGTACTAAGGAAAAGTAGGGGCTGATTTTCAACGAAAGCAGACTTAAACAAATTATCGTAAATAAGCCCTTAGATTGGAACCTCAGCAGGTCACTCAATCCTTTTGAGCCGTGGATGCATAAGGCCCAATAAAGAACTCCTGCGCAAACAATGAGAATTGAGATGCCAAACCAAGCTTCCATTAGCTAAATATAATACCTGAAAGATGTTGCGAACTAAAATCCAATGTTAAAATTTTGACCTTCTAGGGCGAAAACGCGATCTTTCTTTTAAAAATTCACAAAAGCTAACTCTAAAACGCAGCAGCTTGAGGAATGATCGCCACAAAATTGCAATTTACAGAGTCACAGGAATCTATTTGCCATCCTCGCGTCTAATCACTGTGAAAGCTCGAATACAATCCCACACGCAAGCGATAGATCTTGCTATTATTTTTTACGACGAAGCTTTCGGTTTCGTCAAAAGTATTGATTGCAGTCGGCTTAGGATACAAAATCTTTTGAAAACCCTCTGAGCCTTCTAAAAAATCCAAGATCTTCTTTTTTAACTGAGGCGACAATTTTACGACTTCCTCTTTTAAGTAATTTTCTCTCGTTAAACCTTCCTCAATTTGACTTTCAAAAGCTGAAAAGATCAATTGAACTTTTTGTTCTTTAGACAGCTTCTCAAACTTCATACAAGCGGAGGGTAGTTTAAATCCAAATTGCCGCAAATGTTCAGGAATAGACTTGTATTCAGCGTGCATGAGCGGATGGTGGAGAATTTCTAAATAACAAGTATAGTAGCCGTAGCTTTTGTTCCATCTTTGAGAAAGCGCTTCGAGTTCTGGCACAAGCCACTCACAATTTCGCCACTGCTGTTCATATTCTTCCCGCCGAAGCCTGTACTCCGTTGCCCATTTTATATTTTGCAGGCGTTCCTCTTCGCTTTCAACTTTTTTAGGCTCGCGGTATACAGGCGCGGCCCATTCAAATGGTTCTTTCCTTTGAAATATCGAGCTTAAGACTTTGATGAATTTGTGAAACATATCAAAATTCTCCGCGAACTTATGTGAGTTCGTAAAATTTAAACCAGAGCTTAGATTTTTAAATGTATCTTGTCTTCTAGCCAGAATCAACAATGCACCATTTCAAAATCCAACGTTAAAGTTTTGGGCTTCGAGGGCCAACAACGCGAGCTTTCTTTTGAAAATTCACAAAAGCTAACTCTAAAACTCATTGGTTTTGAGAAATTGATTTATTCGCCAAGATGAACGAGCAGGGAGCAAAAATTTAGCTAGAGATTTTTTTACGGCAATACCGCCATCGCTATCTCATTTATACGGGCGGCTTCATCTTGGCTTAGAAATCGATGGAACGTAATGAGCGGGATCTCTTTGTCTTCAAGCATTCGAGCTTCATCGAGAGATAGGTTCAGCGAACCACATGATGGGCAAGTTTGTTTTGTTTGGAGACGTTGCCCATCGATCGGATCAGCTACTTTAACTAAGAGATTCTGAAGTGATCTCTCATAAAGTTGCTCTTTCTTTAGGGATTGTAATATTTCTCGGATTTCGCCGACGATTGAACTATTGATCAAATGCAAATGTCCGAAGACTGTTCCTTTATTCCCTGAAAATATAACGCTGCCATAAGTAAAGTCACCTAGCGAAGGCAATCCGAACTCGGTTCTACATTCTCCACACTTGCCTTGAAAGAATCTTACTTTTGTCATTTGCGCGTTTTCATCTTACGCCGACTGAAACTGGATGTCCAAAAACCAATGTTAAAATTTTAACCCTCTAGGGCGAAAACGCGAGCTTTCTTTTGAAAATTCACAAAAGCTAACTCTAAGACGCTTTTGTTTTGAGAAATTTATTTAAGGCCTAAGTTGAACGAGTAAGAATCAAAAATTTAATTAGGCTTAAGATTCGAGCGTGATTTGGGCACACTACATTTTTTTTATCACAAATTAGTACGTGATCGTATAGAAAATCGAGATAACCAGACCTACAATTGTCTTGGAGATGACGAAGCTGGAATATCGCTCAATCATAAATTTGCTTTTCAGTTTATTGCTGATCTATCTGCAATACCAGCACTTCGTCGAAAGTTCACCCCCACGCACAGTTGTTAGCGGAATAGACTTTTTTAATTCGCAATGGAGCTATATTGCCTTCTACATCTTGTGTCCGTTTTACCTCACAAATCAGCTCGCTATAGTTTTTGGTAAAAACATATGGACACGTGCATGTATTGCCACCTCATTATTCGGCATCGTTTTTGCGACTATCGAATTCGTAACTCCGCACTACGTTAGAAGAGAAATGCATTCAACATATTGGTATGCATTGTGGAATTTTGGCCTCCGTTATCGCCTTATAACTATGTTTATGTATCGCGTTTGGGAAGAAACGATATCCTTTGCCATAGGAGATTTAACCAAGGCTTTGCTTTCATTTCTTATTTTAATTTACTCACTGCTCCTGCTCCCATCGAAGGATGGAAATTGGGAACTTTTGAGAGTTTTGGGACTTCCAATCGGAGTGGGCCTGATTTTACCCAAAGTTATTGTAGCTTTGAAATCCAAATCATTGGAGGATCGTCAAGTAAGATTGATTTATTTTTCGGCATCCACCCTTGCTTGCCTAGTATTATTTTCGAATAAAAACCTTCTTGGATATCATTGTTTTTGGAGCGGCACGACATTGATTCCCACTAGTATCGACAAACTCTTCCCTTTGTTTGCGACGTGCACGCAACTTTCCATTGCTTTCACTGGTTACTTTTTTAAAATGCCTTTACATAGTTATTTTTTGCCAATATTACTGACGATATTTGGAACAATGTTATAATGCTTATCTGAAAAGTACCTGTAATATTCTGCCAATCGTGGTAGCCTCGATCATGGGAATAGGCCATGAAATACAAGCAGATGAAGTTCCGCAAGATTTTAAGCG
>Ga0247843_1004307_pt1 | contig 21517 bp, 12 predicted proteins | sample LaCruzMarch2017__FD_192420 | JGI IMG/M metagenome (GOLD analysis project Ga0247843, IMG submission 192420) | Freshwater microbial communities from meromictic Lake La Cruz, Castile-La Mancha, Spain - LaCruzMarch2017_8m | ecosystem: Environmental > Aquatic > Freshwater > Lake | place: Spain...
TGCCCTAGACTTGATATTAGAAAAAATAAAAAAACTTGTTTTGAAGGTGTTAAATTTTCATGGTCGTCTTCTCCTGAATATTTTAATGATTTGGAGATAACAATGAACAATTTATGTAAACTGTTAGAAAAATTAGGTGTAAATGGATCTTTAATTAATGGTCCATATTACCATGAAGAAACATTAAATCCTTCTATAAGAATAATTTTGAGACCGAATACTGATTTCATAAACAAAATAGGATTTAGATATTGCATATACAAATCTTATAAATTATCTGTTATATCTTCTTACTGGAGATTTATAGAACAAATTAAAAGACAACATGACACAGTTATAAAAAGAGTAAATTATTTAAAAGATACTGAAAAAATATCTTTAAGAAAATCTTTGGAAATTGCACAAAAAGAAATGAAACTTGAAGAGTTTATTTTAAATTCTTACTATTCATTATCTACTTTTAAAGCTGTCTCTAAAAGACGAGTTTTTAATAGACCGAATGAATTAGGTTGTTTGAAATCTAATTTTGGTGTTCCAGACGCTAAAGATTTTATTGAAGAACTTGGATGTTTGGAATGGTTTATTGAAAAAAATAAATATGTGTGTGCTAGAGATGCTACAAAATTACCATTTTTTTGTTTAAAATTAATGGATATAAGATTTTGTGAACCTGAAATTGTTTATGATATTGTGAATGTAAAGGAAACATCATCTTTTTTAGCTAATGGAATATGTAGTTCAAATTCCACAGGATCCTGGTCCGTTACTCGAAATAATTATGTTAGAACTGGTGTTTCTCAAGTTCTTTCGAGACTTACTTTTGCAGCTACACTTTCGCATCTTAGACGAGTTGTGATTCCTATTGGAAAAGAAGGTAAAAATTCAAAGATCAGACAGATTCATTCTAGTCAGATCATGTATATTTGCAATTGCGTTACTGGAGATACAGAAGTTTTACTTGGTGACAACAAAACTGTGAAATTTATTAAAGATCTCAAAGAAGGTGTTGATGAAATTATGACAATCAATCCCGTTACGTTAGAAAAAGAAAAATCGGCTTTCTATAATAAGTTTAGTATTCTACCAGAACAAATTTATGAAATCAAAACAATGTCAGGCAGAAAAGTTAAGTGTACTCCTGAACATCCCTTTCTCATTAAAAGACGCGGAAAAATTCAATGGATTGAAGCCAAAGATCTTGATTATAGTGATTTGATGTGTATAAAACATTATACAAAATATTTACCTGATAATGATGGTCGTTTATTATCGGTCGTTTGTAATGGTGAAATTTTGAATGCATCCATTAAATTATCTGAGACTTGTGCAAGACTGTTTGCATTGTTTCTTTCTAGCCGATATAAAGATAGAATTATTAGTTTTAGTTCAAAAAATGATATGGATGAAGTGATTGACGATATGATTTCTATTGGAATAAAAAGACCAGCTTGTAGAATTGGATCTGAATCGTCTATCATAATCAGTAAAGATTTATTAAATTTCATGATAGAGATTGGGTTTGATTACTCTAATAGATTTGGTAAAAGTCTTCCCAAATGGCTAATTGAATCACCATCGTCTGTTAAGAGAGAATTTATATCAGCTTTTCAAGGATGTAATGGAGGATCATTATATTACAATGAAGAATTTGAAAACATATTAATGTCTAGCACTTCTATTTGCGACGTTGACATCGATGATAATTCACAGTGTGTTGTAGCTTGTCAGATATCGGAAATGTTTACTCGATTTAATATCAAGAATAAAATTTCCACAGTAAAAAAAATGGTGAATAATTTGAATTTTAGAAATTTCATTGTGATTGAAATTGAAAATAATCCAGTAAATCTTGTGACATATTCAGACATTGTTTGGTTTAGATATTCTGAAGACAAAGTAAGAATCGGTTCAATGTTGCTTGAATTTTTGAAAACTTTTCTAGTTACAAAAGAAGAAATTTCATTATCTATTTTCAAGCAAAGATCATCTTCAGGAATAGATGATATTATACTTAGCCCAATTTTTTCTATTAAAAAGAACATTCCTTTGGAACCTGTATATGATTTAACCACGAGATCTGGAAATCATAGTTTCATGGTCAATTCCGTGGTTGGTTCTAACTGTGAATGTTTTGATCCCGAAACACCTATTTTGATGTGGGATGGTTCAATTAAAATGGCACATGAAGTAAAAGTTGGTGATTATCTAATAGATGATAAAGGTAACTCAACTAAAGTTAAAAGTACAACTTCAGGGACAACTCAAATGTATATTATTAAACAAAAACGAAAACAATATTTAGATTACAAAGTTACTAGTAATCATATTTTAACTTTAAAAATTAGAGAACATAAAAGAATTAGAAAAAGTAACAAAAATTGGATAATGATGTGGTTTGACAAAACTGAACTAAAACATAAAACTAAAGTTTTTCATACATTTGAACAAGCTAATGAATTTAATAAAACAATCAAAGAAGATGATATATTAGACATTACAATAGAAAATTATTTGAAACTATCAGATATTACAAAAAAAAAATTAGTCGGTTTTAAATCATCTGGTATTAACTGGGAAAAAAAAGATGTGTTGATAGATCCTTATATTCTTGGTTCTTGGCTTGGTGATGGTTTTAGTTCTGGATCTGGATTTTGTAACACAGATGTTGAAATAATTGATTATTGGAGAAAATGGGCATCTGAAAATTATGCTGAAGTTATTTTATCGCCTAGAAAATTGAATGAAAATTATAATTACACTTACAAAGATCACCAAATTAGTGACCCGAAAGAATATAAACCAGATGCATCATATTCTATCAGAGGAATTAATTGTTTGAACCCTCTGAAACAGCAATTAAAAAAATACAATTTGATTGATAACAAACATTTACCAATCGAATATTTAGTTAATGACAGGGAAACTCGTTTAAAAGTTTTAGCTGGTATTATTGATTCTGACGGTAATGTTAGAGCAAATGGTCATGAAATAAGAATTAGTCAGGGACCAAAAAATGATAGAATTATTACAGATATGTTAATTCTAGGACAATCGTTAGGATTTTCATGTACTGTAAGTTCAGGCGTAAATCAATGGACTCATGTTTTTGAAGATGGATCTACTGAAAAAAGATACAGTACTTATAGAGAATTGACTTTGACTGGTGAATATTTGTATGAAATTCCAACTCTTTTGCCTAATAAAAAATTAAATAAGTTTGATGACGAAGTTTCAAGATTTAGAAGTTCTTCATTTATGCAATCATCTATTGAAGTTATTCCTGATAAATCTGGTGAATATGTAGGTTGGCAACTTGAAGGAAATGGTAGATTTTTATTAGGTGATTGTACTACGGTTCATAATACGCCTGAGGGGCAGTCTATAGGTATAGTTATGAATCTTGCTTTATCAACGTTGGTTACGCGTCGAATTCCAACAGTTGTTGTCAAGGAGATTATTGAGAGTAGTAAAAATATCATTTTTATAAACGATTATGATGGCGTTAATGACAAGCCGAAAATATTTCTTAATGGAATTCTTATGGGTATAACAGAAAACGCAGATGAATTTATCAACGAGATGAAAGACTTTAGAAAAAATGGATTACTCGATAAGGAAATATCTATCACATTTGATGATGTAGATAATGAAATCAAGCTTTACTGTGACGAAGGGCGATTTATTAGACCTCTTTTGACAGTAAATGAAGATGGTGTTCCAAATATTTACAAATTCTATGAGGAACACAAAGAAACTAAAATCCCTGATTGGGATGAAATGATTGAAAAACAATTTGTCAGCTATGTTGACAATTCAGAAATTCAAAGCTATGTTATTGCGATGGATGACAATGATCTCAAGAAAAGGAAAAATGATCTGTTCGAAATATGCCCATCCATGATTCTTGGAGTTATGGCAAGCGGAATTCCCTTTCCAGATCATAATCAATCTCCTCGTAACATATACCAATGTTTGTGTACGGAAACGGATGTTTTAATGTTTGATGGTACAAGAAAAGCTATTAAAGATGTAAAAAATGGCGACAAAGTTATAACATTTGATCCTAAAACATTGAAGATGTCTACCACTAAAGTTATAAATCAATATGTTAGGGAAACTACTCAAACAATTTATAAAATAAAAACAACCAGTGGTCGTGAGATAATTGCAACTGAAAATCATCCTTTTATGACACCAGATGGATGGTGTAAAGTTGGTGATATGAATGGTCTAACTAAAATTGGAATATGTTTTGAACCAATAAACATGCATAATTTAGTTGAAAATATAGAGCTTATTTTGGACGAAACTATTGCTAGAGAAAGACTAACTAATGCTAAAGTTAAACCTTCATTAATTGAAAAACACATTCAATTTTTGATAGATAAAAACATTATTCCTCTTTACAATAATAACGAAAAATTGTTTATACTAGCAAGATTGTTCGGTTTTGTTTTAACTGATGGTTCGATAAATGTTTATGATAAAGATCATGGCGGTATGTCTCCTCAAGTTGCTTTTGATTTTGGAACTTTAGAAGACAGCGAGCTATTTGAAAATGACATTGAGTCTTTAGGATTTAATAGAGTTACAATTACCGAAAGAAATTCATTTTTCAATGGTTCATATTATCATACTTGGGGAACAACTAGAAATGGACCTTTTCCTTCATTTATGATAGCTCTAGGAGCTACTTGTGGAAAAAGAACTGAAACACCTAGAAATACTCTACCTAATTGGATAACTAATGGTAGTGATTTAATTAAAAGAGAATTTATATCTGCATTTCAAGGAGGAGATGGTTGTAAAATTAGATGGAATAAATTAAAAAACACAAGTTGTTCTTATAACTACGTTTGTGCAATGACATCCCAACAAATTAACCCATTATATGAAGATTCTCTCATAAATTTAATGAAACAATGCGAAAAAATTCTCATTGATTTTGGTATTGAAATGTCAGATTTTTACAATTCTACTGAGAGTGAAAATAGAAAGCAAATAGGATTTAAGATATCTGATAAAGAGGAAAATTTAATTAGATATTTTGAAACAATTGGTTATAGATATTGTTACCACAAACTTCATGAAAGTGGACTAGTTATTGAGTTTCTTAAACATAAAAGAGAAATTACTAATAGTCACAAAATGTTGATTGAGCAAATAAGAACCGATTATGATAATGGATTGTCGAATAGAGAAATTGCTGATAAAAACAATTATAATATTGATAGAGTTAGAGACGCAATAAGATCTTACAAAAACGGGAGAACTATTTCTTCTCCAAATTTAAAAGATTGTAATATTGAAAACTGGATAGAAATGGTTGAAATTAAAAATTTTAATTTGTTTATTCCAATCAAATCTATTGAAGATGTTCCAAATCAGTTAATTTCAGATATAACAGTTGAACATGAAAATCATAGTTTCATAGCTGGAAATAATTTTTTGAGTAGCAACTCAAGCATGGGTAAGCAGGCCATGGGGATGTTCGCGTTATCCCACCAAATCCGTACAGATACTATTGCGCATGTTCTTGATTATCCACAAAGACCGCTTGTGAACACAATCCCTGCGGATATTATGGGTTTCAATGATATGCCTAGTGGAATTAATGCTATTGTAGCAATCGCAACTTATACAGGGTTGACCTCGGTTGAGCCCTTGTCGTGCTAAAAGCACAGGCAAGTCAGTGTCATGACTGGCAACGTATTCAAATTGCGGGAAACTCCAAAAAAATCGTCAAGAAGATTCTTTAATTTCGATTTAAAAATAAGCTGTATTATATATAATTAATAATATGATTGAAATAAATTGTCAAGAATGTGACAATAAAATAAAAGTCGAAAATAGGCGAACAAAAATGTGCTCTGATTGTTCAAGAGAAAAAAAATTAAAAAGATGTCGTGATTATAAGCAAAAAAATAAGGATAAAGTTTCAATATATAATAAAAGTTATAAGGCTGAAAAATCATCATACATTAGCGCTTACAATAAAACATATAATGTTGAAAATCGCGACAAAATACAAAAGAGACAAACTGAGCAACATAGAGAACGTCGAAAAACAGACTTAAAATATAAAATGTCCATAGTTTTAAGAAATAGGTTTAGAAAATTTTATAAAGGTTTTAACCCTAATGGAATGGTTGGTACAATAGGGTGTTCTTATGAAAACTTTATAAAATGGATTGAATTTAATTTCACATATGATATGTCTTGGAAAAATCATGGGAAATATTGGCATATTGATCATGTTCTGCTATGTCATCTATTTGACCATACTAACGAAGATGATGTTAAAATATGTTTTAATTGGAAAAACACAAGACCGTTATTATCTGAAAAAAATTTATCTCGTAAAACTATCGACAATAAAGATTTATTAAATCATGAAATTAAATTAGCTTATTTCGAAAAATTGAATCGAGATGGATATAATCATATTGATATGAATTTTGCTTATTTAACTACCAAACTATTAGAGAAATCTAGTAGTGGTTCTAGTTAACTACTAGAGGAGGTAAAAATGTTAAATATATTAAGGACAATCCGCAGCCAAGACCCTAAGTCCATTATGCAAGGATATGGGTAAGGTTCAACGACTAAATGGATACGGGCGTGAGAGGTTTAGCAAACATCAATGATCGCTCAAGATATAGTCTAATCCCACTCGAGAGAGTGTCTAATTTAAGACTTTGTATTATCATGATTTTAGAATGCAATGTCGACTATTAGAAAACTTTAAAAAGTTTGGTAATCTACCTGTCAACCAGGAGGATTCGGTTATATTCAATAAAGGAGCCTTAGAGAGGGGGCTTTTTAGTGCAACATCTTACAAAACTTTAACAGATGAAGAAAAGAAACAAGGAACGTATAATTTCGAAACTATTTGTCTACCTCCAATAGATAAAAGAAAAAGAAATGCGAATTATAGTTTTCTTGATGAAAGAGGTATTATTAGAAAAAGAAATGATAGTGGAGCAAATGTTTATGTTGAGAAAGGCGATGTTATTATTGGAAAAATTCTCACAAAATCAAATAAAAATGGTGATGAGGAAGTTTTCGATTGTAGTTATACAATTAAATCTGGTGAGGAAGGATTTATTGACAGAATTATTGAAACTGTCACACCAAACGGATATAAGATGATTAAAGTCACAATTAGAAATCAAAGAATACCGGAAATTGGAGATAAAGTGGCTTGTTTTGTTGAAAATAAATGTGAAGTTTTAACAAGTAACGGATGGAAATTAATAGAAAATATTACTTTGGAAGATCAAGTTGCGATTCTCGAAGATGATAATGTGATTTATGAAAATCCGTTAGAAACTCACAAATACGATTATAATGGGAAAGTTTATGATTTAAGTTCTCAACTTGTAGAGATGACTGTTACGCCTAATCATAGAATGTTTGTAAAAAAAAGATTCGGTGTTGGTTCAAAATATAAAGAGAATTTTGATCTTATAACAGCTGATAAATGTTTTGGTAAAAGATTAAAATATAAAAAAAATATAAATTCTTTCATACCTAAAGAATGGATAGGTAATACATTTTTTTTACCTGAGTTCATTGATGGTAATAATAGAGTTAGAGAAGAAATTGCAATTTTTATGGAAGATTGGTTAGTTTTTTTTGGAATTTGGATAGCTGAAGGTTTTGCAAATCATAATGGTGTTTTTTTTGCGGCAAATAAAATAAGAGTTCAAAAAGAATTGGATAAAGTTATTCCAAGAATGGGGTTTATGATTTCAAAAACTGATCACAATAATGAAATTAATAAAGATAACGCGGAAATCGGGATTTGCAAATGGTCTGTGAATAATATTCAACTAGGTAATTTTATGAAACAATATAGTGTTGGTGCTTGTAATAAATTTTTACCTGAATGGGTCTGGTCTTTGAATAAAGAACAATCGAGAATATTACTTTCATCAATGGAGCTTGGTGATGGTCACACAACAAAATCAAATTCAAGACAATATTATACATCATCGAAAAAACTATGTGATGATATTTCAAGATTAGCTCTTCATTGTGGTTATTCCACTAACTGTAGAGTTCATTCAGGAAGACTAGCTGGAGCAGAATCTAAAATGAAAGATGGAAGGATAATTAAATCTAATTTCGATAACTGGGTTATAACAATAATCAAGTCAAAAAATGAACCAGAGATTAATCATGGTCATAAAAAAAAACAAAATGGTCAATCAGAAAAATGGATTGATTATAATGGAAAAGTATATTGTTTAACCGTTAGAACGGGCGTGTTTTTATGTAGGCAAAATTATAAACCTGTGTGGAGTGGTAATAGTCGTTCAGCTCAAAAAGGTACAATAGGGGTAATTTTACCACAAGAAGATATGCCATTTACTGCTTCGGGCCTAACCCCAGATATTTTGATAAATTCGTTGTGTTTAACTGGAGATACTCTTGTTACTTTATCTAATGGAGAAGTTAAACATATCAAAGATATATATGAAAAAGATGAAGAAGTGATAACTATAAATCCAAAAACTCTAGAAATATCTTACACAAAGTACAAAGATGGTTTCAAGAAAAGAGCTAGTAATATGAAACAAATTACAACAAGTTCGATGAGAAAAATAAAATGTACTTCTGAACATAAATTTTTGATTCTCAGAAACAATGAGATTATTTGGGTCGAAACTGATAAATTGATACCATATCAAGATAAAATGTTTATCTATCACAGCACTCTACCTGTTAGGAATGACGATGGAGTTAATTTGGTTATTAACAAAATTGATGAATCTCATTTATATTACAAGAGATTGAATGAGCTTGGATTTTTTGGTGAAATATCAAAACAATTTCAAACTATTTTAGCTAGAATGTTAGGGTATATTGAATCAGATGGTCATGTTTGTTATAGAAATATAAAAACTGAGTCATGTAGATGTTTTTTTTACTTAGGTGAAATGGAAGACTATATCGAACTTTGTAAAGATATTGAAGTTCTTGGATTTAAAAAACCACCTGTAAAAAAAGCGAATAGTTCATATGTTGTTGAAATGGAACCTTCTTTTGGATATTTAATGATACTTTTAGGTGTATGTTTAGGTAATAAAAATAAAGTTAGAAGACGATTTCCTGACTTTATTAAAAATGGAAGTAGTGAAGTAAAAAGAGAGTTTCTTTCAGGATTTCAAGGTGGTGATGGTGGTAGAGTTAGTGTTAATTGGAAGTTTGATCAACAACAAATCAAAATGTATTCAATTCCGCATAGAGTTTATATTGACGATGATGAAATTCATAAATCACATCTTGAATATATTGATGAAATTATGAAGCTATACGATTTTTTTGGTATTATTGTTACTAAAAGAACATATTCTGCTGAAGTGAAAAATGCAATTGATTACAAAATAAGCTTTTCGACAAATCATGAAAATTTAAATAAATTCGTTGATTTAATTAACTATCGATATTGTAACCTGAAAAGGAGAACAAGTAGAGTTCCTATCGAATATCTAAAATCTCGCATGAATCGATTCTGGATAGAATATCAGCGATTTCGAAAGTATTTTGAATATGGAAATCTTGTAACAACTTTTGTTGAAGAAGTGGAAGATATAGAAGATGATTTTGTTTATGATTTTACAACAATTTCAGAAAATCATAGTTTTATAGCGAATGGAATAGTTAGTTCTAATTGTATTCCAAGTCGAATGACAATCTCTCAATTATTGGAGACAGTTCTTGGTAAATCTTGTTGTATTGAAGGAAAATTTGGTGATGCAACACCTTTCACTAGCAATAGTACTAATGTTGCTGAACAAATTTGTGATCGTCTACAAAATAATGGTTATGAAAGACATGGATGGGAACGTATGATGAATGGGATGACAGGTGAAATGATTGAAGCCCAAATTTTTTGTTTTGAAAAAGGAACAAAAGTAATGATGGGTGATGCCATTATTAAAAATATAGAAGATATTCAGATAGGAGATTATGTAATGGGTGCAGATGGAAAACCTAAAAGAGTACTAGAATTACCAAAAGGGAGAGGACAAATGTATCATGTGAAACCAATATTCAGAACAAGGTCTGATAATAACTGTGAAGAAAAAGTTGTTGAAGAAAATGGTTATACTGTCAATGCTTATCATCATCTTGTGATATATCCCACTTCAAATAAAACTATAACCAAAAATGATGAAAGAAAATGCTGGGTTGTTTATTATCCTAAAATTATTTACGATTCAACAATTGAATGTGAACGAATAGCAATTTATAATAGATCATTTTGCTGGTCTGATACCGAAGATGGAACATTAATGTTTGAATCGAGTGATAAAGCATACGAAGCAATGATACAAAAAAAGAATGAGTTATTGTTTTTAGGATGTGGTGTAAACATATATCACAGAGAAAATTTGAATACTTGGTCTGTTTGGATCAGAAGACAACCTACTGTTAATATTACTGAAAGAAGTTTAGTACAAATTGATGCTAATTCAGGTAAAGAAATATGTAGATATAAGTCTGTGACAGAAGCTGCATCTATATTGAAAATAGACTCTTCAGGTATCTCAAAGGTTTGTAAAGGTAAGAGTCAGACCTGTGGTGGATATTTTTGGAGCTATGAAGTAGTAGAGAAAAAATATGAACATATAGAGAAAACTACTTATAGTTTTAAATACGGAGATAAATCAAATAGATATAAGTATAAAACTGAGAATGATGCTTACAATGCAGCGCTTATGTTTTTCAAATCTATTGATGATAGTAATGTTGAGTGTAAAGTTACGGTTATAAACTATTTGAAATTTTCAGATAAATTCCGTAATTGCAGAATAGGATTTAATTCTAAACAAATAGATAATTTTGTAACCCCAAGCAATTTTAATATCGAACAGTTTATTGAAGATTGTTATACAGAATCTGGAAATAAAGATTTTCCTGATAGAATAACAGTTGAAATGTTTGGTTGGATGATAGGTTTATGGCTTGGCGATGGGAAAAAAAATAAAATATTTGTTGATTATCAACAACATGATATATTGAACAGATGCAAAGAAATCTCCAAAGTTTTAAACTTATCACCGCTTATTGAGACATTTGGAGAAAATGACAAAGAACATTATCATTTTACTTTTCATCATAATGATAAAACTAAAAATGTATTTATTGTGATGCTACAAAAAATGGGTGTTTATGAAAAGAAAAATTGCAATATTGAATTAATAAGTGGACTAGTAAATCAAAAAGATTCATTTAGACTAAAAGTAATAGAAGGAATGATAGATGCCGATGGTCATTTTCCTAAAGAAGTCATCACAAAGAAAAAACTGAAAAGATATTATGTAATATCTAAAAGTCATAAAAAAGATAAAAGCTCTATATTACTTATACAATCTATTAGTAAAAGTCTAGGTATAAAAAGTATCATCAGAGAACATAAAACTATGTGGACATTATGTTTATCTGGTAAAAATCTTATTAACATTAAACCTGTCACAAAATATAAACAAATACCCGAAAAATATTTTTCCAAGTCTCATGTAAACATATTTAAATCACAGTTTGAGATTATTGAAAAAGGAATCGATGATTATTTTGGTATTACTATCGAACCAGGATCAAATCAAAATTTTTTGTTAAAAGATTATAGTATAGTTTCCAATTGCGGGCCTGTTTTTTACCAGCGTCTCAAGCATATGGTGAGCGACAAGATACATTCAAGAAGCCAGGGATTAGTGACTAGTTTGACAAGACAGCCTTTAGAGGGCAGAAGCAGGTATGTTTTTATTTATTTCGAAATTATTTTTATTGAACTTGTAACTAACATTATTTTATTTTTTTTAGGGATGGAGGTAAAAATTTTATGCCTCAGTGGTATGTAAAAATACTGCTAGTCCGCGTCGTAACGGGCAACACTTTCAAATTCAGGGGAAATCTACTTTAAGTCTCTAATACTAACTTATTTTGGAAACATTATAAGGGTGATAGCTAATTACTATCAGAGTAAAAAGTTAGAGAATGTGAGATAATCCTGAGCCAAGCTCCTAAGTCCATTATTACAGGATATGGGGAAGGTGCAACGAATATATGGAAGTGGGCTTGAAGGATAGTTAAGTCCTAATGATAGCTTAAGATTTATTCTACTCCCACCTGAGAAGGTGTTGCAATGTAGTTATCAATATTTTACGACAATAAATGTTGATAGTGAATTTGTAAAGGTAATGATTCTAAAAGGAAATGTTTAGATGAACCTGGTATAAAGGTTAAGATTTGGTGAGATCAACTTTAAGGTCTCAGTGGTATTAAAAGTACTGCTAGTCTACAGTATAGTAGGCGACATTTTCAAATTGCGGGGACATCTCGGTGTACTTTAATACCAAGTTGTTAGAGAAATCTATCAATGGTCTTAGTTAATCTCTAAGAGTAAGGTAAAAATTTAAAGTTGGAGACAATCCGCAGCCAAGCTCCTAAGTCCGATATGTTAGGATATGGAGAAGGTTCAACGACTAAATGGATATGGGCTTGAGAAGAATAACAAACTTCTATGATAGCTTAAGATATAGTCTAAACCCACCTGAGAAGGTGCTATTAATTAGATTTTATAGTTCTATACTTACAAGATTATAAAATTGAGTTAATGGATGTAATGATTCTAGAAGGAAATGTCTAGATGAACTGGTATTATTGGGAAAGAGATGCGATGATAGCCCACGGAGTATCTCGATTTTTAAAGGAAAGATTGTTTGAAAAATCGGATCCGTACCAAGTGTATATATGTGATTTATGTGGTAATATCGCATCAACGCAAACAGAATGTAAAGTGTGTGATACAAATAAAATTTCTAAAGCTAATCTCCCCTACGCTTCCAAATTACTTTTAATGGAACTCAATGCTTGTGGAATTAAAACCAGTATCACTGTCAAAAAATAAATAAATAAAAAATTACCTATAAAAATTGATTTTTTTTCAAAAAAAATATACAAAAATCAACACAAAAATCCTGAAATGTTTTTACGTATAAGTGAAATCTTTTGCAATAACACTCTTCCACCAAGTTATAATTATAACCAAGTTATAAAGCAACTAAAAAAGGTATACTGTGATCCAATTTATAATTACAAAAAAGTTGTAAAGGAACTAACACAGGTCTACTGTCACCCAAGATGTAATGATAGCTGTAAATATATAGCTGAATTTAAAGAAGGTTCGTTTTTAAGAAGACCAATCTTCATTGTTCAGTGCGGTCGATATTGCATTGAATGTGGAGTTAATAAGGTAAGTAGACGCGAACATGAAGTTTGTCATGCATGCGCCGAAAGATATGTTAATCCATTCGAGTTTTCGTATCACCACTCAATATGCCTTGATGTTTAAGATGATGTTTGAAGTAATAAATTAAACCAATAAATACAACTTATATTATATAATATTTTTATATTATAAAATAAAAACTATTTTTCTTCGTTTTAATAAAAAATGAAAATCACCTAAAAAGATTGGAAGATTTACTATAAGACAAGTAGGTGAAAATACTAAATCACCTAAAAAGATTGGAAGATTTACTATAAGACAAGTGCGTAAAAAAAACAAATCACATAAAAAGATCGGACGATTTACTATAAGACAAGTTAAAAATTCAGATCCAAAATCTTCAAGGGTGTAAATACGATTATGATTATGTAATTTATTTATTATATTTTGAATTTTATGAGATATTAACTTTATAATAAGAACAGAATTAATTTCAATTGCATTTCCATTAATATTGTCTACTCTTTTTCCTCCTTATCGACTTCCTTCTTATCGACTTCCTTCTTATCGACTTCCTTCTTATCGACTTTTTCTTTTTTCTTCCATCTTTTCTTGATTTCTTTTGCATAGCTTGACTATATTGTTTTCTCGATCTTTCTTCTTGTTTTTTTCTTAAATATAGGCTTAATTTTTGTATTCTTGATTTGTTTCTGGCAGGATTTTTTTTCAATAAATTAAAGAAGTTATTCAAATTTTCATCTATTTCATTATTACATAAGGTTATTTGCACATTTAATTTCACAATTTCTTTCATATAAAATTTAATATCACCAATTGGTATTTTAATTTTATTTAGCTTCAGTTCTTCTAAAGTTTTGTTTAGATTTATGATTTTTTCTATCATTTTTGTTTCATCTTCAGTTTCTTTTTCTTCTGTTTTTTTTGTGTCATCTTCCATTTCCATTTTTTCTACAACAATTATTTCTAATTGCTTAAATAAATCAGTTAGATCATCATAATCTTTTTCCATTTTATTTGTTGTTATGTTAAATATTATTTTTTTAAAAAAATCGAAAAAAAATAATATCTGTAAAAAAATTGATTTTTTTACTCTAATTTTCACAATTAGATGACGAGCATGATAAAATCTTTTGAAAAAGCAATTGAAAGTGACGACGAATTCCTCGAGGGATACGACTGTTCTGGTTCTACTGGGGTTTATAAATCCTCTTTCGGTGGCATGGGAGACAAATCCGAGAGCATTTCTTTTTATCATAAGAAAACTCAAGATATTGAGAGAACCATACTCGAGGGTAAAAGAGTTACTAGAACAAGATGGGATGACTCTATAAAAGAAATTACAAAACGTGATCTTGAAATCATAAATAATACAAAAAAAGGATTTGGTGGTACTAATCCAGAAGTCTTAGTTGACTACATAATCAAGAAGAACTTTCATGGTAATCTGGTCTTGATTAGTGATGGTCAAATAGGACCAAACATCGTTCAAAGATGTTCGGAAAAACTTAAGGAATGGAAATTCAAGAAGGTTTTTATCTACCTAATTGGGACTGGTTATAATACTATCGAGGAAAGCATATCTTGCGCATTTGCGAGAAACAGTCCACATGTGATTGAGATATATAATCCAAATGGGACTTTAAAGCAAAATATAGTTGAAATCACGAACGAGAGTTTTGCAATTCTAGACAAGATTGAATCTATTAAAAATGAAGATGAATTCATTGCTGTTGTTCCTGAACTTGATAATTTACTTGCTTCAATTAATATGGGAACTTCAGGTAATTCAGAAATTAAAAATAATCTTGTAAAACTCAAGACTAGAATAATCAAAAACAAAAGTGACAATATTGGCGGGATTTCTGAAATATCAGATCTTGTTTCAAATCCCAATCTTGAGAATCTAACTCGTGTTTGGAGCATATACTATTATGGTTCATCGAGTGTTTGGGAAAAGACAATAGACAAGTATATCTCCTGGTGTTCTGGTGCTCTATTGAATAGTTTCGATCGTAATAATATTAATAGAGAAATTAAGGCACTTGTAACTCCGCCTGAACCACCTCAAATTATAGAACTTGTTTCTACTACCGAAAGTAGTATTATCTCTGAATGTCCTATTCTATTGGATGATTCTTGTAATATGATGATTCTAATTAGAAAAAAAGATTCTTTGTTCAAGTATCTGAATGACAACAAAGATTTAAAAGAATCTCTTGCCAATTGTCCTTTGAGTGCTTCAAATAATCCAGATGTTCTTAATTATATTAAGGGAATTATGGATAACGTAATAAGCATTGAAGCTTACAAAGAACTTATTGATCATGGAATATCAGAACAGAGTCCATTGACAAAAGAGGAAATTATCGGAGGAATTTGTCTTGGTTCTCATGAAAGTCATGTTAAATTCAGTAATTCTGTTATGAGAAGAGCATTTACAAATGGAAAATGTCTTGGAAACATTGACCTTTGGTTTGCAGTCATTTATCTAATGGTTAAGAATAATCTTGTTCCCCATTTGATTGATTATCTACCAAACATGCGAGAGCACATGATTCATAGACTTGAAAAAAGTACAACTTACATGTGTTTGTCTGGATTACCAACCTATCCAACATATAGAGTTCCTTTGAAATTGGCTCTTTGGTCTATATTATCTGCTTCTAAAGTTGCTGATAATGCGAAACAAGAACCAATTAGACTTCACCTTTCATATGCATCGGATATTATTTATCTTTTCAAAATCTCCGGATTATTTTCTCCTGAAGGGGTTGAGGAATATTTAAATCGATTAAAGTGTTTAAGATTTTTACTCAATCAAAAGAAGAAAGGTGATAAAGATGAAATAGAAAATATAGTTGATGCTATTGGTCACAATTTCATTCAGCTAAGCAATGGAAGATTCGTTTTTATTGATGGAATTCCAACAGAAGAGCAAATGAAAGTTGTTAAAAAAAAGTTACCTGGAATCTTCGAATTTATAAAAAGTGAAGATATCCTTTATTTGAACAAAATTTGCGATAAGAATAAGTCTGAGTCCGATATTCCTTATAATATCAAAACAAAACCAATAGGCGTCAAAATAGGATCATCAAATTGGGAATATAAATCTAAAATGCCTTATAGTAAAGTTCAAATATGCGAAGCAACTTGTCGTCCTTATTACTACGTTGATGGCGGAAGAAAAAAGTGGATGGAAAAGGCTAGAGAAATTTATGGTGAAGGAGAGCTTTTATCATCAAACAAGATATTTGGTTCTTATATTTGCAAAAATAAAAAGTATCCAACAAAGGAAGAGTTTTTGGTTTACCTATCGGAGTATTTTGAAAGACGAGAGAAGAAGACTTTACCTATTTGCATAGATCAGTTCTTGAACGAACTATACGAAGAATATAAGGAGATTATGGAAAAGGTAAGCGTTGAAGACTTTATAAAAAGATGGAAAAACAGTTCGGAAATTTGCAACAGAGTTCAAATGGAAAGGAATTGAAAATTGATTTTTGTAGTCAAAATGCAATTTGATAAATAGATATGATAGATTTCGGTTATTTTATTTTTTTCATTATTGCTGAAATGTTTTTTTATTTCATTACGGCTTATTATGCATGTAAAACATTCACAATAACTATATTGAAGCATTTTACAATATTTTCTATAATCACTTTAATTTTCTTTATAACAGAGATAGTATTCGTTCATGATTTAGTTGTTTATGAAAATAATTATTTTGAACAAGCTAATTTGATATGTCACATTTTAAATATTTCATTTATATTTGTTTACGGATGTCATGTTAGAAAGGTATTGAAGAGACAACGAGAACAATGCATTAATTTATTAGGGTAAAATTTTATTTACTGGCATGGTAAATAAAATTTATATATATTTGAAGATATTTTGGATAATTATATATTTGAAGATATTATAAATCTGTCAAAATTTGTTTTCTTTATTACATCATCACTACTTAATTTATCTTGAATTAGTTTTTTATACTTATCTTTGCTTATCAATTCAAACAATAACAAATATTTATCACATCTTTTGCAGTAAGACAAGTTGTTTTTGGCTCCATATATAATCATATCATTTGAATTACAATAAAAACATTTTCCATCATTATAAGAAATTTTTATTATATTTGGTTCAACTATTGGAACAATTTTATTATTAGAAAAAAACATCATCATTTTTTATAATTTAATAAAATACCTTTTACACCCTTGAAGATTTAAAACGCCGGAAAAATCAATTTTATTTTTTTATCTCAATAATTAAATTGAGAACATAAATAATGAGATATGTTAAGGCAGAGCTATCGCGCCAACCGTAACTATCGATGATTTATTTATGGCTCCATCTCATCGGGGATGTAAAATACAGGCTTGCGCCTACTCAGTGGTACTACATCGGTACCGGAACTAGCAATTCCCTAATAGTTTATTTTTAATTATTAGACCACCCAAAATTTACATGGACTGCTGTATCCAACCTTGAAAATAAAGATTCTAAAACCGGCGTTTTAAATCTTCAAGGGTGTAAATTTCTTTTATATTATTTCCTTACATATTATTTCCTTACATATTATTTTTCTTTTTAGGACTTTTTTTCACAGATTTACGAAGTTTTTTTTCTTCACCTTTTTTTGATATGTAAAATGCGTTGTAAAATAATTCCTTCGAATACCTTTCCCAAATATCTTCAGGTAAATCTTTTTTTCCTATCGTAGTTCTATTAAGCTCTTTTCTTTTCAATATATAATTATCCGAACTAATAACATCTGTATTTTCTTTGTTCATTAAATTTTCAGCAAGAACCTTATATTTTTCAATCTTTTTTTCGAGTTGAGATAGTTCTTGTTTTGCAGAATACCATTTATTTAAAAGATTTTCAATATCATCGTTCATTTTATTTTCTAAATAAGAAAATAAAAAATTAAGACTTCAAATATTTTTTAAATTTATCTTAAATGTTATATAATACGAATTATGCATCAAATATTTTGTTTAAATCGTTAATTATAAATCCTATTTAAACAAAATATTTTAATAAAACTGGTTTAAAGACAGGCCATTTTATATAAAAAATGACAAACCAATCGAATAAAGTTTCAGACAAGGATATTAAGAACACCAACACCAAGACTAAGGCAAAGGGTGTAGTTTCAAAGAAGGAGAAGAAGCCAGTAGTTGTTGATACTGCAAGTGATGATGTAGTTGACGGAGAAGTTGACGGAGAAGTTGACGTTGATGGAAAAGTTGACGGAAAGAAGAAGCGAGTTGCCCCAACTAAGGATTCAGTTATTAAGTATTTTGATGATCTAATTAAGAGTATTGAAGACGAGGTAGAAAATCTTAGAGAGAGCGAGAATAAGACTAAGGGTGTCAAGTTTCTTAGAACTTTGAATAAGAAGCTCAAGGTTCTCAAGAATCAATCTTCTAGAATTATTAAGCAAAAGAGAACTACTACTAGAACTAACACTAATAACAACTCCGGATTCTTGAAGCCTGTAAAGATCTCAAAGGAGATGGCGAAGTTTACAGGATGGGACGCTGGTTTACCCAGGTCTCGAGTTGAAGTAACTAAATTTTTATGTAACTATATTAAGGAGCATGAGTTACAGAATCCTGCCGATCGTCGCCAGATTTTGGCTGATGATAAGCTAACAAAGCTCCTTAAGTATGACGTAAAGAAGGAGAAGGAGCCTCTAACATACTTCAGAGTTCAAACCTGCTTGAAGAACCATTTCATTAAGCCAGATGCACCTGTAGCTACTGCTTAAATTGATATAATTATTTTATAAAACTAAAATCTAGTTTTATAAATTTATGCGCATGAGGTAAAAAAAGTTTTAAAATTGCAATAAATCGTGCTATTTTTAACACGATCTAAAGAAACATTTTTTATAAAAACAAATGCAAAATACTCTTGACATAGTAAACCTCATTGAAAAGAATTCTATTACAAGATTATCAAAAGATTATGAAAGTAAACTACTTATGAAAATAAAAGAAAATTTCAGTGATAGTCAACAACAACTATTTGTTGCAAGTTTTTATTGTTCTTTGAATTATGATCCAAAAAAAGACTTTGTCATCGATTTTGATAATGTATGGAAATGGTTAGGATTTTCAAGAAAAGAACATGGTAAAACAGTCTTAAATAAACATTTTATTGAAGACGTTGATTACAAGGTTAATATTTTTGCTACCGAACTTGCGGTAGCAAAAAATGACGTCAAAAATGAAGTCGAAAATAGAGGAGGACACAATAAAGAAAAAATTATGCTGAATATAAACGCGTTTAAAAAGTTTTGTCTTAAATCTGGAACTAAGAAAGCTGACGAAGTTCATGATTATTATATTAAATTAGAAGAACTTTTGCAAGAAACTGTAAACGAAGAAACCAATGAACTAAGAAAACAATTACAAATCAAAGATACAGTTATTCTAGAAAAAGAACATCTTTTGAAAGAAGAAACATATATTAGAAAAAATTTAAAAGCCAGATATGAACATCTTTTGGAAAAAAGAATAGATATTGATACATATTCTAAAGGTAGTTTAATATATATTATAGGATATAATGAACTACCTTTGGAGAAAAAAATTGGATTTGCTTCAGATATAAATAAAAGAATTCAAAAAGGATTTGAAACAGAATTTCCTTATGATCCAGTTGTTCAATACACGAGATATTTTTCATTACCAGATCCAATTAAAATAGAAAAGATTGTTCATTTCACATTGAAAAAATTTAGAACACGGAATGGAAGAGAATGGTTTAGAACAGATAATGTCTTTACTTTGCAAACTTTTATGGATCAGATTGACGAAGTAGTTAGTTTTTTTGAAATGATCGATAAACGATACGAAAAGAAAAAAGATATTAAATACGAACAGCTAAATGAATATTTAAAAAAAGAAAAAGTAGATGACGATGATACTTGGGAAGATTTTGATAAAGATGATGAAACCTTTCATGAAAAAGAAGAAAAAGAAAAAAGTAAAGAAGAAAAAGAAAAAAGTAAAGAAGAAGATAATGAAAGTGAAGAAGAAGATAGTGAAAATAAAGAAGAACATAATGAAAGTAAAGAAGAAGATGATGAATATGATGAAAATGATGATGAAGAAGATGCATATAATGTAGAAAACGAAAAAGAATTAGATGAAGAAATGAAAAGAAATATTTTAAAATACGACCTTAAAAGATGTTATAAATGTGAACATTATATGGATAAATCTAATTTTGCAAAAAGTCCTAAAAGAAAAGATGGACTAGATGGATGCTGTAAAAGTTGTAGAAGAGAATCCTATAAAGAAAGAATAAAAGATAAAAAAATGAAGCTCGAAGAAAAGAAATGCACTCAGTGTGATACTATAAAAGATATTTCAGAATTTTACAATAGAATAGGATCTATAGATGGAAAAGTTGCTGAATGCAAAGATTGCACTATGGTTATGTATGAAAAAAGAAAAGAAAAATATGAAACAGCTGATATAGTAATTCCCGAAAATAAGAAATGTCATATTTGCGAAATTACTAAAGAAATTACAGAATTCGATTTAAAAAAAGATTCACCAGATGGTCATAAAATTTGGTGTAAAAAATGTTGTAGTGATTATGCAAAAAACAAGAGATTAGTTCCAAAAGTTGCACCATCTTTTAAAAATTGCAACCAATGTTTAAAAGAATTATCGATAGACAACTTTTGGAATAATAAATCAAATAAAGATGGAAAAGACGGTAAATGCACTACTTGTCATAAGGAAAAACGAAAAGCTTCTTCGTGAAATAAATGAAAAAATACTTATTATGATTTTCATTATCGTGTTTAAATGGATTTTCTTTTGGATTTCTTTTTGGATTTCTTTTTGGATTTCTTTTTGGATTTCTTTTTTCTTTTTCCACCATCTAATTCTTTTTCAATAGTTAGATATTTCTTTTTAAAAATTTCAACAGGTATTATAGCAATATGCTTATGTTTGGACTTTTCATTTCTATATTTATATGGAACAGGAATATTTGTAGTAAGTTTTTCTGCTCCTCCTCCTTTTTTTTCAATATATAATAACGATCCTGATTCTCCTTCAGTGCAAATAGGAATTGTATTAAAATTAAAATTAACACTCCCTTTTACACCCTTGAAGATTTAAAACGCCGGAAAAATAAAATTGATTTTTTATTTTTTATATTAATAATTAAATTGAGAACATAAATAATGAGATATGTTAAGGCAGAGCTATCGCGCCA
>Ga0247843_1004309_pt1 | contig 21510 bp, 28 predicted proteins | sample LaCruzMarch2017__FD_192420 | JGI IMG/M metagenome (GOLD analysis project Ga0247843, IMG submission 192420) | Freshwater microbial communities from meromictic Lake La Cruz, Castile-La Mancha, Spain - LaCruzMarch2017_8m | ecosystem: Environmental > Aquatic > Freshwater > Lake | place: Spain...
CTGGACCCTGCTCAGCGTGCAAGGAGGTTTGCGCAACACCACCGTTGAGGCCAGCATCACCACAAGCATGGGCAAGCGAGAGCTGTTCATCGTGCTCAACCCCGAGGGCAAACTCGCTGGTTACCACTTGGATGTAACCGATGAGGCACCCGGCGCGGTTGCCAAGAGATTTGTCACCGCCCTAAGCAGTGGCCAGTTCATCTCAGCGCGCAGCTTTTTGAGCCTGTCACTGCAGAAGGAAATCTCCGCGACCAGCCTGCAGGTGCGCTGGCAGCAGCTGCAACGTCAAACCGGCGAATTTGTACGGATCCGCAAGGCTGTGGTGGCCGAGGGCGGCGGCGACCAGCGTCTCGTACTCGTCAATACCGATTTCAATCGACTTAGCGATTCACTCTTTGTGATCCTTAACGCCAACAACGAAATAATCGGCATCGACTTTCCCAGCGATCCAATCACCCCCAAGCCGGTGCGCTGAGCCCTAAGACGCCTAAGCTCACCTTCCGATCGCTGCTGGTAAATGTCCTTGCTCACCCTTAACTGGATGGCGGAGGATTGCCAGCGGCTGGCTGAATGCCGGCACGACCACCCGTTTGCGGTGCTGGGTCCCCAGCCCCTCGAATCGGGTGGTTGGGTGCTGCGCGTCTGGATGCCTGAGGCAGAGCGTGTTGAGCTGCTGATCGATGGCCAATCGCTGCCGATGGCCACTCCGAATCACCCTTGGATTTTCGAAGCCCCTTGGGGCAGTGATCCTGGTACTTCCTATCAGGTGCGGGTCAACCGCGGCGGCATAGAACACGTGCAGCCCGATCCCTGGTCGTTTCGCCATGAATGGATGGGCGAACTAGACCGCCTGTTGTTTGCAGAGGGCAACCACCACCACATTTGGCGCCGCATGGGAGCCCACGTGGTGGAGCATAACGGCGTCAAGGGCGTTCAGTTCTGCCTCTGGGCCCCCAATGCTCGGAGCGTGGCGGTGCTGGGCAATTTCAACGGCTGGGATGGCCGCCACCATCCAATGCAGGCAAGGGAGGGAGGATCCTGGGAGCTATTCATTCCTGGGCTTAAGCCAGGTGAGATTTACAAATACGAGGTAAGAGCTCAAAACGGGCACTGCTATCAAAAAGCAGACCCCTATGGCTTCCGCCATGAGATTCGTCCCAACAATGGCTCGATCGTTGAGTCCCTTGCGGGGCACCAATGGCAAGACTCGGGCTGGATGCAGGAGCGGGATAGCCGCAACCCCCTCGACCAGCCGGTGTCTGTGTATGAAATGCATCTGGGCAGCTGGATGCACGGCGCTGCCGACCAGCCCTACATCGAAGCTGACGGCACACCGCGCCCGCCGGTGCCTGCAGCCGATCTCAAACCCGGCGCTCGCCTGCTCACCTATCCGGAGCTAGCTGATCGGGTCATCCCCTATGTGAAAGCGCGCGGCTTTACCCACATCGAGCTGATGCCCATCTCGGAGCATCCCTTCGATGGTTCCTGGGGCTACCAGGTCACGGGCTGGTACGCCCCCACCAGCCGCTTTGGCACCCCGGATGAATTCCGCGCCTTCGTGGATCGCTGCCACGCCGAAGGCATTGGCGTGATTCTCGACTGGGTGCCAGGCCACTTCCCCAAAGATGCCCACGGCCTGGCCTTCTTTGATGGCGCCTATCTTTATGAGCATGCCGATCCGCGCATCGGCGAGCACAAGGAGTGGGGCACCCTCATCTTCAACTACAGCCGCAACGAAGTGCGCAACTTCCTTGTGGCAAACCTGGTTTATTGGTTTGAGGAGTTCCACATCGACGGCATCCGCGTAGATGCGGTGGCCTCCATGCTTTATCGCGACTACCTGCGCCCAGATGGTGAATGGTTGCCAAATGACCATGGCGGCCGTGAAAACACCGAGGCCGTCACTTTCCTGCAACAGGCCAACCACGTGCTGTTCGAGCACTTCCCTGGAGCACTCTCGATCGCCGAGGAATCCACCACCTGGCCCATGGTTACCCAGCCCACCAATATTGGCGGCCTCGGGTTCAACCTCAAATGGAACATGGGCTGGATGCACGACATGCTCGATTACTTCGAGCTAGATCCCTGGTTCCGCCAGTTCCATCAGAACAACGTCACCTTCTCAATCTGGTACGCCTTCACAGAGAACTTCATGCTGGCCTTAAGCCACGACGAAGTTGTGCATGGCAAGAGCAACCTCTTGCACAAAATGCCTGGTGACGACTGGCAAAAATTTGCCAACGTGCGGGCACTGCTGGCATACATGTGGACCCATCCCGGCAAGAAAACCATCTTCATGGGGATGGAATTTGGCCAGAGGGCTGAGTGGAACGTATGGGGCGATCTGCAATGGGAGCTGCTGCAGCACGACTCTCACCAGGGGCTCCAGCGTCTCGTCGACGATCTCAACGTCTTCTACAAATCGGAGCGGGCTCTCTGGGGCGACGACTTCAGCGAATTCGGCTTCCAGTGGATCGATTGCAACGACAATCGCCACTCGATCATCAGCTTCATGCGGCGTGAAAGCGCCACGGGCAAGTGGCTTGTGGTGGTGGCCAACTTCACTCCCCAGAGCCATTCCCACTACCGAGTGGGCGTACCGCTGGAAGGCTTCTATGAGGAAGCTTTCAATACCGATGCTGAGCGCTACGGCGGCAGCAACCTGGGCAACCTGGGCGGCAAATTCACCGACCAGTGGGGGATCCATGGCTATGACCAATCCCTGGATCTCTGCCTACCACCCCTTTCAGTGCTCGTCTTCCGTCGGGACGAAATCCGCAGCCAGCAGTTGGATAAAGACACCTGTGACGAAGCCAGCGGTTCCGGGGCCCTGCTCGGGTAAGTTCTCGCTTCGCTCTGCTTGCAACCATGAACGAAACCGCCCCCCTGCTGCTGCGCGCCGCCCGAGGTGAGCAGGTGGAGCGGCCTCCGGTTTGGATGATGCGCCAGGCCGGGCGCTACATGAAGGTGTATCGCGACCTGCGCGACCGCCATCCCGGTTTCCGCGAGCGCTCAGAAAACCCAGATCTCTCCTACGAGATCTCCATGCAGCCCTTCCGCGCCTTCAAGCCCGACGGCGTGATCCTCTTTTCAGACATCCTCACGCCCCTACCGGGCATGGGGATCAACTTCGACATCATTGAGAGCCAGGGGCCCCTGATCCAGGAGCCAATCCGCAACCTTGCCCAAGTAGAGGCACTACGGGCCTTGGAGCCGGTCGAGAGCATGCCGTTTGTGGGTGAGGTGCTCACCCGTCTACGTCAATCTGTTGGCAATGAAGCTGCTGTACTCGGCTTTGTGGGTGCCCCCTGGACCCTGGCTGCCTATGTGGTGGAGGGCAAAAGCAGCAAGAACTACGCCGTGATCAAGGCGATGGCGTTCCAAGAGCCGGAGCTACTGCACAAGCTCCTAGACCACTTCGCCGAATCAATTGCCACCTACCTGCGCTATCAAATCGATTCCGGCGCCCAGGTGGTGCAGATGTTCGATTCCTGGGCCGGCCAGCTCAGCCCCATGGATTACGACAGCTTCGCGGCGCCTTACCAGAAGAAGGTGGTGGATCTGGTTAAGCAAACCCACCCCGATACCCCCTTCATCCTCTACATCTCCGGCAGCGCCGGCGTGCTTGAGCGCATGGCAGGCACTGGGGTAGACATCATTTCGCTCGACTGGACCGTGGACATGGCCGAGGGCCTGGCCCGCCTACCCGAGCACATTGGCGTGCAGGGCAACGTGGATCCCGGATTGCTATTCGGCACCCCAGCGGCCATTCAGGCCCGCATCGACGACACCGTGCGCAAAGCCCGCGGCCGCAAGCACATTCTCAACCTGGGCCACGGCATCCTGCCGGGCACTCCAGAAGAAAACGGCCGCGCCTTCTTTGAAGCCGGCAAGAGTGTGATGGAGCGCATCGGAGCGGCGGCTTGAGCAGCCCCGCGGCAGGATCCCGGCCCCAGCGGATCCTGATCACAGGGGCTAGTGGCTGCGTTGGCCAATACATCACCGAGCAGCTTTATCGCCACAGCGATGCGGAGTTGCTGCTCCTGCTCCGTGATCCAGCCAAGCTCACGGTTGTTTCAGCAGATGATCCTCGGGTCACCCTGCTGGTCGGTGACCTGCGGGAGCTAACCCCCCATGCCGGTGCAATCGCCACCGCCACTCGCATCATCCACACGGCCACCGCCTGGGGCGATCCCCTAAGAGCCCAGCAGGTAAACGTGGACGCGGTCAAACAGCTGCTGGCTTTCACAAGCCCTGTATGGCTGGAGCAGGTGATCTACTTCTCCACTGCCTCAATTCTGGATCGCCAGTTGCAGCTGCTGCCCGAGGCAGCGGAATTTGGCACTGAATACATCCAAACCAAGGCCCTCTGTCTGCAGCAACTGGAGGCCCACCCCCTAGCCGCCAAAATTGTGGCCGTATTTCCCACCCTGGTATTTGGGGGTCAGGTGGGTCCGGGCGATCGCCATCCCTCCAGCTATCTCACCGCCGGGATTAGGGAGGCAACCCGCTGGTTGTGGCTTGCTAAGTGGCTGCGCACCGAAGCCAGCTTCCACTTCATCCATGCCGCCGACATAGCCCTTGTGTGCGCCCATTTGGCCACCAAGCCCCATCAACCCAATCCGGAACCAAATCAGGGAGCTCTGCGGCGCCTGGTGCTCGGCCAGGAGCCGATCAGCATCAATGCCACCGTGACCCAGCTCTGCCGTTGGCGCCGCAGCTGGCAGCCACCCTTTGGGATTGACCTGCAAGGCTGGTTAATCGAAGCCCTGATCAAACTGCTACGCATTGAAGTCAATGCCTGGGATCGCTTCTCAATTCGCCAGCGCCACTTCGTGCACGAGCCGGTGAGCCCACCAGAACGCTTTGGCCTGGTGAGCTACGCACCAACGCTCCAAGCGGTGTTCGAAACCGCTGGCCTGCCGCACAGATGAGTAAGCACAAGCATGGTTGGCTGGTCGGGAGGCTGCTGCTGGGCTGCCTCGTGTTCACGATGCTGCTGGGCAACGACGAAGGCTTTCTGGTGTTCCAACCCGAGCAGCTGACGATCAACGCCGGAGACACAGTGAGCTTTGAAGTGCGGGGGCTCGGCCCCCACAACTTGATCGTGGCAGGCCATCCCGAATGGAGCCATGAACCGCTCAGCTTCGCTTTGGGCGAAAGCTGGGAGCAAAAATTTGATACGCCCGGCCGCTACGCGATCTGGTGTGAGCCCCATCGGGCAGCAGGGATGACCGCTGAAATCAACGTCTTGGCACCTGGCTGATCCCACAGCACAGCCAACTTTGTGGCAATTGTTTCGAACCTGGTTGCCAGAGGTCACATCAGCCCCGTTCACGCCTTAATTTTGTCGAGTTGCCCATGCTTTTAAGCGCCCCCCATGCGCCGTCTCTTCTCTCTGATCGCTCTCTGCCTGGCGCTCGTGCTGGGTGCTGCTCCTAGCTTCGCTGCCGATGTGGCCCATGGCGGCCAGATCTTTTCCGCCAACTGCGCCGCTTGCCACATGGGTGGTGGCAACGTTGTTAACGCCGAGCGCACCCTTAAGCAGGATGCCCTAACCGCTTACCTGGCCAACTACAGCGACGGCCACGAAGCTGCCATTGCTTACCAGGTAACCAACGGCAAGAACGCCATGCCTGCCTTCGGTGGCAAGCTCAGCGAAGGTGACATCGCCGATGTCGCTGCTTACGTCGAAGACATGTCTTCTAAGGGCTGGGCCTGATCTAAGGGCTGGTCTTGCTGAGCCGGCGTTCCTGGACTGGTCTTCCTGACTCAATTATCCAATTAATCCTTCAGCAAACCCCGGCCAAGGTCGGGGTTTTTTGTTGGCCACCGAAGCCGAGCCAACATCCGGGAAAATTCTGCCCGGATCTCAGTTCTGGCCTCGGCGGGCAGCCAGCACGGCCAGATAAAGCTCCTCCGGAACCTCGCGGATGTCGTATTCGCTAGGAAGTACACCGTGCACATACCGATGCACGGCCAGCCAGCAGTTGCGCTCCGGATCCCGACCCGTGCCATCGAACTCCCGGGACTCAGCAGCCAGCTGCTCAATCAACGGCTCGTTCCAGGTGTCGTTCACGGCAGCTATCCCCCATGCAGGGGGCCAGAGTGGGCCCAGTCTGAACTAAGCATTGGCATGGCAGCCCATACCCCCTCGCCCCAGGCCCGACTGCTGATGAGCATGGATGCCGTGGTGCTGGGACTCGCCATCGCCGGGGCTGGGCTGCTGGGAAGCTTCCACGGCCAGGCTCAGGCTCAGGCCTTGCCTAAGCCTCCCTGTCCACTGGTGGTGCCCGCCAGCCAGAAACTGCTCCAGCCCAGGCGGATCCAAGCCAATCAAGTGCAGGCAAAGAACGCGATGGGCTGCCTATCCCCCGCCGACGCGCTGTATGGAGCGGATGGCTGTCCGCTGCGAATGTGCGGCGCCGATGCTGGTGTGATTCAGCTCCCGAAGAACTAGGCCCACCAGCTCGGGGGAGGACCGAATCAATCCGGTCGGTTCTCCTCGCTGCTGAATTGAGACAACGGACATACGTTTAATCCAGCAGCTCAAACGAGGCAAGTGGCCATGCATCCCACCGCCGAAATTTTCACCGAAAAAGCCTGGGCTTCCGTGGTGGCGGCCCAGCAGTTGGCGCAGCAGCGGCGTCAGCAGCAAATGGAAAGCGAGCACCTGCTCGCCGCCCTACTAAGCCAGCAGGGCTTGGCACGCCGCATTCTGGAAAAGGCCGGCGTGGATGTGGGCAGCCTTAGCCAGAAGGTTGACGCCTGGATCGCCGGCCAAGCCAGCCTTAATGCGCCCCCAGACAACGTCTATCTCGGCAAGGGGCTCAATACCGTTCTTGACCAGGCGGAGGAGCTCAAACAGTCCTACGGCGACAGCTACATCGCGATTGAGCACCTACTTCTGGCGCTAGCGATCGACGACCGCTGCGGCAAGCAATTGCTATCTCAAGCGGGCACAAACACCAACAAACTCAAAGAAGCAGTACAGGCCATCCGCGGATCCCAAAACGTGACCGATCAGAACCCCGAAGGCACCTACGAATCCCTGGAGAAATACGGCCGGGATCTCACGGCCGCAGCCCGCGAGGGCAAGCTCGATCCGGTGATTGGCCGTGATGAAGAGATTCGCCGCACGATCCAGATCCTCAGCCGCCGCACCAAGAACAACCCGGTGCTGATAGGAGAGCCCGGTGTGGGCAAAACGGCGATCGTGGAGGGGCTGGCCCAGCGCATCGTCAATGGCGATGTGCCCCAGGCCCTGCAGAACCGCCAGCTCGTGTCCCTGGATATGGGCGCCCTGATCGCCGGTGCCAAGTACCGCGGTGAATTTGAGGAGCGGCTCAAGGCCGTGCTCAAGGAGGTCACCGCCTCGGAGGGGCAGATCGTGCTGTTCATCGACGAGATCCACACGGTGGTGGGGGCCGGCGCCAGCGGCGGTGCCATGGATGCCAGCAACCTGCTCAAGCCGATGCTGGCCAGGGGCGAACTGCGCTGCATTGGCGCCACCACCCTCGATGAGCACCGCCAGCACATCGAGAAGGATCCGGCCCTGGAGCGCCGCTTCCAGCAGGTGTTCGTGGATCAACCCACGGTGGAAGACACCATATCGATCCTGCGGGGTCTCAAAGAGCGCTACGAGGTGCACCATGGCGTGCGCATCGCCGATAACGCCCTGGTGGCGGCCGCAGTGCTGAGCAGCCGCTACATCGCCGATCGCTTCTTGCCCGACAAGGCGATCGATCTGATGGATGAATCGGCCGCCCGCCTAAAGATGGAGATCACCTCCAAGCCGGAGCAGATCGACGAGCTCGATCGCCGCATCCTGCAGCTGGAGATGGAAAAGCTATCTCTGGGGCGCGAATCCGACCCAGCCAGCAAGGATCGGCTCGAGCGACTGGAGAAGGAGCTGGCCGATCTCAGCGAACAGCAGAGCACCCTCAATGCCCAATGGCAGGCTGAAAAGAGCTCGATAGATGAGCTTGGCGCGATCAAAGAGGAGATCGAGCAGGTGCAGCTGCAGGTGGAGCAAGCCAAGCGCAACTACGACCTCAACAAGGCCGCCGAGCTCGAATACGGCACCCTGGCCGAGCTGCACAAGAAGCTGGCCGCCAAAGAAGAGGCGCTTAATGCCAGCGGCAGCGATAAAACCATGCTGCGCGAAGAGGTCACCGAAGACGACATCGCCGAGGTGATCGCCAAATGGACCGGCATCCCCGTGGCCAAGCTGGTGCAGAGCGAGATGGCGAAGCTGCTGCACCTAGAGGAGGAGCTGCACACCCGGGTGATTGGTCAGGCTCAGGCTGTCACAGCTGTAGCCGATGCAATTCAGCGATCAAGGGCAGGCCTGAGCGATCCCAACCGGCCAATCGCCAGCTTCCTGTTCCTTGGCCCCACCGGCGTCGGTAAAACCGAGCTCTCCAAGGCCCTGGCAGCCCAGCTGTTCGATTCCGAGGAGTCGATGGTGCGCATCGACATGAGCGAGTACATGGAGAAGCACGCCGTGAGCAGGCTGATCGGGGCACCTCCGGGCTACGTGGGCTACGAAGAGGGCGGCCAACTCACCGAAGCGGTGCGGCGCCGACCCTACGCCGTGATCCTGTTCGACGAGGTGGAAAAGGCCCACCCGGATGTTTTCAACGTGATGCTGCAGATCCTCGATGACGGCCGCGTCACCGATGGCCAGGGCCGCACGGTGGACTTCACCAACACGGTGCTAATCCTCACCAGCAACATTGGCAGCGCCTCAATTCTGGATCTGGCAGGCGATCCAGCCCGCCACGGCGAAATGGAGGCCCGGGTGAATGAGGCCCTCAGAGGTCACTTCCGGCCTGAATTCCTCAATCGGCTTGATGAATCGATCATCTTCCACAGCCTCAAGCAGGAGGAGCTGCGCGAGATCGTGGAGCTGCAAGTGCAGCGGCTGGCCAGGCGCCTAGACGACAAAAAACTGGGGCTGCAGCTCAATGCCGATGCCCTCGACTGGCTTGCCGGTGTGGGCTACGACCCGGTGTATGGAGCCCGGCCGCTCAAGCGGGCTATCCAAAGGGAGCTGGAAACCCCTTTAGCCAAGGGAATCCTGGCCGGGACGTTCACCAGCGGCCACACCATCACGGTGGATGTTGCAACCGAAGGCGAGGCACGCCAGCTGCGCTTCCAGCAAAGCGAGCCGGCCAAGCTACCGGTGCTGGTGTAGCTCACTGCAAAAGCTGGTCCGAAAAGCTGCTGCGGGCCCGGATCACCAGGTCCGCCACATGCTCAGGCGCTGCGGGCTGCAGCTCTCCAGCTGCTACAGCTCGATAGTGATCTGCCACCAACCAGGCGCTAGTGCGGGGATCGCCAGCAAAGCGGGGAATTAGGTGGAGGTGCAAATGGGGCGCACCCTCGCCAAAAGCAATCGCATAAACCCTGTCGCAGCCGGTTTGCTCCTTGAGCAGAGCGCTGGCGTAGCGCACGGCCAGCCCCCAGGAGGCTGCCTCCTGGTCGTTGAAATCAGCCGGGCCCGCTACATGGCGGAGACTATCTAGGAGCAGCCAACCAACCAGGGGGGCGGGGTCGGGATGGTGGCGCAACAGCCAATGGGAACCGCGACCGATTTCATAAACTCCCCACGCTGCGGGATCGTCATGGATTCTGCAGATAGGACAGGGGGTGCTGCTCATGGATCTAGTCAAACGAACGGAGTCCTAAGAACCCAATAGGTGCAGTGTCAGCAGCCGCTCGCTGCCCCTTCTGCGGTGCTCCCACAGATAAACAGCCTGCCAGGTGCCAAGTAACAGACGGCCAGCCTCAAAAGAAAGGCTGAGCTGACTGGTGGTGAGGGCCGTACGAATGTGAGCCGGCATGTCGTCGGAGCCTTCATCAGCGTGTACGTATGGGCGCAGTTCACCACGGCCGCTGACCGGACGTATGCCCTCCTCGGGCACGAGGGCTCGCAGGTAGCTGGAAAGGTCGCGCAGTACGCGGGGGTCGGCGTTTTCGTTGATAGTGAGGCTGCATGAGGTGTGCAGACAAACCAAGTTGAGCAGCCCTTGCTCCATGCCACTGGAGGCCAAGGCTGCATTAAGACGGCCAGTGAGGTCGGTAAAGCCCTCGCCAAGGGTCACCACCCGCAGGGTCTCGAGGCTTTGGCGAAGCATACAGATGGATATGTTTCAGATCATCCCTAGCATGCTCCCTAAGATAGGGTTGATACTCATCCAGTGCCCCGAAGGGCTGCCATGCGCATATTTCTTTCCTTGTTGATCGTTTTACCTGGCCTGGCAGGTACCGCCCCAGCCGCCCAAGCCCAGCGCCAAGTCTCGAAAATAGGCGACATCTGTCCCATGGGGTACGTAGACATGCTGAACGGCAAGTGCAGCACCTTGGGTCTGATGACATACACGGTGCAACCCACCAATGGCAAGGCCTGCGCTGAAGGGTGGATGAACGTAGGCGGAAACTACTGCCGCAAAAAGTGAATTCTTCTAGCCACAAACACTTCAAGGCAGCCAATTGCCCGGCTCTTACCCTTCTCTATGACGGGGGTTGCCCCCTATGCCTGCGGGAGGTGGAGCTACTTGGCCGCAAAGACAGGCAGCGCCATGGGGAGCAGCTGAAACTCGCTTTCGTGGACATCGATCAGCCCGAATACAACCCAGATAGCTACGCCGGCATCAGCTATAGGGAAGCTATGGGGCGCATCCACGCCATTGATGCCAGTGGTGCAGTGCTGCGTGACGTCGATGTGTTTAGACGGGCCTACGACCTAATCGGCATGGGCTGGCTCTATGCCCCAACCCAGTGGCCCCTGCTCCGCCCCTTGACAAACCTTACCTACGGCATTTGGGCGGATATGAGACTGCGGATCACTGGACGACCGAGCCTGGATAGCCTCTGCCAAGGCCGCAACGATATTTGTCGCCGCGACTAACGCAGATGTAGTTGAGCTTCTTGTAATCGCGAGCCCTCGAACGGAATGAATCCGTTACTGAGCAACAGCCGTATCTCCCACAAAATCGAAGCAAAGCTGGTCTATAGGCAACTTGCTTCGCCGTCCGCTGCTGCTGGAGCGCAGACCCGAACGCCGTGAACCGTGGCGATTTTGTATGGCATCAGCAGTTGCAGCAAAGCCATGCTGCTGCCGTAGGGCCCAGACTCGATCGCGGGCTACTGCAGCGGCAGTATTCCAATCGATCAACGGCAGGGGATAGGCGCGACCGATCCCTATTCCATGCCGAGCCTGGGTGCGGTCGTCCATGGTCCAGGGGGTGTGCAGATAAACAGGGGGCACATGGGCAAGCTCTGGCAGCCAGCGGAGGATGAAGGCACCTTCTGGATCGTGGTCTAGGCCCTGCTTTAGCGGGTTGTATATGCGGATTGTATTGATGCCGGTAGTGCCAGATTGCATCTGACACTGGCTCCAGTGGATACCTGGTTCATAGTCAACGAATTGACGGGCGAGATGGACCCCGCTCTCCCGCCAGGGAATCCACAGCTGATAGCTGGCTACGGAAAGCAGCATCGCCCGCATCCGGAAATTCAGCCAGCCGGTTGCGTTCAGGGAGCGCATGCAAGCATCCACAAAAGGAAGCCCCGTGCGCCCCTCTGCCCAGGCTGCCAAACGATCTTGATTGCTGTCACGCAGTCCGGCAGTGAGGGGATGGAGCTCGCTGTATTCCAGGCTGGGCTGGCATTCCAACTTCTGGATAAAATGGCAATGCCAATGCAAGCGCTCATCAAAGCGCTGCAGGGAGCGGCGCCAGGGGACTGCCGCAAGAGCCTGGCGACGGAGGCGGCTTTTTTGCACTACCTCACGCATCGACAAGCTGCCCCAACTGAGATGGGGGGAAAGGCGCGAGCAGCTGACGTCGGCCGTATTGGGGCTAGACAACCCGGATTGGTAGGAGCGGCTGCGCTGATCCAAAAAGGAGGCGAGGGTTTTCAAGCCTTGGGCTCGCCCTCCCTTTTGCCGCCCAGGGCAGAAATCGGCCTCCAGCCCTAGCTCTTCGGCTACTGGCAGAGGACCAGGGTCGAGCCCGGGCAGCGGGGTGAGACGGAGCGGCGCACCGGTTAGCTCCTCGGCCATGCGCTCCTCCCAACGCTTTGCCCAACCCGTACGCCTACTGAGCCGTCGGGTGACACCAAATTGAGGAATCTCCTGCCATTCAATGCCGTGCCGGCGGGCCTAGTCCGCTACGCGCAGGTCACGGGCGTAGGTCCAGCCGTTGCCAGTTTCCTCGTGACTCCACAAGCCAGCTACTCCAAACTGGCGATGGGCCCGCTCCAGCACCTGCTCAATCGCACCGATGCGCACTACAAGTGGTTGGCCGAGAGCGGCAAGGGCCGCTCGCAGCTCTACTAGACATTCCCGGCAAAACTCCCACTGCCGAGCGGAGCTGTCTGGCTGCAACCACAGGTCTGGCTCCACCACGTAGAGCGGCAGCACTGGTCCCCGCAGCGACGCCTCCAGTAAGGGCCTGTGATCGAAGCTGCGCAGATCGCGCTTGAACCAAACGATTTGCAGCGGCCCCATGGCGTCAGAGGCTAAAACCGCTGTTGCATTTTAATCAATCTGGAGTCAACGAGGAGGCCCAACCTGGTTACGGTGGCACCTTTCCCATCTCCCCTACCTGAGCCCGCGATGATCTATCTGCTGCAGCATCTGGCCGTAGTGCTGAGCCTCGCCCTGTTTCACATCGTTGGTCCGGTACCAATCGACCTAGGTGTGCACGACGGCGCCCTCGCCCCTTGTGCCACGCCAGCGCACTGCGCAAGGGCGGATTGGCCTATCCAGCAGAGGAGCGGAGATACTCCCCAAAGCGCCCTCGAAAGCCTGATTCCCGTGATTGAAGCGATGGGCGGCACCAAGGTTGTCGAGCGAGCTGAGGGCTATTTGCACGCAACCGCAACCAGCTCCCTTTTTGGCTTCGTCGACGATCTAGAGCTGTACGCCAACACTGAGCATGGAATTCTGCAAGCTCGCTCCGTCTCGCGGCTTGGCGATTCAGATCTAGGCGTCAACAGCAAACGCCTAGAAATCTTGCGAAAAGCGCTCATACCAGCTCCAAAGGTATGAAATCAGCTGGCCGCCAACCTGCTCGGAGCAAACTCCGATTTTGTTCAACAGGCAGGCGTTGATGGGTGCTTATGGGCGGGCTTTGGTGTTTCAGCTGCTGACTTCAAGCCATCAAACAACTGACCAAGCAGATTTTTCATCTCAGGAGGCAGGGCCTCCTGGGGAGCGGCCTCAGAAGCCAGTACCAAAAGGGCACAGGCATCAACCAAACTGGATGCCTCTGATGGCGTTAAGGCGACCAGGTGCTCACCATTGCACTGCGTAATTCGCATACAGCTGCGTTTCTAACAAGTTAAAGGTACTCCTTAAAGATTCTGGGTGTGACGAACCACTCCCAAATGGCCGAATCAAGGGTTCAGCAGCTCTTCACACCAGGAGCCATAGGCGCACCAGCGCCTGCGCTGGTGGGGTTGCCCGCCAAGTTCCAACAACTCGACTTGATGCACCTCAAAACTCAACAGTTCAAAGTGACAGGGCATCGGTGTGGTGTCGTCAAGTTCCTTGGGAAAGGCTGCCTGCAGCTCGAGGGGGATTCCTGGCTCCGGCCAGCCCCATAGGGCCCTAGCGGAAGGTGTGAGGTTTTGCCAGTGGTGCTGACGCTGCTTGAGCAACTCCGCTGCGGGAGGCTGAGAGCGCCTTGAGCGCAATCGGAACTGGCTTCGAGCCCGAGGTAAAAGCCAGCAGATTTCCGCGTCTGGCAAATTTCGCAGCTCGCTGGCTTTCTCACTGCGACCATCAGTGAACAAATCCAAAACTGCTGGAGCTGACCAACCCCGAAATACCAAGGTGCGCACCCTGGGGGTGCCATCGCTGGCGACAGTTGCAAGTTGCAACCAGCGGCTACTGGAAGTTCTGCCCTCCCTCTGCAGGGCAGCTCGCAAAAGGGGGCGCCATGGGGGAAGACTATCCATTAGGCCTCCCCAAAGTCAGCAATCTCAGCGGGTTGAATTGCTGGCATTGATTTGCACGTAAGCAGGGGTCAAACCTGAAATGCCTTCTGAGGGGGCAGAAAGTTCTGGCTTGATACGAACAGTTGGCTTAACGAGCAGACCTGGCAGCATGCCAGCATCAAATGAAAAGCGGCCAGGACCAACAAGCAACAGTGCAAGGCTGCCGCCGAGGTAGAGAACGACCAGTTCGAGCACGTAAATATTTAGCCCAGCCGTAAGGATGTGTTGATAAGCGGCAACTGTCATCGTGCCGGTGAGGGCGAGAGCTCCAACGGGCGTGAGCAACCCGAGAATTACCAACCAACTGCCGATCAGCTCGGAAAAGCCAGCGGCATAGGCGAAAAACAAGGGGAATGGCAGGTGCAGAGATGCCACATAGGTATTGGCAAATTGCTGTGGATCGGCAAGTTTTTCATGGCCATGGTGAATCATCATCACGCCGATAGCCAGGCGAAGCAGCAGCAAGCCAAGCGACGCAACTCCGCCTGGCTTCAACACATAGGCCTCTAGAAGGGAACGGATCCGTTGGGCTTGACCAGTCGTGATCCATAGAGCATTTGCAGGGCTCTGGGCTGCAGCCGGTTGATCAGCAGGGCGGCTGAGGGCCACAAACCAAAGGGCCATACAGGCAGCCAGGAAGCCTCCAAATAGCTCGAGAAGCAGGGGGGTGGACATGGTGGATTGATTGCTTCACCAATCCTGGCAAGCTTGATGAAGAAACGTGAAGCGCCCAGCTTGGCTTGCCCACGGCCTACCCCAGAGCAATGGCGATCATGCGGGCACTGGAGCGGTAGGCAACTGTTTCAACTCCTAGAGCTAAGGGCGCATCGGGATGGCCGGAACCGATGCCGCGAAGCAGAGCAAGGTTCTGGAGGCCGCTTTCCAAATGGCGCTGAAGTTGCCTTACCCGGGGGTCAGCCAGCTCGAGCGGCACACGGTGTCGGCTGACCCCACTGATGGTTTCGGCCAGACGCTGGGGGGCAGAGATTGAAGAGCAAGCCAATGAAGTGGCTGGTCTCAACAGAAAAGGATTGACCTGGCAGATAAATCGCCTGCTGGCCAGCCCGATCAAACCAATCCTTGCCCTCGATGCGAAAACGGGTGAGTTTCACCGTGAGCCCGATTTCCTCGGCCAAGGAAACACTGTCAAAGCACAATTCACGAACTTCCCGGCCGAATGCTAATGCCTAGTGCCGAGTCAGTCCCTTTGCTCTTCAAGCGGCGCATCGGGGGCAAGAGCAGGGACTGCCACGGAAATGCACTTTTGTAATTTATTTAAGTTGCAGGTTAAAAACGTTTCGCCAAAATTTCATCTACTTCGTATTTACTTCCAAAATCAAGGGGTTTGCTGATACATCTGCTCTAAACGCTCACGGCTGAAATCTACGTAAAGCACCTCATCGCCGGGCTGGGGAGCCTCTGGGTGAACCCTGCTGCGTTTACGAAGGGCCTGAAGGGAATCTCCCTGCTGGGAACTACGCAAGTTTTGGGACATCAGAGCAAAGGCGCCGCCAGCGATGGCCGCAAAAAAAACCAAATAAATGACTGCCAGCAAATCGTTCATCGGACCTTACGCTTTGCTGAATCTTAATATGAAGAAATATGAAACGTGGCTTAGCGGTCTGCCGCTGCGGCGCTGAGATCCCACAACAGCCGGGCCAATGGATCGGAGCAGGCCTCCGCACTGGGTTGGCTGGCCTCAAAACGCAGCCGACCCGGCCCCACAACTCGGTTGCTCCAGTATTGAAATCCACTGGCGTGCGGTTTTGAGCCATCGGCGAGGCCGGCCAGCAGGGCGCCAGCCCTCTGGGGACTTTCGGTGAGCCGCAGCAGGTCGCGAGCAACAAAGGCGAACAGGGCCTGGCCCATGGGGTTATAGCTGCGGCTGTAGCGGAAGAAGCCCCCCTTACTGCGCGGGATCACCAGCCCCGGGCTCCAGGCGAGCACCGGCAGATGCGTGCCGTGCTCCCTCAGCCGCCGCTCCACCTCCCTTGCCATCAACAGGTTGCAGAGCTTGCTGTCTTTGTAAGCCTTTTCGGCACTAAAGCTGGCGCTGCCATCCAGCATTAACGCCCCAGGGCCCTGACGCAGACCGGCAAGATCCCCGAGGCCAGCCGGGAGGCCCACTTTTCCCCCGGCGCTGGTGGGGTCGTGCACCTCCGATGCGGTGAGCACCAAGCGAGGTGCCTTGCTCCGGATCAACAGGGGCAAAAGTTGCTGCAGCAGGGCCTGGTGACCCAGGTGGTTGACGGCGATGGTGAGTTCAAACCCCTGGGCCGACCAGCGGGGCTCGACCATGCCGCTGTACTGCAAGCCGGCGTTGAGCACCAAGGTATCGATCGGCTCACCCTTGGCCAGCAAGGCTTCAGCACAGCGCCCGATACTGCTCAGATCAGCCAGATCGCAGCTAGGGGTATCGATCTTGTCGCTCAGGCGCTGGCGCAGAAGCGCCGCGGTGGTCCCATCCCGGCAGGGGATGGTGAGGTGGTGACCGGCCTGGAGCAGCAGGGTTGCCGCCTCAAAACCGATCCCGGAGCTGCCGCCGGTGAGCAGGATGCTGCGTGACTCTCCAGCACTGCGCTCCTCAACGGCCATAGCCCCTATTCCCGGCAACACCCGATTCTGTTGATCCAAAAGGCGGATCGCCAGGCAGCCGGCTTGGCGTCACGATGGCTACATCAAGAGCACAGCGATCCCCGTGTCCAGCACCGAGTTAGCCCCGGATTCCCTGGTTGAGCGGCTGGCGGGCGTTGCGGGGATGGGTCGAGGACGCCGCCGTTTGGTGCTTCTGCTACCCCAGTTGGGGGATTTCGACAGCCTCGAATACGCCCAGGCCCTGGTTCCCGCCGTGCCGCAGCTGGAGACTGCCGGGATCGCCGTGCTGGCAATCGGTATCGGCCAGGCTGCCGGAGCCGATCGCTTCTGCGAGTTCACAGGCTTTCCCCGCGAGCTACTGCAGGTGGATGCAGACCCGCGGCTGCACCGTGCCCTGGGCCTCTACGAAGGTCTGCGGCAGATCGGCGGCCCCTGGCCCAACCTGCTTTTGATGTGCGCCGGCATCGGCTCCCCCGGTACCTTGGCCGAGGTGCTGCGCGGCTACACGGGCGATCGGGCGGCTCCCCAGCGAATCGCCGACGAGGAGACCATCCAGGCCGGCCCCTTGCCACCTATTAAAGGTTCGTTCTTTGCCAGGGCTGGCGGGACCGGATTCCAGCGCCCCTTTGAACTAGCCACGGTTCGGCTGCGCAACATGAGCGAGGTGTTGGGCAACTGGCGCACCTACGTGCCCTGCGACGACTTTCTTACCCAGCGCGGTGGCACCTTCCTGCTGGAAGACGACGACACCCTGCTCTACAGCTACAAGGATCGAGGGATTCTCGGCTTTTCGGCATCCATGGCAAGGCCGCTCAGCTTCCTGGATCCTTACCTCGCCTGATTATTAACGGCATACACAGACAGCACCGAATCCAATGGAAGCCCACGGGTCCTCGCCTCTGGCCCTAGCCGCCAGGCCCTCGCCACATTGCGTTACAGTTCCCGTAACAAACCGCAACACTCATGGCTGATTCTGCTTCCCGCTTCGGATTCGTTGAGTTTGCAGAAACCTGGAATGGTCGCCTAGCCATGCTCGGTTTCGTAATCGGCCTCGGCACTGAGCTACTCACTGGCCAAGGCATCCTTTCCCAACTCGGCCTGGGTTGATCACCATGGAAACCGATTACACCGCTGCAATTTTCACCGTGATTGGCCTTGTGGTGGTGCTCGGTGGCATGACCACCTACGTGCTTAGTCGCCCCACTGATCTAACCCCGAGGTCCAAATAGCCGTAATTCACAGCATCGTTGAGTCTAATTCCTCCTTCTTCGTTGCAAAAGAATGACAAACACTCCGGCTGGCCGAGAATGGCTTAAGCATCGGGCCGAAGAATTGATCCTATTGGAACAGCTCAAACGCGTAGAACTGTTTAACGGCCGAGCAGCAATGTTAGGTATCGCGATTGGCATCATCACAGAAGGGCTTACGGGCTCCGGTATCGCCCATCAAATCGGCCTCGGGGCCCTGATAGACGGTTACGCTGCATGCCGCACCCAGTTTCTTCCCTTCTGTTTCTGAGCCTGATAGCTGCGCCATTGGGTTGCAATACTCTCAGTTGCGGCCTTAATGTTGGGAGCTTAATGTTTGGATCTTAATATTGCGACAAGATTGCATTGCAACGGGGCAATTTGCAGCCAAAACTTGCTGATCTCCAAAGGGCCCTTGAGGTGCCCCTGCCCAAGTTATGGAGTCAGCTTGGCCTGCGGCAGCTAAGGCCAGAGCTGATGGATCAGCCCGGACTTGATCCTCTGGATCATCAGCAAGCATTGCTTGGTCTAGCTCGCATCAATGCGTTGACCCGCAGCACTGCTTGCTTCTTTCCTGAAATCCGTCGATTAGCAAAACTAAATCCCGCGCGGCGGTTGCGCCTCCTAGATGTGGCCTGCGGTGGGGGCGACGCGGTGCGTGCCATCAGTCGCATGGCCAAGCGGGAGGGGATTGATCTGGAGGTGCATGGCTGCGACATCAGCGCTGAAGCTGTCTCCCTGGCAAGGGCAGCAGCTGAGGCGGAGGGATTGGAGACTCATTTCTTCCAAACCGACGCAATCAATTCCCCTCTTCCTGGCGGTTATCACCTAATCACAACCTCGTTGTTTCTGCATCACCTCACGGAAGCCGATGCAGAAAGCCTGCTGCGCTCTATGGCCGCCGCCACCCTCGATCAGCTGTTGGTGCACGACCTAATCCGCAGCCCCATTGATCTGCTGCTCACCTGGATCGGCACCCGGCTGCTGAGTCGCTCAGCGATCGTGCACATAGATGGACCACTCTCGGTGGGTGGTGCTTTTCAACTCGACGAGGTGGCGCAGCTGGCCGCATCGGCTGGCCTGGTGGGTGCCCAGATCACCCGGTTCTGGCCCGAGCGTTTCCTGCTCTCCTGGAGTCGGCATGCAGCCAACGCTTGAACTCGGACCGTTGCATATTTCGCCTTGCTGGGATGTGGTGGTAGTGGGTGCTGGACCGGCCGGCGCCCTTGCAGCCCATGGTCTGGCCAGTCGTGGCGTGCGCGTCTTGCTGGTGGAGCAGCGCCTCTTTCCTCGCTGGAAAGTCTGTGGAGCCTGCCTCAGCCCCCAGGCCCTGGCAGCACTTAAAACAGCTGGACTTGGCGACCTAGTGGCGGCCCAGGGTGGCCTATCCCTTGAGCGGCTGCAGCTTGGGGTAGCTGGCCGGGTGAACCCGATCGCCCTGGGAGCTGGCCGGGTCCTGTCCCGCTCTCGCCTGGATCAGGCTCTGCTGGAAGCAGCTGTTGCAGTTGGTGCCACGGTGCTGACGGGCACCCGGGCGGTACTGGGCGCTGCAGCCACCGGCTTAGAACCAGACCGGGAGGTGGTGCTGCAAAAAGGCACTGCAATATGGACTGTCAGCGCCAAGGTGGTGTTGATCGCGGCGGGTCTCAGCCACCGCGCCATCGATAACGAGACTGAGATCAGCACCAGCATCCAGCCCCATAGTCGTATTGGCGCAGGGTGCGTACTGCCAGGGGAAGCTGCCGAGCTGGCTCCCGGGGTGTTGCAGATGGCTGTAGGCCACGGCGGTTATGTGGGTCTAGTGCGGGTAGAGAGCGGGGAGATCAACCTGGCCTGTGCCTTCGATCGGCCCATGCTGGGCTCCGTTGGTGGTGCGGCCATGCTTTGCCAAAAAATCCTGGCAGAAGCGGGCTTTGCGACTCTGTCTGGCCTTAAAGAATCAGCCTGGCAACTCACCGCAGCGCTCAGTCGTCGCACTACTCCGCTTGCGGGCCACAGGCTGCTGCTGCTTGGTGATGCCGCCGGCTACGTGGAGCCCTTCACCGGTGAAGGAATGGGCTGGGCTCTGACCTCCTCACTAGCTGCCCTGCCTCTAGTGCTTCGCGGATTGGAGAACTGGGATGGCGCAATTGAGTCGGAGTGGCGGCGCCTGCACCGCCGCTGGGTGGCACAGAAGCAGAAATCATGCCGAGTGCTGGCAGTGGTTTTGCGGCACCCGAGGATCAGCTGGGGGCTGCACAGGCTGGCGGGGAGCTTCCCCTCGGTCGCCGGCTCCATGATTGGGCTTCTGCAGCGGCCCGCCCTGCCCTGCTCGACGGACTGATCAATCATGCCCCTGTCCTTGATTGGTCTTGGCACTGCGGTGCCCCAAAGGCGCATCAGCCAGCATGAAGCCCTGGCCCTTGCACCGCAGATGGGCAACGCCAGCCCTCGTCAAAGACGCCTGCTGGAGAGGATCTACCAGCGCTCGGGGGTGATGCACCGCCACTGCATTCCATTGCCTGACTCCGGCAACCCCTCAACGGCTGAGCGGATGAGGCGCTACCAACCGGCAGCGCTTGAGCTCGCCCTAGAGGCTTCCCGTCTAGCGCTTAAGGATGCCGCTATCGAGGCCAGCGCGATCACCCACTTAATCACCGTTTCATGCACGGGCTTCGGCGCCCCTGGCTTCGACCTCGCCTTAATCGCCAACCTGCCACTAGCCATGGATGTGGCCCGAACTCATGTGGGTTTCATGGGTTGCCATGGGGCGTTCAACGGACTGCGGGTGGCACGGGCCTTTGTGGAGGCTGATCCCAGTGCCTGCGTGCTGCTGTGTGCAGTGGAGTTGTGCAGCTTGCACTTGCAGGAGGGCTGGAACCCGGACCACATCGTGGCCAATGCCCTATTCGCTGATGGTGCCGGTGCGGTGGTGGCGGTAGCTGCCGATGGCGCTGGTGAGGGCTCAACCAATAAAACAGGCTTGCAGCTAGTCGCCTCATCCTCAACAGTGCTTCCCGGCACTGAAGAGCTGATGGGCTGGATCATTGAAGATCATGGTTTTTCCATGGTTCTCTCATCCAAAGTCCCCAGTCGCATCGCCGCCCAGCTGCGCCCTTGGCTGGAGCAGTGGCTGGCGGGCCTGGGGCTGTCATTGCCAGAAATAGAAACCTGGGCCGTTCATCCCGGCGGGCCCCGCATCCTTGGGGCGGTACAAGAGAGCGCCGGGTTGCAACCCGCCCAGATTGATTTCTCCACTGCGGTATTACGTCAGTTCGGCAATATGTCGTCGGCAACTATTTTGTTTGTCCTGGAGCGGCTGCGCACCTCAGCAGAGCACAATGGCCCATGCCTGGCTTTGGGTTTCGGTCCCGGTCTCGCTGTGGAAGCGGCATTGCTCATGGTGCAAAAGGCCACCTGATTGCGGTTCTGACCACTGCTTTCCCATCCAGGCTTGTTGTACAACTTGTGCAACTACCACCCAGGCAACAAAAAAGCCCCCTTATGCAAGGGAGCTTTTGGGATTCCGTTATTACCCAGCCGTAGCTGGGATGTTGACTATCAACCGATTGCAGGTGCGGTCAGTGCCACGGGGGTGGCAATAGCAGCAGCAAGGTCAAGCGGGAAGTTGTGAGCGTTGCGCTCGTGCATCACTTCCATACCCAGACCAGCGCGGTTC
>Ga0247843_1004310_pt1 | contig 21510 bp, 15 predicted proteins | sample LaCruzMarch2017__FD_192420 | JGI IMG/M metagenome (GOLD analysis project Ga0247843, IMG submission 192420) | Freshwater microbial communities from meromictic Lake La Cruz, Castile-La Mancha, Spain - LaCruzMarch2017_8m | ecosystem: Environmental > Aquatic > Freshwater > Lake | place: Spain...
TGGCGGGGGTGCTGAGATTTTCCATCCAGATGTTCGCAAAGAAATCTGTGATACAAAGGCCAGCACAGATAACTGGCTTCAAATACATGAAGCAGCGCATAGATTAGGGATTCCATCGAATTGCACTATGCTGTATGGTCATGTAGAAAAGTATGAGCACCGTGTGCATCATATGGAGCAATTGCGTTTGTTGCAGGATCGTACCGGAGGCTTCAATACCTTTATTCCATTGAAGTTTAGGAATGAGAACAATGACCTTTCTCATATTCGCGAAACGAATATGATAGAGGATTTAAAAAACTATGCCGTTGCCAGAATATACATGGACAATATAGCGCATATTAAAGCATATTGGCCCATGATAGGTAGAGATACCACACAGATATCCTTATCATTTGGTGTAGATGATATAGACGGTACGATTGACGATACGACGAAAATCTATGCGATGGCGGGAGCAGAGGACAAGAACCCTGTTATGACAACGCCTGGATTGATACAATTGGTTCGGGAGGCCGGTTTTCGGCCGATAGAAAGAGATACCTTATACAATGTAATCCATGATTTTGGGGATAAGGACTTTAGTGAATCTGTGGACATTCCCATACTGAGCTAATGCCACGATTATTCATTATTCGCCATGGCGAGACCGAATATAATCGTAAGCGGATTGTTCAGGGGGGCGGTATAGATGCGGATTTGAATGCTACGGGCATGCAGCAGGGCAAAAAGTTTCATGAAGCTTGGCATAAACATCCGTTTCGGCATATATACGTGAGCGGTTTGAAGCGCACGTATCAAACGATTTCGTCATTTGACACTGGCAAAAATGCGATTACCCCTTTATCGGATTTCAATGAGATGAGTTGGGGGGAATTAGAGGGCAAGCCTTTCGACCCTGTGAATCATCAGCGTTTTTTAGAAATGAATGCAGCTTGGGAGCGTGGTGCGTTAGATGCAAAATTTCCGGGTGGGGAATCTCGGAAGGAGATATATTAATATGTTCTCATGGTAGAACTTTAAGAATATTATTGAGTATGATTTCGGGCTATGGCATGGAGAAGATGAATTGGTTTCCGCATGACAATACGGGTCTGAATATTTTACGATCACCAGGACCTGGGTGGTTGATAGAAAGAATGAATTGCTTAGATCATCTTCGGGTATCATGATTAGATTATGCGCTGTTTCATATTTGAATACCAAGCCATTTTTAACAGGGCTCATGCAATCGTTTACAAAGGATGAGATTACGGTACAGACTGCTATTCCATCAGAGTGTGCTGAAATTTTCAAGCAATCGGGGGCTGATATAGCCTTAGTACCTGTTGGGGTTTTACCGGAATTGGCGTCTTATGAATTACTTCCGGGTTATTGTATTGGAGCGCAAGGTCGTGTAGATTCGGTTTTTTTATGTAGTCATGAGCCGATAGAGCAGCTAGACACATTGATACCAGATTTACATTCACGGACCTCTAATTTACTAGCGCAAGTATTGCTCAAATCGCATTGGCGTCATACAGTAGCAGTGCAATCGGCGGTGGATGGCAGCTGGCAAAAGCCTGAATCAGGTAAGGGTTATGTGATAATTGGGGACAAGGCGGTATCTGCGGCACGCGGGTTTCGGTATGTGTATGACCTAGCGTATGAGTGGCAGCAGTATACAGGATTACCTTTTGTATTTGCGGTATGGGTGCATCGTAACTTAGGCGATAAAGATCAGGTTCGCATTTTGAAGGCCTTTGAAAGTGGGATTCAAAAATTGGAATCTGTTGCAAACGAATGGGGGCCAGTCTTTGGCCTAAGTCCTGGGGCTGCATTATATTATTACCAGCATGCCATCAGCTTTACATTTGATGAGCAAAAGCGCTTGGGAATGGATCGTTTTTTGGATGAGGTTCGCAGTTTAGCCGTATATTAATACCGCACAGACTAGAAAATTGTATTGCATTGTGTTTCTTTGTATCTTTATACACTCAATAAGCTTCAATTGAATTACGACTATGCGTATTACAAGACTGCTGTTTATATTTTCTAGTATAATATGGGCCTATTCTTGCACCAAAGAGAATCCGGGTCTTAACTTAAAGGAAGATAAAGCCAAGCCAGAAATCAATGCTGTATCACCGGTAGATCCGAGTGCTACGTATGCCAATGGTCAGCAAATCCATTTCAAGGCTACGTTAACAGACAATCGTGGGGTAGAAACTTACAGAATCAAGATTGAATTTGATCAAGAACGCAATGAATCTGACATTCATGGTACCCCTTGGTTTTTCTTCGAGAGTTATAAGGCTACGGGCAGAAGTGTTGAGGTAAGTCAATCGATACCGGTTGCTCAAAATGCATTAGCAGGTCCTTATCGCATGACGATATTTTTGACAGACATTAATGATATGGAATCAGATTCTGTAGTGGTGTTATTAAATATTTACAACACCAATGACCTATTGCCGCCTACTTTTACAGACAACTACACAGGGGTTGATGCAATTCAAAATGTCAGCATCGAAACGGATGGAAATGCATTTACGGTAGTAGATACGATTACAGACAATGACCGTTTGACCCTTGTAAAGGCGAATGGATATAACAATAGGACGAAAGTAAGTTTACCTTTTATGCCATTTCAGGTAAATCTAATTCAGATGGGTTCAACAAACCGATACTTTTTTGAGCGTACATTATTTTTTCCTGACACGGGTAGATATACCTTTACAGTTACGGGACGTGACGTGATGAATAATTCGGGTGTAAAAACCATACAATTTATTGTGACTCCATAATGCAGAAATTGGCAGAAATTCATTCATGATATTTACCATATTGCGTGTATGCCTGACAATAATACTGTCAGGCATTTTTTATGTACAACTTGGAGCGCAAGCGGTACCTCAGGATACGAGCCGCAGGCGTGTATATTTACATTGGGAGCAAAGCCTACAAGAGCCTGAGCTTCGGGTACAGATGTATTCAAGAGCAATTGACAGTCTTGAAGATGATTGGGCCTTATACTACCGTGGTCAGGCCTATTTGGAGATGGGCAGAAATGAATTAGCGGAACGAGATTTTTGGGCTGCCATTCGATTTCCAAAGCGGACCATACACTTAGCATGGCCTTATTTACGGATATCTCAAAGGTATTATAACTCGGGAGATTACAAGATGTCACTTCGGATGATTGATAAATCTATTGAGTATAACGATACGATAGCATTATCATGGCGAATACGGTCACGTTGTTTTTTAAAGACCGGCAAAATGGATTCAGCACAAATGGCATTACATCGTGCCATAGCATTAGACCCATCCCATTCGGATAATATATGGGATAGGAGTAGTATTGCTATTTTACGTGAGGATTACACTTCTGCTTTGAGCGACATTCAATTTTTGCTCAAGGAGCAGCCTAAAGAAGCGCGCTATATAGCTAGAAAAGCTTGGTGTTTATATCATCTAGATGACACGCAAGCCTCCCTTGCACTTATTCCGGGGCTACAGAATCTGAAGCTCAAAGAAGCAGATGAGAACCGACTACTGGGCGATATAATGTATTTGCATGCAGAACCCTTAAGCAGTGAGCAGTATTATACGCGGGCGATAATGTTTTACGAGGAGCAGATGCGTCAGGATGGCGGTTATGCCTTACGCAATCAGGAAGAAATTTATGAAGCCTATATGGGCAGAGGGATGACGCGTCAGGAATTAAAGAAGGTGCAGGAAGCCCTTAGCGATTACAACAAAGCGGTGAGTATTCAACCGAAAAACTACAGAACGTTTTTACGTATCGGGGAATTACAGACCTTTCAGGGAAATTATCGAGATGCGATAAGTGCGTATGACCAAGTTCATAGATTATACCCAACGTGTAAAGATGGATGGCAGAATTTGGGATTTTGCTATGATCGCATGGGTAGATACAAGGAGGCCATCCTTGCCTTTACAGAAGGCATAGAATTAGATTCAGGGAATTGCATGTTATATAATAACAGGGGATTTACCCGTCTTACCTTGCGGCAACTAGACTTAGCCATTACGGATTTAAGGACAGCGCACGGGTTATGCCCAGAAGAGATTATGCCTTTGGTATCGCTTGGTGAGTATCACCTATTGAAAGAGGAATATGATGAGGCCTTACAATACTTGCATCGTGCATTAAATATTCCTGAAGGTTCAGAGTATGCGATGGGCATTGGCTATTATGCTCGAGGGAAAGCGTATTTACACAAGAGAGAATTTGTTAAAGCCTTTGCTGATTTGCAGAAGGCTGTTGAGATTTTGCCTTCTGAGCCTGAGATATGGGAGCATATTGCCGTTACAGCATTCAGGATGGAAAAATTCTGTGATGCCTTACAATACTTTCGGATAGCGATCAGTAAGGATGGGGGCAATGAGCCTAAGAAGGCTCCAAATGCAGCGTATTATATTGGCATTATTCATGAGATCGTGGTGAAGGGCTGCCCTTGAGGCATGGCGTTTCTAATCGTAAACCACACGTTACTTTGGTTATTTTCCATTTACTGTGGGTTAATTTAATAGTGTTATTTTACATTTAATTGTTGACTATAAAATATATCACCTTCAGTAAAATTTGATATCAGATTATGAACTTTTAATAGCCTATCACGAACTTGAATAATTCCTTGATTACTTCAAATGCGTGAGCCATGTAAACCTACTGCCGCGTACTTTGACCCTTCGATAAAAACTCAGGGCAGGCTTACGCAACACAGGCTCAGCGACCGGCTATTATATAATAAATTTTATTCTCTGTGAGACCTTTTAATGGGTATTTATGACTTCCTCGTCTGATGTCATGCACATACTCGTTCTCGATCTCGTTCTCGTTTTACACTCCCTCTCCCTAACCCTCCCCCGAAAAATTGGGGAGGGGAGCTGCGGTGTTACCGCAGCGCGGTGGGCTGTGTACTTTAAGCTCCGCCAATTCATATTGCGAACTTATACTTTCTGAGGAAGCCCAAATGAATGGCAAGAAAGCAAAACTTTATTCTTTATCGGACAGTAGTACATCAAAATATTAAAATCATGTTAAATGGAATTAGTTTATTCCATATTTGTTAACACATCGAACATTAATCATAATTAACATGAAAAAAGTATTTATTCTTCTCTTCTCATTTATTTCCATGCATGCCATGATTGCGCAAGTAGCGCGTGTGCAGGTCATTCACAACTGTGCTGATTTAGCGGCAGATTCAGTGGATGTCTATTTAAAGACCGTCAAAATATTAGACAATTTTGCATTTAGAACGGCTACGCCATTTATCTCAGTGCCAGCAGGTGTTCCAGAAATTATTGGTATTGCACCTAAAGGAAGTACAAGTGTAGCCGACACTATTTATAGCCTTACAGTTACGCTGACGTCCAATGAGAAATACATTTTAGTGGCCAATGGACTTGTTAGTAGTACTGGCTATTCACCTGCAGCAACAGCGGTACCTTTTCGTGTGAGTGTATATCCCATGGCTCGCGAATCTGCGGATACCACTGGCCGTACAGATGTTTTGGTATTGCATGGCAGTACAGATGCTCCAACAGTAGATGTAAGAGCGGGATCGTCTGTATTGGTTGATGACATTTCATTTGGTCAATTCAACAGTACAGGATATTTGAGTTTGCCAACTGCAGATTACACCATTGACATTACCAATGCCATGGGTAGCACAGTTGTTCAATCGTACAGTGCACCACTTGCAACTTTGGGCTTAATTGATTCTGCTATAACAGTGGTTGCTTCTGGTTTTCTAGATTCAACGGTGAATAGCAATGGTGCTGCATTTGGATTGTGGGTGGCATTGGCAAAAGGTGGTGCACTCATACCTTTGTCAGTAGCAACTCCAACGTCGCTTGCGCAATTACACTCTAATGATGTTGCGAATATATATCCTAATCCTGCGAATCAAAGTGTACATATTGTTTCGAAATCAGGTATTTTTCAAAGTATTTCTGTAATAGATGCAAATGGCAAAACCATTTCAAAAGATTACAATACTGAAAATTCAATTATGGATGTTAGTACATTTCCGCAAGGCATTTACCTTATACAAATGCTAGATGTGAATGGCAATCTGAATATCCAAAAGTTTATAAAGAATTAATTTTTTGATTGAGTAATCAAATCCGTTCGGAAGCATATTCTTTCGAACGGATTTTTTATTTTTATACTATGAATCTATGGGTATAAAATCGAATATGAGAAAGAGTATATAGTGCTTATGCAACAGTATTTTCAGCAATACGTTCTGCAAAGGCATGTAGTTTCGCTTGTAAAGCGGCGCTAAAATTATCATCCGAAAATTTAATTTTATTGCTGATCTTCATTTGAAATCCTTCTTTAAAATCAGTAACCCAAGAGGTAGAGAAAGCTTCTGTTGATTTAATGTGTTTTCCGCCGAGGGCATGGGCTTGTGCCAATACATGATTGTATCCGTATTTTCCGTCTTTATCACTTTCTTTAGACTCACACGTGAGCGCAAAATGTATCGGCTTAGCTGTGTGCATACACTGTTTGATGATAGTTCGAAGTGGGGCTATCAGCAGGCCTGCCCAAATGGGTCCGAAAATAATAATTTCGCGATATTGCTGGAGACGACTGCTGCTACCTTTTACGGGGATTCCTAATTTCATCCATGACAATAGTAGTAGAATCACAAGATTCTGAATTCGCGGTTGTATGGGTTCAATATCGCATGCGAGTTCAGATGCTAATTTATGCGCCATAAACTTGCTATTTCCAGTTTTGGAGAAATACAAAATGAGATAGGGTTTCATAGATGATTAGGAGAAAGATGAAAATTCAGGTGTGTATCGAATGGGTGCATATCGATTCGTTTAAGGTATTATCATACTTAATTTTGCATACAGGATACAAAACCATGCGGGATGAAATACTTGCGCCAGGTGCTTGTCATCCATTTATAATTTATACAAAGGTAGACCCAGTATAATTATCAAATAATGATATTCATCATGTATTGTACTGATGTTCCGAAATCAATTTATATTGATGTGGTTTATAAGACCATTAAAATTGTGTGATGTATTACATTTTCGTCAGATAGAAATATAAAATCAAAATTTAGTTCTTATTATTTGAAAGCAAGCCCCCCTAAATCAAAATAAACTCAGTTGTCCTGTATCTTATGGATTGCTTCGCCTGCGGCTCGGAATGACGGTCAGGTAGAGTTTCCTCTTCCCATAGATTCATGCGTTGTGGTGTTTTCTGGATTGCTTCGCCTGCGGCTCGCAATGAAGGACAGAATCATAGCAAGGGTTGATTAATCGCTAGAAATAATTAATACTCGAAGGGTGTCGTAAGACAGCAATCGCGACAGGGACAGACGCGGAAAGCCCGGAACGTAGCGGAGCGAAGTGAGGACTTGTAGCAAATGGCCCGGCCCCGTTTTGCAATATTGCAAAACGGGGGGCGCCCTACTCTTATAGAAAGAGAGGATACTAGTTCTATTTTAGTTGCAGTTACAAGATAGAGAGTTCAGGGTTTGCAATAGCGAAGGAATAGCGCTTGAGCATTGAGGTCTTGTGTGCTACCCTGCCATAGTTCACAGGCTTTTTGCTTTTGATTGAGCATACATAATACGCCACCGAGATGTATACGAATCAGGGGGTGTTCTGGAAATAGGGAATGTAGATATTGGAAGTCTGTTAATGCTTGTTGGTATTGACCGTAACGATAAGCGAAGTGTGCGCGATTGAATCTTGCTTGAATGGCGCTGCTATCGATGGTAAGTGCGCGATCGAATGCGAGATAGGCTTCATCTGTATTGCCTCTGTGCGCGTGCAAGGACGCTTGAAGCAGATACGCTTGCAAGAAATCAGGGTCATACTTTAGGCAATTGGCGATTTCTATCAATGCTTTTATGGTATCCTGAAAATGGAGGTGCAACAATGCTCGATTATAGTAACCTGCTGCATGGTCTGGCCTTTTATCTAGCGCCATATTTAGATCTTTCATACTACCGTTATAATCACCTTGCAATGATTTTACGAGTGCCCGATTATAGAGGGCGAGCGGATGCCCGGCATGCAGGGTTAAGGCTTTACCAAACATATCCAAGGCGGAATCATATTCTTTCAATTGCAGGTGAACAACACCTTTGCTAATCCAAGCATTCACAAAATCAGGATTCTGTTTGATACAATTATTGAGGTCTATCAGAGCAGCCTTCCAATTTTCGGACTGCATTTTTGTAACGGCTTGCTGGTATAATTTATCAGGAGATGATTGAGCGCTTGTGGTGTACGATCCTGCGAAGAAGAAGAAGAGTAAGGAAAGCAGGATGATGCGAGGTATCATTTTTTACAATACTGCTGAACCCATTTAATTGCTTCAGGCTTTCCTAATTGAATGCAAACTTTCCAATCTTCGCAAGCGGCCTCTTTCAACCCCATTTCGAAGAGGAGAACAGCGCGGTTGTAAAGGGCTTCAGCATTATTTTGATCATAATTTAGCACAGCGCTATAATCTTGAATGGCTAGCGGATAATCCATACGCAGTACATAGGCATGAGCTCTGAGGAAATGCGCATCTATATTTTGTTTACTAAATGATATTGCGAGGCCATAATCAGCGATTGCGCCATCGAGGTTATCCATTTTGAGTTTTACATTTGCTCTTTCGAGGTAGTATTTTGCATTTTCGGGGTCGAACCGAATGGCTTGATCGAGGTCTTTAATGGAGCCTCTAAAATCATTGAGGAAATATTTTGCTTTTGCGATACCTATGAAGCCCAAGGGATCCATAGGACTAATTTTCAAGAAATTATTAAAGTCGTCGATGGCTTCTTCGTACTTACCGAGTTTGAGTCTTACATAACCGCGTCGTAGAAATAGGGTATCTGTAAAAGCATCGGCACGAATAGCAGAATTATATTCACGTTCTGCGCTTTTATACATTTTACGGCTTTCAAATTCAATTGCTGCACGCACCTGTGTCTCTGTAGACTGTGCTATAACAAAGGAATAGCCTACACATACTAAAAATATAAAAAACCTCAACCCTTGTAACATTAACGAATCAGTGTAACGGTGCCATGCTTGGTAATTTTTTGGCCGTTATATCCAATTCCTTCCACAACATAAATATAAACACCTTCAGGACAAGCGACGCCGTTATTGGAGCCATCCCAATGAGTATTTTTCTCGAAGGATTCATAAATATGATTCCCCCAGCGGTCAAAAATAAGCAGATGATAGTTGTAGACAAAATAATGGCTCAATATGAAATAATCATTGATACCATCTCCATTGGGAGAAAATGCATTGGGCGGAAAGAGTACAGGAATGAACTCAACGCATTGTTCATTAGACCATGACTCTGTACCACACTGATTACCAAACCTTAGTGATTTAACCCGATAACAAAACATGGGTTGAGGCTGATATATTTCCCTATCGGTATGCCTTCGAAAACTGCTATCACCTGTTGATATCCTGGTGTAAAACTTATAAGACTCTGGTGCCATCCACACTTCATACTGTTCTAAAGTATTGCCCCAGCCGGTATATTCAGTCCAATTTACAAGGGAAGCATATTCTTGTGCTTCGGCATGTAGTAAAATAGTGCAATTGGTATCAGCACTTACAACGTAGTTATCGCATTGATCCATTGCTGCCAAAACATAGCAATAGCGATAATTATCAACTTCAACGGAAAGATCTTCATAGGTGCGTGCCAAATTGCTTTCGATTTCATCTAACTCGGAGAAGTCTTGGTCTAGACCTAATGCTTTTCTAAAAATTTTATACCCGAATAAATTGGAGTTGGGATCTGGTTGCCAGTCGAGTCTAACGCCTTTATCTCCTTCAGTCACAGTAACTCTGCATGCCACGGGTGCCGGTGGCAGAGTATCTTCATGCACTACCTCTCTGGAATAGCCAGAATACACGATACAACCGATAAGAGGATCCGTGGTGAAAGTGCGGAATCGCCCTCTGAAATTACAATTCACATAATTTGTAGCCGTATCTGGGAAGTCTGAATTTAAAATAAAATCATTATCCGTATCTACTTCTACTGTGTATAGCGGATTGGGCCAAACGCTATATTCATTCCAGTGAATATTGGATTCGGCGTTTGAGATTTCCTGTGCGACACAAAGAATGGATGTGGCTTCTGAGCCAGGGGCACTGGAATATCTACCGGGGCATTCGCGCGAGGTACTTAGGCGATAGGCATAGCGTTGCGTATACGCATTTGTAGCGGCCAGATCAGTATAGGTATTGGTATTGATATTCATAACTGAATCTAGCAGCTGCCATCCGGAGCTGCCATCGTTGCGAAAAATATAGTAGGCATGAAAACCGGTGATACCTGTTGGGTTAATCCAAGTGAGTTGAATAGATGTAGGGCTGGTGATACTGACACATCTCATATCTGGAGGGTAAACGGGGTCTGGTTCAATTACGGCGAGCAGGGTATCAGAAGTGGTAAGGGGCACGGGGCAAGCGGTATTATCTCTTACGAAAATAGGCAACTGCCAGGGTTGAACTGCCTGATCGCAGGTTGGGGTCCAGCAGATGCGCAGATTTAAGGGGGTAGGTCCTGAATCATTTGTAGAGATAGCAAATGGTGGTGGCATTGCACCCAAGCCGAACAAATCTCCACCCAGATATGCGGTTAAAGAATCTTTGGGATTATCATCGGTGATTAAAAAGTCGTAGCAAGTTTCTACGCCGGCAAAAAATTTGAGGGTATCCCCTACGAGCCCAACGACGGTAGGTCTAATGATTTTGGGAGGAAAAACGGCGAGTCCAAAATCAATTTTAAAGGCGGCATTATTGCAATTGGTACTATTATTCGTATTGGACCAGACGCCGGGTGTGGTTGGAAAATCAGAGAACCCGCCACAGCCACCGCAAACGGCATGATATACAATCCCTCGTTTATCGAAACGGCTGGTACCGCCATCTACATGGTCAGCACTCTGATTGCCACCGATAAAGGTAGCATAATCTAAGCCACCCATATCTTTTTCAAAAACACAGAGGTAAAAATCATTCCCATCGGTATTGGGTTGAAAGGCATCGGAAGTAACGGGGAGATTGAGGGTACTGCTATTACTGAGTTGCCCACCCCACCCTGCGAAATATATAAAGCCGCATTGATCTACGAGGAAAGCGGTTGGTGAGAGCGTGGGTTGATTTTGTGGCAATCCAAAAGTGGATGACCAAGTCATAGTGGTAAGTGCGGCATTCAATCGAGTTACAAACTGCCCACCACCGGGAATAGAATATGCTGTATTGGCTGTGGGATAGGTACCTCCTGAGGTTTGGCCACAGATATAAATATTTCCGGAGAAATCTCTTTGTACGAAATAATTTTGGTCATAATCGGGAGTGCCGGCAAAGGAGCCGGAGATTCTGGTACTACCTGCGGCATTAAGGTGAAGCACAAAGCCGTCAGCTCTGCCCCCTTGATAGGTAGGCATCCATCCACCGAGCCCTACTGGAAAGTCGGGGCTATTGGTACCACCTGCTACATACACAGAACCGTCGGGCACCAACACAATGGAGTACCCCGCATCATCAGCAGTACCGCCCACAAAAGTGCTCCATAGCATGTTGCTTAAATTGGTATTGAGTTTAAAAACGCAAGCATCGAGTAATCCTCCTGCATGAGCGGTCTGAAAAGCTCCTGCTGTGATAGGAAAATTCTGACTTTGGGTAGAAGTGATGACATACACATTTCCTGCGGCATCGGTTTGAATATCGCCTCTAAAATCATCCGCATATTGATAATGCAGAGGGTGAGCTGTAGGAAGAAAGAATGGTGCATTATTATTGATGCCATCATGCCCACTTCCACCGACGAATGTAGAAGCCAATAAAGCGGTACCTGCGGCATTCATTTTTACAACTACAATATCATAGGCGCCGTTGTGTGTGGGGTCAAATGCACCGGGTGTTACAGGGAAATTTGCGGCACCAGTGGTGCCCATGATTAGGAGTTCATTATTTTCATTTACGAATAAGCTATGGGGATAATCTCCGCCGTATCCCCCGAGATAAGTAGCATACATGAGGGCATTACCATTGCCTGTATATTTGAGAATGGCCATATCACAATTATCCACTGGCATATTACCTGTGGGGGGGGGGCCACCAGCAAAAGTTATTTGAAAAGCGCCGGTTGTAACTGGAAAACCGGGACCATACACCGTACCACCTGAATATAGATTTCCGGCGGTATCATAGGTAGCTGTGAAGCCCCAGTTATCTGAAGTGGAGCCAGAGAAGGTAGAGAATACAACCGTTGGGTCAATTACGATGGGGAGTCGGGGATTGTATCCATCCGGAAACTCGAAGCTCACTACGCTATCTTGTAAAACATATTGGCAGGTGATGAATTTCTTTTTCCCTTTTACCAACTGCCATGCGATGGGGGGCGCTTCCATCAGGGTATGCACAGCGGTTTTAATACGAAGGGCACCATTGACAAGGGAGATATCATCAGTGCCTGAGAATGCCATTTGTATCAGCGAAGGGTCAGCACCTGCTTCTAGGAGGAAATCATACTTTAATCCTTTACCATCGCTATACACCTTCCAATCGATACCGGGGTAAATGGCGGTATAGGTTATTTCGGACCATGCGAACACTTCAGATGCCCAAGTGCGTGGGTCGTTCCCGATAAAGTAGTTTCTATAATCTGATGATTTATCTTTTGTGGTGCATTTTGCATCTGTATCTATGCCGAGCAATTGCATACGATAGGCATGCAATTGGAGTTCGGGGCTTACAGGCTTGGCAGGTTCACCACCGGGCGGGTGGTTGTAGTAATACTTATGAATATTTCTCAGTTGCTGCCCATTATAGAGCGAGTACGTGAGGGCACCATTACCTACGAAGAGTGCGCCATCGGGGATATCAGCACGATAGGCGACAGCAGCGGGCCATTGATTTTTATTTTCAAAAAAGCGTATGGGCGCATCTCCTGGTGCGTGTGCAAACAAGTTACTGCAAGCGTACAACAGCAGGCTACATAATATCCCTATATATTTTGCACTGAGCATTCTGGCAGCAAAAAGTCTTTAGTAGGCGAATGGTACATTTTAACATCGAAATTTAGTCATTAATGCTGGGTTGGACAAAGTTTTGGGATGAGATATGTATGAAATTGTATGAAATCAGGCATGAACGGAATAACAATTGGCAATAAAAGCTAGGAATAGGGAATTGGGGCAAGGGAATTCAGGTCAAAATAGATACCTTTGCCATACAAGGATATGAATACCAAAACGGTCATTTACATAGCTGGAGCGACGGCCTCCGGTAAATCTACTTTAGCGGTGGAGCTAGCATTGGCGCTGGATACCTGCATAATATCAGCGGATTCGCGTCAATTTTACAAGGGCATGGAAATCGGGACTGCGGTGCTACCGGAATCGGAACGCAAGGGAGTGCTACACAAGTTCATTCAATTTTTAGACCCTACGCAGGCCTATAGTGCTGGCAATTTTGAGCATGCTGCTATTTCTTTTACTGAAACTTGGTTTCAGACGCATGACACGCTCATACTTACGGGAGGTTCGGGTTTGTATGCGCGTGCCTATTTGTATGGCTTTGCCCCATCACCAGATGTATCACCTGAAATCAGGAAACAAGTAGAATTAGATTTAAAAAATAAGGGATTACGGAGTTTACAGGATGAGTTAAAGCATAAAGACCCTGACTTGTACATTACGATAGACCTGAATAATCCGCGGCGACTCACGAGAGCGATAGAGGTAATTCGTCAGAATGGGGTTCCCTTTTCACAAATCCGCAAAGCGGAGGTAGCGCCGCGTCATTTCAAAGTTATCTCCATCGGCTTAGAGTGGGAAAGAGATGCCTTGTATGCCCGTATAAATCAGCGCGTGCTTCAGATGCTTGAGAATGGTTTAGAGGCTGAGGTAAAAGCATTGTTGGACAAGGGATATACAGCAGATTTACCAGCCTTGCGCGCAGTGGGCTATCCTGAAATGATATTGTATTTACAGGGGGCTATTCCCTATGCTGAGATGGTAGAAAAAATACAGCAGCATACTCGGAATTACGCCAAGCGACAGATGACGTGGTTGCGCAAAGAGCCCCATTTGCATTGGATGTCTCCAGAATCCCCAGAAGCGGTTTTGGAATATATCCAGAAAGCAGGTTCTGCATGAACAAATTGCTTAGAACCTATGTGTTAATTAATCCATCCGTTCTCAAAATGGTGACGGGGATTTTTTTCTTGCAAATGATTAACACCAGTTTCTTTTTAATTTTGAATTTGTACCTACGCAAATCGGGATATCCAGATTCAGAAATTGCCTCATTTGTTACCTATCGCTTTATCGGCACCTTAGCGTTTGCTTTTCCGATGGGCTTATTTATCAAAGGACGTCGTTTAAAGCCTTGGTTTATATCGGCAGCACTAGGCTTACCTTTGGTATCACTTGGCATATTAGAAAGTCTGCATCGCAATATTATGCCGGCAGCGAACGGCTTACTATTTGTTTGGGGAATTTTATTTATGTTTATACAGGTATGTGCCTTACCTTATATTCTTAGAAATACGCGCACCCGTCTGCAATCGGAAGCTATCACACTCAACTATTCAATGTATGCACTAGGTCAAATTGTTTCTGGCATTTTGATATCTGGCATGATCAGCATGGGGAGTTTAGGTTTAGGAGGATGGACGATAGCATTTGACGAATTAAATATTTTGCGGTGTATTTCGGTCATGGGATGTTTGTCTGTATTGTTTATGGCCACCATGAAAGAAGCCCCAGCCAACCGTGAGGTTCGCTTGCATTGGCATCGCTTTAGATCTGATTTTTTTGAATACGATTGGCATTTAATTCTCATCACCATGGTACCTACATTTTTGTTATCCATTGGTGCGGGGCTTACGATTCCATTTATCAATTTATTCTTCAATTCTGTTTTTGGGATGGATTCAGACACCTTTAGCGAAATGGGAGCGATTGCAGCCGTATTGGTATTTATTGGGGCTACCATGGTGCCGTATATCAAACGTACATTTGGTTTTGAAGTGGCCATTACTTTATCGCAGGTACTGGCCGTTATTTTTTTAGTCATCATGGCCATTACGGAATGGTATGCAGATATCGGATGGATGGTATGGATCGCGGTTTTCTGTTTCTTACTGCGTCAGCCATTGATGAATATGGCCGCGCCGATGACCTCAGAACTTACCATGTTGTATGTAGGTGAAAAGAACCGTGAGTTAATGAGTTCATTAATTGCGAGTATATGGAGTGGTTCATACGTTATCAGCGCAAAAATATTCCAATGGCTGCGTGCTGAAAATGTTCCATATTATGCAGTATTATTCATTACTTCAGCATTATATGCAGCTGGGGTATTATTTTATTTCTTTTTAATTCGTGCGAATCGTAGAAAGCAATATTACCTTCAATTGACGAAATCTCGCGAGCAAACATCTTCTATTTCAGATTAAGACGATTTATATTTCACCACACCCTTTATGCAAACCCCATCGGATCATATTTCTACAGGCGAACAGAGAGCTAGGCCACGTAAACGTACCTTCCCCACCCTTCTCAGTTTCTTCATCTTTGAGGTTGTATTTGTACTGTTTTCCTACATGTATAACTACCATGAGGTATTGAGCTACAGACCCGATGGCGTGCATCAGTGGCGTCAAACAGATTGCCTATCATTTACAGACCGATTGTATCGCGGCGAATCAAACTTTTGGTCACCAGCCATAGCGTTTTTGGGGCATGAAGGTAGTGGCAAAACCGTTAGTGAATTCCCGATATTGTATTGGATGAATGCTATTATTTGGAAAATTACTGGCGAGCAAGAGTGGAGCTATCGACTCATGGTATTGCTGTTATTTCACATAGGATTATTTGCACTTTTCAAAACAGCAGAAGGAATACTGAAGGATAGTATTTGGGCATTTATCACCACCTTTGGTTTATTTACATCTCCATTTTTAGCATATTATGCGAATAATTTCTTAGCGGATATACCTGCATTTTCTTTCGTACTTATGGCTTGGTATTTTGTATATCGATTTTATAAAAAGCGACAAGTATCCACACTGTATATCATTGGGATTTTATTTTTGCTCGCTGGATTACTCAAAGCAACTGCGGCCTTGAGCTTGATTGCCCTGATGCTATCATTTCTACTACGTGCCGGCCCTATTCGCTTAATGACTTGGCAAACAGAGGACACATGGAAACCCTACGCGAAGCGTATATGGACTATCTTCGGGCTTGTGTGTATGGTCTGGATTGCGTGGTACAGCTATGCAAGATCCTATAATCAGGACCACAATAAAGACATCTTTCTAATCGGCATTTTACCAATATGGGAAGTAACATATGCCCAAGCGAATGAGATTTTATTTCATGTGGGCAATACTTGGTGGCATCATTTCTTTAGACCGATATTGCATGCAGTATTGTGGGGTCTATTCCTTATTATGCTAGTGAGTTTGCGAGGTGTGCCAGCATTTTTCAGGAGTATCTTACTCATGGTGAGCCTAGGATTTGTGAGCTTTTTTCTGCTGTATTTTCAAGTATTTGATCAACATGATTACTATGCTTTGAACTTACTCATTTTATATCCATGCATCGTAATTGGCTTTTTATTGTATGTAAAGCAAAAGCGCAAAATTGTATTTCGAGCTTTACCCATACAGTTTTTAAGCGTATTGCTTTTGATACATTGTGCAGACTATACCCGAAGGCGTATGTTATCTCGATACGAAATGAATCCTATCACACATACAGGTGTATTCTTTGAAATAGAACCTTGGCTAAGAGCGCAGGGCGTTCAGCGGACAGATAAAATAATTTCCATACCGGATAAAAGTCCGAATATTAGTTTGTATTTATCTGGCAGCATTGGGTGGTCACAATTTGCTGATTTTAAAGCTGCAGAGGATATCGACCGTAAGATAGCGGCGGGAGCCAAATATCTGATGTATCAATCTTCAGTAGGTCAATTGCCTGACAATCTATGGCAACCGTATGTAGGTGATATTGTAGGCAAATATCAGGATTCGAAATATCCAGACCAGATTGTTTACCTTTGGCGACTACAATCTTCAGAATCAAATTAAAGTACCATTGAATATATTCAAAAATAAAATATGAGTTTTATACAAAAATTTCCATTTTTCGAACCCGATTTACGGGAGGAGATGGAGCAAACAGGAGAAGTTCGTGAATTTGCTTCAGGGGAGATCATCATACGCACGGGTCAATACGTGCGTGCCACGATGCTAGTGTTAGAAGGTCGCGTCAAAATATATCGTGAAGATGAAGACGGCAATGAGTTTTTTATGTACTATTTGAATGCGGGCGAAGCGTGTGCACTTTCTATTATGTGTGCGGCACGTCAAGAGAAGAGTCAGGTATTGGCACAGGCAGATGAGGCGTCTTCATTGCTGATGATACCCTTTCAGAAAGTCAGCGAATGGATGGCACAATACGCATCGTGGTATCGATTTGTGGTAGAGACGTATCGCAATCGTTTCGAAGAAATCTTGATCACCTTAGACCAAGTAGCCTTTAGAAGCTTGGATGAAAGATTAGAATTTTATTTGCAGAGACAAATGAAGGCAATAGGCACTCCCATACTCCATCTTACGCATCAACAGATAGCCGAGGATTTAAACAGTTCCCGCGAAGTTGTGAGTCGTCTATTAAAAAAGATGGAGCAAAGAGGCAAAGTGGTGCTATCCCGAAATCATATTGAGGTGGTAGATAAAGTGTCGTAGCAGGGCATGATAAGTATATTTGACAAATAGAGTCAGTACTGTATTTACAATTTTAAAATAGTTTTAGGGACATATTGCTAGATATAATAATTTAAGGTACAATCAGTAAAATAAATGAACAGCGCAAAGATTGCAATTGATTTTACATACCAGACCATTATGAGAAATTCATCTTTTTGCAGTGAGGGCAATATGCTTCTATTTATGGATACCGGTATATTCAGTTGACAGCTTACATTCAGAATTGATTATTAAGCATAATGCAATCAAATGGAGAAGCCTACATTAGCTACTAACCGATTTTAAAAATATAAAATATTTACGTATATTGAATTTAGTAAGACCTTAATTAAGTAAAAAAATGTATCTATATCAGAAGATAACAGAAAGGTATCCAGACAAGATGAACCCATTAGGGATGATTAATAAAGATAAAAAAACAGGGATTCATGTATTTGATATTTTCCGAACCATGCTGATCCTAATGTTTGTGTATGCAACTATTTCACAGGGGTCAATCTATGGCCAGAAAGCTGAAATCATTGAAGTTCAGGCATCACCGGGCATCTTTAATATATGGTTTGAATCGAGTGCATCCATGGCATGCCGAATAGAATTATATCATTCTGTAATTAAAGGCGAGAGTTGGCATGGCCCATTACAGGGACTTAAGTTACTTTCTGGCAGTCGTGTAGTAACGGGCAAGGCCAACCATATAGAATGGCCAGTGGGTCGAGATTCGTTTTTAAGCGAGCGCGTAGACATACAATTTCATATCAAACTGATTCCATTAGACAACTTTGAGCCTGAATTAGAATATGTTGAAGGAGGTTCATTTTTAATGGGCTGTACAAACGCGCATAAGTTGGTATGTGATATCAATGAGCTACCGATACAGCGGGTGAGTGTAGGTAGTTTTTACATGGGCAAATATGAGATTACACGATTTCAGTGGTTTGCAATTATGGGAGAAGTTCAGGCAGAAGATATTGCATGTGCTGATTGTCCAATTGAGATGGTCAGTCATGAAGAAATCCAGGTATATTTGGGGCGATTACATGGCAGAACGGGCAAGCAGTATCGCTTGCCGACGGAGGCTGAATGGGAGTATGCTGCGCGTGGGGGAAATCATGGTGAGGATTTTTTATACAGTGGCGGCGATTCATTGGATGTATTTGGATGGTATGAAGGCAATGCCACACACAGACATGTTGGCAATGATCTCAACAGGGTGCAACCTGTGGGATTAAAACAGCCCAATGTTTTAGGGCTTTATGACCTGTCGGGAAATGTATGGGAGTGGTGCAGTGACATGGTAGGGCAATACAAGAAGGGATTACAAATAAATCCTCAAGGGTATGATGCTGGGGGTGCCTATGTAACGCGTGGTGGAGGCTGGGCAGATCTTGCTGAAAATTGCCGAGTATCGTATCGAGGTGGCAATGACCAGAGCAATCAAGATGACGATATTGGCTTTCGAGTTATACTTATGAATGAAAAAGAAATTAATATTGACAATATAAGTCAGTAATCCGATTATCGTTATATGTTTTTAAGCTATAATAGCCTGAAAATATGTAACTTTACGGGTTATACTTTATAGACATGAGGTTAAGATATATACATGTAATTATCATTTGTTTTATTTTTCTTGGTAATTCAATGGTAGGATTGCAAGCGCAGACTTTACCTATAACTGCGAGTAACTGTAGTACTGCGGAGAATGCGTGTACGAATATAGGATTCTCAATTTTGCCAAATGGGTTTGGTACCATCAATGAGCTACCGGCAACCAATAGAGTTTCTAACCCATGGCCTGTTAATGCTTATTTCCCCAATAGTACAAATATGGGATGTTTAAGGGATGGCGAAGTTAATAGTACCTGGATAATAATAAATGTTTACACTTCGGGTTGGTTAGAATTTTCTATTGGGAGAGATCCTCCGCCATTATTTGGTCCGTGCTATGATTGGAATTTATGGAGATATGAGGGTATCAGTACTTGCACAGAAATTACAGCTAATCGAAGACCCCCTTTGCGATGTAACTGGAATGATACGTGTAATGCTTTTACCGGTATGTCAAGGATTCAATATATACCTGCCGGCGGGCGAAGATGTACATTTGAGCCTGCTCTATGGGTGAATTGCGGCGAAAAGTATATTATATGTTTCTCTAATCATTCATCTAGCCAAGCCGTTGTTCCTTTAAATTTTTTCAATTTCCCAAGTCGCAATAATGCAGTTGTACAATGTACGCCTATAACAGAATTTAATTTATCAGCTAGTGCTGACACCATTTGCTCTGGTCAACCTTTAATTTTAACAGCATCAGGGGCAACTCCCAATACTCCTTACTCTTGGAATTCAACAGCCAGTGATTCCTTGACAGTGAGATCTCGAACAACTGCATCTATTACAGTGTATCCCGAGCCAGGTCCGAATACATTTGCCTATACTGTAAGTGGTAGTAATCCTCAATGTGGACTCAGTTTTGATACAATTCAGGTACACGTTTTAGTGCCGATTCGAAATAATTATGTTCAAGATAATCAAACAATTTGCTCTGGACAAACACCAAATCAGCTTGAGGGCAGTATTCCACCAATATTATCTGGGGGAAACGGAATTTATACCTATCAATGGCAAAGTAGTGCCAATAGCAGTGTTTGGATAAATATAGCTGGTGCAACACAGGCAAACTACTCACCGCCGGCTTTGCTTTCAAATACTTATTACCGAAGATTAGTAAATAGCGGACCTTGTTCAGATGGTGGAGCATATACGGTTGCAATTACAGTGTCACCTCCTATTGGCTCCAATAGCATATTACCAAGTCAAACCATTTGCTTCCGCCAAACCCCTCTCCCCCTCACCGGCAGCCTAACCACCGGCGGCAATGGCATCTATACCTATCAATGGCAAAGTAGCCGAAACTCCATACTTTGGGTCAATTTATCCAATGCTACCGGTCAGCATTATGCTCCGCCGGCATTAGATTCTACCACCTATTACAGACGCAGGGTGAGTTCTGGGCCTTGCATACTCTTTCAAAGTGATACGGTTGTAATATGGGTACACAGCCTGATTGATTCTAATCTCATTGCCGCACATCAAACCATTTGTGCAGGGGATTCGGCGGCTTTACTCTCTGGATCGCTTCCCATTGGAGGTAGTGGGCAATACGTGTATCAGTGGCAAAGCTCATTACGACAAGATACTTTTTATGTATCGATACCTGGCGCTAACCAAAGAAATTATCATCCAGGTATTTTACACGATACCACCTTCTTCCGACGTATCATAATTGCCGGCCCATGCCGAGATACCAGCGATGTGCTTAGGATTGCAGTACATACGCCGATTTCTGGGAATACAATTTCATCACCCCAAACCTTATGCTTTGCTCAGGTTTTTCAATCCTTGACCGGCAGTCAACCCAGTGGCGGCAGTGGTGTATATACCTATATCTGGCAAAGTAGCCATAACAACATCCTATGGCAAAATCTGAGCAATCATACGCAACCGAGCTACACAGGATATGCCTTGCAGGTAAATACCTATTTCCGCAGAATTGTACTTTCTCCCCCTTGTGCCTCTCATACTTCCGCTGCTTTGCTAATACGGGTAGATTTACCTCTCGGCAATAATCAGATTGTTTCGAATCAGACGATATGCAGAGGCACCTCTCCCCAGCGAATCACGGGGTCCATACCAACGGG